>Ga0256832_1000148_pt1 | contig 41923 bp, 47 predicted proteins | sample 134614metaG_FD_190534 | JGI IMG/M metagenome (GOLD analysis project Ga0256832, IMG submission 190534) | Hydrothermal vent microbial communities from Lau Basin, Pacific Ocean - 134-614 | ecosystem: Environmental > Aquatic > Marine > Hydrothermal vents | place: Pacific Ocean: Lau Basin | collected...
GTGGAGACCCTATCTAACATCCCGATCATTGTAACATATGAGGCATACTTTATGAACATAGGACCATCAGGGTTTTACGGTCCTAAACTGTTTCCTGTCAGCGGGAAAGTTAAGAAACCGGGAGTATATGAAGCAACAATGGACATAACCCTAACAGAACTTATAGATATGGCAGGAGGGGTTAAAAATGGTAAAAAGGTAAAGGCTGTGTTCGCTGGAGCTCTTGGGATTTACAGAGCTGACGAATTAGATATGCCTATGGATTATTCACCTAAAGGTTTCGGTGGGACAGGAACAACGATTGTCCTTGATGAAGACGACTGTATTGTTGATGCACTTGTTGTGATTACTAACTTTTTCCATCACGAAAGCTGTGGAAAATGTACGCCGTGCCGTATAGGAACATACGAACAGCACATTATCCTGAAAAAACTGAAGGAAGGCAAAGCAACACAAAAAGATCTCCAGTATCTAAAACATCTGTCCCAGAACATACCTGCAAACTCAATATGCGGTCTTGGTTTCTCTGCTCCAAATGCTGTTGCAGATGCTCTCAGAAAGTTTCCAGAGGAGATACAGGCACATTTAGACAGAACATGTAAGGTATGTTTTAAGGATTGATATCTGATATAGAAACAGGATCAGCCCATAATGAACTTTGTAATTCCATATTAACAAAATCATTTGGAGTTATAATTCCATCAGCCGCATATTTCTTTAACCTGCCATCATTTCTAATGAATTTTTGCCAAAGTATATACACTGAAGAACTCTTAGTGAAAAACTTTCCATCATAATTTCCATTAATTTTAAGTCCTGACTCTATAATGTTAGTTAGTCTCGAAGCTATTACCATTGAAGATAGATCACGGTTTTTATTCATAGATTTGATAAGTTTTCCATTTCTTCCTAAGTACTCATCTAACTTTTTCTGAACCTGCTCTACATGAGAACCTTCAGAGCCTATTCTTATTCTTTTTAAACTGTTAACTGCTTTTAGTTTGTCTTCCAGAGATAAGGATTTAGAGAGTATTGTACTCAGGATGTAGGCTTCCATTCCTGTCAAAAGCATATATTCTGTTGTAGAATCATTCAAAACTTTCTTAGCCAGTACATGCTTAAATATTGCCCAGTCTTTTTTATGAACAACAGTATTTTCAGTTCTTTTTGCACTTCCCAGTATAACATTACAGCCTGCTGACGAAAAGGAAGTTGTTATGTCTTTTCTTGAAGCATGGATGTTATCTGCAGGATTTGTGTACAGATCCCAGATGTCAAGATCCGTAAAAACAGCATTTCCTATAGTTCTGAGAACATTTACCCTGCCATTTTCCCTAAGTGCATTCGGTATTATTGTATCGCCTGAAGAATGATGCCCTTTCCTGTATTTGTATAAACCTGTTGGAAGGAGATTAACCTTCATCTGTTTTTGACAGGCTTTTTTCACGAAGTTTTCTGTTGGAACAGTTGAGGCTCTCAGTAATAAAATTTTATTTTGTTGTAAATCACAAATACCTATAATACAGTTTAGGTTTTTGTGATCTGGAAGGGTGTGTGCTACCTCTATTTTTGAAACAAATAACTGTTCAATGGCTGAGTCATCTGCATGAAAAATGTCTTTCCATCTTTCTGAGGTTAATTTTGAAACTACTTTATTATTTTTTAGATCTGAAAGTTTACTTATGTAATTCTCATCTTTTATGATACACCCTCTTAATCCAAAGAGGAGGTATCTGCCATTTGCACTAAAACTATTCAATTTGGCAAGTAATGTTATTATTTTTGGAGTAAGGTCAAATTTTTCCGTTAAGATGTATTTTTGCTTTACTATTTCAGCGTATTGTGAATCCATTTCCAAAAGATGCTGGTAATCTATAGAGTCTTCCAGATGGCACCATTTTACTTCAGAGCAGTTATTTTCATATATATGGGTATCAGAAGTTGGATCGGCAGAATTTTCACACACACGAACAGACTGCCGTGATGTAGGTTGTGTACCAGGAATGTTTGTTGTTTCTTCCTGAGATAATTTCTTTGTATATCTATCTATCAGATCAAAAACTTTGTTGTAGTCTCTTTTACTTTCTGGCGAAAGCTTATTTTCTTCTTCCCATTGTATTTTCATCTTAATGTACCTCAATCTTCAGCAATACCGGATATATCTTCAATGTTCTCATCTATAAGAACATCTATTTTTCTTTTTCCTAAGGGTGTATTTTTTAAGGCACTGAGCTTTTTAACAGCCTCTTCTCTGTTTATTTTCCCTTTTCTAAACTCGGACATAATCAGGTTAACTTCCTTATGGATTTCTTCAGGGGTAAGAGCATCCCTTTCTTCAACAGATATATCTGTACATCTGTTTGAGACCAATATTGTCTCAACTTCTCCTTCATCATCTTTTTTATCGCTGTCTGTCTTATCATCATTTTTATCTTTATCTTTTTTTTCCTCCTTATTGGTAGAATCAGCTTTTTTACTTTTTGCTATCTCCTTAGCTGTATTGATCAGATTATTGACTATCTCACTTACCTCTTTTTTTCCTGACATATCCCTGAAAATGTCAGATTTGGAAAGAATCTTTAGTGCCTCTGCTATTCCTGTAGGTTCTGGTGCCTGGGGAGGATTAACAATATTCAGTATAGATTTAGGAAACTCAGAGTTAGAGAGGTCTAATCCTTTTGCTCTTGAACCTAGTTTGATACCGGTTATTTCTGGAGCTTTTTCTGGGCAGGGAGATTCTTTCCAATCCCAAAATCTTGTAATATCTTTTTCTTCGCATGAATTACAGTGAGCAAGTCTTGTTTCTCCGAACACACCTCTTACAGGAAGAGCTATATATCTTTCCTCCTTGAAATCAGGTTTTTTTCCTTTTTTATCTGTTTCAACAAAACCTACATAATCTGATAGCATGGCTACTGGAAAATAATTTATTTTTCCAAGTAGGTTAGGAAATTTATCAAAGTAATATCCAGGATCTTTGCTCATATAAACGACTTTTGCATAGTAATACTTGTTTTCTCTAAAATGCTCTAATAATCTTTTTTTACATTCCTTTTTGTCTTGTATATTTTCTTTCAATGGGTTTTTAAAGGAATGAAACCAGTAAGTACCATTGCTGATAAACCACTCATCCTCCCCAAAATCTTTCCTGTAAGAAAAGAACTCCTTTCCTGTGGAAGAGAAGGTTATTTTAATATATTCTGGTTTCCATCCCGGTTTTTCGCCTTTTCTTTCAAATTTAAGTCCTATAGATTTTATTTCTTCGGGATAAATATTATCTTGTGTAGTATCTATAACATAACTATCAAGGCTGTTTCGTTCCCTATCATTTGCACCTTCTGTATCAAGACTGTACTCTTTAATTTCTCCTGAATCTTTCTGTAAAATGAGATAAACATCAGCATCTGTACCAGCATTTTTTATATCTGCTGTTTTGAGGGTAACATAGATGTTTGTCAATTTTTCATTATCGCTACTTTCGCCTGTCAAAACATCAAAACATTTTCCAAGATCAGGATCTAACAGATAATTCCTTAGCAGCCCCCAGTTTGACAATATCCATTTAAACAAAAGATCATCGTTATTACCGAATGCTTCACTTATCTCATTGATCTTTAAAAATAACACCTGCTTAATATCTTTTATACTCGTTTCAACCCTGTACTGTCTCAGGATTTCGTAATACAAAACAGTAATTGAATGACAGTGATTATGATTTGTTATTGTTCTTGTTACTACTTTATCTTTTTCTCTTTGAAAAATCTGTGTAACAACACTACTTCTTAATGCTCTAACAGAAGAAGCTGCTTGAGTTATACTGTCTGCAAGTCTTTGAACAGATTCAGCATTTACACTTCTACTACCTGAAGAAGTAAAATATCCTCCTCCCAGTCCTATAGCACCGGTAATTTCTTTTATTGTTCCAGCTAATGATAAACCTCCTGTAAATGAACCTCCCCGCTGCCATTCCTTAATAGTTCCTGCTATGACTTCCTCAATTGTCCTATCCCTTTTCAGTGTGTGATAAAGCTCTTCTTCAACTGTTGTTTCCTCTATTCTTTCTCCCGTATCTGACCTTGACCAATCTATCACCGCTATATTGACTGATTCGCACGGAGCTAAGGATGTGCTATATACGATTTCTCCTAAGGCATGACCTAATGGAAACCATTTTGATTCGTACTCAACAAGTTCTGCATTTATGTTCCCATGTGATTTGTTTTTTAAAAGTATCTCTCCAAATATGAACTTTCTTTCTGGTAATGCATTTTTATAGAATATCTCACACCCTAATTCTCCAATTCTTAGCTCAGGTTTAGTCCCTTTTAGTGAAGCAGACCAGATTCTATCTATAATGTCTGGGTCCGGATAATAAGATGGAAATGTTTCAGGTTTTATAGATAATATACTGTCAGGAATTTTTACAATATTTATCTTTCCTTCATTATAAAAATCTATCTGTTTTATTTCTGAACTTATCTCTTCATTGCCTAAAAGAGTAAGATTTACCTTTTCAAGATGTTCAGGATAAAATTCTGATTCGATAGATATGTATCCATACTGGTCTGATTGGAAAACACCTATATCTTGAATAAACCTGCCGTTTTTTTCATTGGATACCAAATGTGTTATTGGTCTATTTCCTTTTTTTGAATACTGGGCTACTATCTTGACAGGGATGTTTGATCTTGGGTTTCCTGTATCTTTATCAAGTATATAAATGCGTATTCTTCCCCTTTTTAACACCCTCCTCCCTCCTATTTTAAGAGATAAAATAAATCTAAGTATTTAAATACGAATGGTCAATATAAATATTTTTTTAGTCTTTTAATCCCCTCTTCCATATGTTTTATATCTTTTGTATATGCGAATCTTATATATTTGTCTGTATTGTTTTTTCCAAAATCCACTCCCGGTGTCACAGCCACATGGATTTCTTCAAGGAGTTTTTTTGAAAACTCGTAGGAATTGTCAGAATATTTTTCAATATTTACCCAAATATAAAAAGCACCTTCAGGCTTTGCATCTATGTCAAATATCTGTTTAAGATGATTGTATAGAAAATCCCTTCTTTCTTTAAATATTTTTCTGTTTTCTTCAAGATGCCTGTAGTCAAAAGCTCCAAGGGCTGCGTATTGGCTGATTGTTGGAGGTGATATAAAAATATTCTGCATAACTATCTCAGCTTTTCTGACAAGGTTTTCAGGAAGAATTATCCAGCCAAGCCTGAATCCCGGCATGCAGAAATATTTTGAAAAGCCGTTGATCACTATCGCTTTGTCTGAAAACTCTAAAGCTGTGTGTTCTTTTCCTTCATAAACAAGACCGTGGTATATTTCATCGGAGATAAAGTATATATCCCTCTCTTCGCAAAACTCAATAATCTGTTTCAGGTTGTCGTAGGAGTAGATATTTCCAACTGGGTTTGAAGGTGATGTGATGTGAACAGCCTTTATGTCTGGGTATTGTTTAAGATGTTCAGTTTTTAGCTGGTAATCAGTTTCTTTTCCTGCTGGAATAAAAACAGGGTTGATACCAAGGAGATACGCAAAATTTTTGTAGCATGGATAAGATGGATCAGGAAGGGCGATCTTATCACCGCTGTTCAAAAGTATAGAATAAGCTACAAGAAAACCTCCAGAAGTTCCAATGGTAAGGGCTATTCGTGATGGTGATATGTCCACTCCATACTTTTTGTGATAAAACTCTGCAATTTTTTCCCTTAATGATATAAGTCCTAAACTTTGTGTGTAATGGTTAATTCTGTCCTTTACAGCTTTTTCGGAAAATTCCCAAACTGATGGTGGTGGTTGGAGATCAGGTTCTCCTATCTCAAAATGGATAGCATCTTCTATTACAGAAGCTTTTTTTACAATGTCCATTACTATAAATGGCTTTATGTATAACAGTCTATCCATTCTTATCTGACCTAAACCTGTTAATTGAAAATTCTTTAAGGTAGTGGCTTTCGTATTTTCTATCAATTAGATCTGAGATTAGTTTTGCTGTTATAGGAGCAAGCAGAATACCGTTTCTGTAATGACCTGTAGCTATGTAAAGGTTTTTTATCCATGTTTTACCTATAACAGGATGAAGGTCTGGGGTTGCTGGTCTATATCCGAACCATGTTTCCTGTATTGTATTATTTACAAGATAAGGAAGTGTTTCTTCCAGGCCATTAAACAACTGTAGTAAACCTTTCACAGTGTTGCCATCTAAAAATCCTACCATTTCTTCTGTTGCTCCAATAACGAGCCTTTTGTAATCTTTTCTTGGTATTAGATAAGCCTTTGAGCCGAATATTATTCTGTCTATATCTTTTTTTGTTATATTAATAGCTGCCATTTCACCTTTTATTGGAAATATATGGCATTTTATAAAATATTCAGACCAGGCACCTGCTGCGATAATGCAGTAATCACTTTCTAAAATCTGGTTTTTTGTTCTAACAGCGGAGTATTCCCCATTTTCTATTATGATTTCAGAGGCTTCTGTAAACTCCATAAGATGTATCCCTCTGGATCTTGCATATTTTTCAAGGGCTGTTATCAGAAGTCTATTATCAACTTGTGCATCGTCAGGAAAAAGAGCTGCTCCTTTTATATCTTTTCCAATTATGCTGTAGCGACCTTCAAGACTATCCCTATCTATCCATTTTCCAGTTAGACCCATTTCAGTATGTACCTGTATTCTTTTCTTCAGTATTTTTTCTTCCTCTTCGGAGAAGGCAGGACACAAAATACCACACTTCCAGTATCCAACTTCCATATCTGTTTCCCTTTCCAGTGTCTTTACAAACGTTTCATACATATCCCTGCTTTCAAGACAAAAATCAAAGAAAACTCCAGGTTCAATACCCTCCGATTGGGGAGCTAACATTCCACCTGCAGACCAAGAAGCTGCTCTTCCAACTCTGTAAAGTTCTATTACTGTAACATCATGACCTAACCTGTTCAGTTCTCTTGCTATAGATAATCCAATAATACCGCCACCTATAATTATTCCTTTCATAATCCACTCCTCTAAAATTGAAGCCTCATACCGTCATATGCTGATATTACATTAATTCCTGTTTTTCTTGATATTTTTGCGGCAACTTTTTCAGGATCTGCTCTTAGCATTGATATACTAAAGTGGGATAATACGGCAAGTTTAGGTCTGTATTTTTCAATCATACGCTCAACATCGTCTACTGAAAGATGGTAGTAGCCTTCAACTTTTCTGGGAAAGGTTGTGTTGAATATCATTATGTCTGCACCTTTTGAATAACCCTTAAGCATGTCTTCATAGAACTTTCCGCAAGGAACATAAACGATTTTTTTATTTTTTGAGAGAAATTCTAAACCATAAGTTTGAGCCCCTTCGTGTATATGTTTCATTCTACTTAATATCTTTATATCTTTATAATGTATCTCTTTGTTTTCTTCTACAGGAATGTATTCCTTAATAGCCTTTTTCAGATATTTCAGTAAAATAGGGTCTTCCCCCTCAACAACATCTTCAGGAGCTACAAGAAGATCTTTTGGATTTCTCGTGCTTTCTGACGCCGACTCTATAACAGAGTTAAGGTCTGCACAATGATCAAGATGTCTGTGGGAAACAACTATTATATCTATATCTTTTGTGTCAAATCCCCTTTCAAAAATTCTTATCAGACTTCCGGGACCGGGATCAATAAGTATATTTACTCCGTCCAGGTTAAGCCACATGCCGCCGGAATGTCTTATCTGTCTGAAAACAACAACCCTTCCACCACCGGTTCCAAGAAAAGTTAAGCTGTTTTTCAGCAAATTAACCTTCCTCCTTCCACAGGTAAAAACGCACCTGTTGTAAAATCTGTCTGTATCAAATATTTTACAGCTTTATAAACTTCAACTTCTCCTCCCCATTTTTTCAAGGCGGTTTTTTCAAGGGGTGTTTTTAAATCTTCAATACCTTCAGCAGGGATTATAGGACCTGGAAGAACAGCATTAACAAGAACATAGGGGGCAAACTCCTTTGCAAAAGCTCTCGTCATAGTAAGCATAGCTCCTTTAGATATTGAGTAAGGGCTGAAGTTTTTGTAAGGTCTAAGTGCACTGTAATCAGCAATATTAATTATCCTCCCCCATTTGTTTCTGTACATAATCTGGCCAAGCTCTTTAGAGAGTATAAATGGAGCTTTTACATGTATATTATAAAACCTGTCAATGTCGTCTTCAGTCACTTTAGATAATGGGGTTGGGTAGTATATAGAAGCATTGTTTATCAATATGTCTACTCTGCCTAAGCTTTTTATGCTTTCTTCAATAAGCCTTTTAACCTCATCTGTTTTTTCAAGATCAGCTTTTATTTTTATTGCTCTAACCCCCTTCTTCAGGATACTATCAAAAGATTCTTTTATCTCCTTTTCAGAACTTTTATAATGAAGGATTATATTGCCTCCCTCTTCAGCTAAAGATAATGCTAAAAATCTTCCTATTCTTCTTCCTGCACCTGTTATCAAAATGTTCTTACCTTTTACCAACCTTCAAACCTCTCTTGAGTAATTTTACTATATAATTTAATTTTCAGTATTTTTTGGGGAGTTTCTATGCTTTCTGACATTTATGGTCTGGATAAAAAAGAAAAATATATTATAATTTTCAACCTTTTAAAAAGCGGTAATATTTTTGGTATAGTTTATGGGAAAGAGGGGGTAGGTAAGAAGTACATTGTAGAAAAGGCTGTAGATAAAGTTTTAAATAAAAATGATAAAAAAGTTTTTTTAGAGGCTAATCCTGACTGGTATAAAAATCTTCTGAGAGAAATAGGAACAAGCCCATTAAGGGAGTTATCAAAGGAGGAGTTTTTTTTAAATTTTGTAGACTTTATTGATAATTTTTCAGGAAGAATTTTCATTGTTATAAATAATGTTCAGAAATTATCTGAAACACAAATAATAGAGATTTACCACTTAATTGGGATTAAAGAGAAAGTTTCAACGATACTAATCGGAGACGAAAGTTTAAAACCGAAGCTTAATCCATTTAAAATTGGAAAGATTGAAGCATCTGTAAACTTTATTTTTGAGGTAAAACCACCAGAATTCTCTGAATTTGAGAGGTACTTTCTCCAAAAGTACGGTGGTAAAATTGAGAAAAAAGCGATAAAAAAATTGTATATCCTATCAGAAGGATCAATAGGAAGATCAGAAGGAATTTTATCCCAGCTAAGTAAATTTCCCATCAAAGGTTCTGATTTAAAGATTGCAAAAAATGGTAAAAAACATTTAAGACTTTTTGCCACTCTTTTGATTGTTCTGTTGATATTTTTTGGATACCTTTTATTTTTTAAAAGGGAAGAAAAGAAAAATGTATTAAACCCTGAAAAAGTAATAAAAATGGACAAAAAATTGCCTGTAGAGGGATCTGTAATACAAAATCTACCTGTCAAAACAAAAAAGAAAAAAAAGACAGATATTTTATATTTCCTAAGTAGCATAAAAGAGGGCATAAAAAACGTAAAACTTGAGAGTATTCCCAAAATTTCTTTTTATAAAAAACCGATAAGGTATGTTATTCAGATAGGTTCTTTCAGAAATGAAAATAATGCATTAAAACTGAAAGAAAAAATTTCAAAAGATTTTTTTGGTGTAAAAATTATAAACAGAAAAAATGGAATAAAATCTGTTGTTGTTTATGCATCCAACAAAGAAGAAGCTGGTAAAATTATCAGTAAGTTAAAAAAATATGGAATTAATCCAATTTTGAAGAAGGTTAAATAATGGAAAGCTACATACAGTTTTTTGCACTTAAGGATAATCCCTTTAGAATAACACCTGATCTTGATTTCTTTTTTATGTCCTCAGTTCATCAGGAGGCGTTAGGATCTCTTGAGTTTTTAATGGAAAGTGAGGAAGGTTTTGCTGTTATAATCGGGGAACCGGGAACAGGTAAGACTATAACAATAAGAAAATTTATCAGTCAGTTGCCTGAAAATGTTGAGTATGCTTATATACTTTTTCCAAATCTATCCCCTGAAGAGATGTTCAGGGCTATCCTTGAAGATTTTGGAATTGATATAGATGATTCAGCAACAAAGAATAAACTTTTTTCGACCTTAAAAGAATTTTTAATTAAAAAAAGAAAAGAAGGAAAAAAGATTCTTATAATAATTGACGAAGCACAGAACCTTCCTATTGAAACTCTTGAAGAGCTTAGAATACTATCAAACCTTGAAACAGATAAAGAAAAACTACTCCAGATAATATTACTTGGTCAACCTGAGCTTGAAAAGAAACTGAATTCAGATGCTTTAAGACAGTTAAAACAAAGAATTACCGTTATAGCCAGATTAAGTAATCTTACAAAAGATGAGATGGTAAATTACATTAATTATAGGCTGGCAAAGGCTGGAAACTCCACTATTAAAATATCAAACTCAGCTTACAAGGAGATTTTCAAGTATACACAGGGAAATCTTAGACAGATTAATCAAATAATGGAAAGGGCTTTAATGTCAGCTTTTGTAAAAAATAGTCATCAAATAGATAGAGAGGATATCAAAGAAGCAGCCGAAAGCTTGGGAATAAGTAAAATGAAAAGGAAAAAATCTTTTTACCTAATTTTACCGGCTATTCTATTTTTCTTACTGGTAGCATTCAGTTTATCCGGTTATTACTTCTTCAGTAAAGATATTCAACAGGAAAAAAAACCAGAGAAAAATTTAAAAGAGGTTTATGTTATTCCTAACAGGCTTAATGTCAGGGCTTTTCCTGATAAAAGTTCTGAGATTGTATATGTACTTAAAAAAGGTGATAAGGTTGAAGTTGTCAACGATAAGGAAGGATGGTATAAAATTAGATATAAAAATATAACTGGCTGGGTTAAAAAGGAGTACACAGGCTATCGAAATGAATAAAAATACAAACCTACTTCAAAAAATTTTTAACCATCAACTTAAGCATATTGATGCTATATTCCTTTATAAGAAAGGAATTCCTATAGGGTATGTGTTCGCTCCTTATATTCCAGACAACCCTGAAAGTTTCTTTAATTACAACTCAAAAATTGAAAAGATATACAAATACCTTAAGGATATTTCTACAGATAAACTTTACCACTATAGTGTTAACGTGAACAACAAAAAAATCTATCTTTTTGTTTATAAAGTTGATGATGACACATATATTTTTGTTTTTTCAGATTCACTTGATCTTGAGCTTGGTGAGATAATATATAGACAGGTTGTAAAACCTATAAAGGATTATGTAAGTCCCTCGTAAACCTCTTTTGCGTGGAATGAACTCCTTACAAGCTTTCCGCTAAACACCTGTCTAAATCCTATTCTGTACCCTAACTCCTCAAACATCTTAAACTCTTCATCTGAGTAATATTTGACGACAGGGTGGTGTTTTTTTGAGGGTCTCAAGTACTGCCCGACAGTCAGTATCTCACAGCCAGCATTAAACAGATCCTCCATCACACGGATCACCTCATCTGTCCCCTCTCCCAGACCAACCATAATGCCGGATTTAGTCAGGATATTTTTGTCCAGCTGTTTTACCCATCTGATCACAGAAAGGGATCTTGAGTAGTCTCCCCTGTGTCTTACTACAGGAAAAAGTCTTGGAACAGTCTCTATGTTGTGGTTTATGACATCAGGTTTTGCCTCTACAACGATTTTTAATGCATCTATACTTCCCAGAAAATCAGGTATAAGAACCTCAACTGAGCAGTCAGGTTTTTTTTGTTTTACAGCTTTAACAGTTTTTGCAAAATGGGAAGCTCCACCATCAGGAAGATCGTCTCTGTTGACAGATGTTATCACAACATAATCAAGGCTGAGCATATTAACGGCTTTTGCTATGTTGTAAGGTTCAGATGGATCAAGTGGAAGGGGTCTATCATGGGAAACATCACAGTAAGCACACTTTCTGGTACATCTGTCCCCCATTATCATAAATGTGGCTGTTTTTCTGCCGAAACAATCACCGATATTAGGGCATGAGGCCTCCTCACAAACAGTATGGAGGTTCAGCATCCTGAGCATAGCTTTCATTTTTGTAACATCTTCAGTTAAAAAACTTTTGACCTTAGGTTTCAAGTTTTTCTCCTTTGTGTTTTGAGATTAATCCTATGTTAAACTATCAAAAAAAACAAGGGGTGAAAAATGACAAAGGCATACACAGAATACCTCTGGTTTAACACAAAAAACAGAAGAGAGCTTATAAAAATAACAGACAAAGTTCAAGAAGCCGTAAAAAAATCAGAGATAAAAGAAGGGCTATGCCTTGTTTCTGCGATGCATCTGACAGCATCAGTTTTTGTTCAGGACGATGAGGAGGGACTGCATCAGGACATATGGCAGTGGCTTGAAGGATTAGCACCTTTTAAGCCTGATTACAAGCACCATTTAACCGGTGAAGACAACGGGGACGCCCACCTGAAAAACCTGCTTACCCATCTTCAGGTTGTTCTTCCTGTTACAGAAGGAAAGCTTGACCTTGGTCCCTGGCAGGAGGTTTTTTATGCAGAGTATGACGGGCAGAGACCAAAAAGGGTGGTTATAAAAATTCTGGGTATTTAGTTGCATTTTTCTATCAGATCAACTCTCGGGTAGTAGAGCCTGTATATAAACTGTATAACGTTTTTAAACGGGGTATGTATTATTTTGATTACCGTATCATTTTTTTCATAGGTTAATATATCGATAGCTGAAAATCTCTCTTTCCCTGTTATCTTTTTCTGATCCTGAACAAATCTGTAAAAAGATTTATATTTCAGACTAATTTTGTATAGCCTATCAAGATAAAAATAGTAATATATAGTATCAGGGCTGAAGCCGTTAAAACTGTCCTTTTTTTCGTACACCTTCAGATCACCACACTGGAGTTTAAGTTTTATTCCCTGATACTGATCAGGAGTTGATCTCCATTTTATCTCAAAGCCATAAGAAAAATATGCAATCAAAAATAAAACAACAAAAATAAACCTCAATTTTTCCTCCTAAAAATATGCTATATTATGAATATAATCATTTTTGAAAAAAGGTAAAATAATGGATCAGACAACCCAACAGCAGATACTAAATAAAACCCTTGAAAAGTGTGATCCCTATTCGGCTTTTGGTGTGTTCTGCAATGCTAACGGGTTAATTGAGGGACTGTTTATAATTGCAGGAGTTGTATTCCTTGTTGTATTGAGCCTCTGGTTTGTTAAGAAAAATCAGGAAGTAAATGCAGATAAACACAGGGAAAAATACAGAAAGTATTCTCAGTGAAATTGGGCATCATCATCAAGAATGTCCTCTATACTATCTTCAGTTTTATTCTGGCTGGACAAGTTTTTTATAGACTCTATCAGAACATACCTCGCTAAAGCTTTTGCCTCATCATAAGGGATGTCGTATGGCGGCATATAAGCCATTCCTGGCCAGTTTTCAGGTTTTGGTTTTATAATCAGTTTTGCAACTGTTTCAACAGCTCTTTCGCTCTGACCGTATCTTTTTGAGATTTCTTTAAAAGAAGGACCCACAACCCTTCTGTCAATTGCATGACATGATGAACAGTTATACTTGTGAAAAAGATCTTCACCGTTTGCTGAGAAGGCATTATAAGAAGTTAAAAAAAAACGATAAATATAAAAAGTAAACCCATTTTATAAAGCCCCCTAAGGGGGGGCAAAGTGTTAGTGTTTTAACATAAATTCTACAAGCGCTTTAAGCTCCTCTTCAGACATATTCTTTGTTTTGTTCAATTGAGGCTTCATAATTCCAAACTTCGCTGGATCAACTATAGGTTTTGCTTCTCCTTTAAGGAACTTAATCATATCTCCTTCCTTTCCTTTGTAAGCCTGAGCTATCTCTTTAAGAGAAGGTCCTACAGTCTTAACGTTTGCCTGATGACATGCAGCACATCCGTTAGATTTGAAAAGAGCCTCTCCGTCTGCAGCCATAGCACCTGAAACAGTCACTGCAAAACCTAAAACTGCAGTTGCGATAACTTTCTTCATCTGTCTAACCTCCGTATGTTAGTTAATGTATTCTTTAGTTTAATATACTATACCATCATTGTATTTTTAACAACTTTAGATCAATGGTTTTATGTTCTAAATCATATTTTTGTAATTTTTCGTATATTTGAATTTGAGACTTAAGCTCAATTAGATATTTATTATAAAATTGTTTTTCCCAAACTGGTATAATTTTTCAAAAAAAGGGAGGAATGATGAAAGATTTAAAAAATGATCTTTTTCTCAGGGCATGCCACAGACAGCCTGTGGAGAGAACCCCAATATGGCTTATGAGGCAGGCAGGTAGGTATATGCCTGAATACAGGGCTTTAAGGGAAAAAGCAGGAGGATTTGTTGCTTTTTACAAGAATGTTGAGCTTTCTGTTGAGGCTACAATTCTTCCGAGAAAAATTCTTGGTGTTGATGCCTCAATAATATTTTCTGATATTCTTACCCCCCTTGAGTCTATAGGAATGAAGTTTGAGTTCAGAGAAGGGGAAGGTCCTGTTTTTTTCAATCCTATTAAACAGCCTGATGATATTTTAAGATTAAAAAAGTTTGATAGAAATGATGTTCATTATGTAGGTGAGATAATAAAAGGGGTAAACAGGGCATTAGATAGGGAGATACCTACAATAGGCTTTTGCGGTGCTCCTTTTACTCTTGCTGCCTATATGATAGAGGGAAGAACATCAAGAGATTTTAAAAAGGCAAAAACTTTTATGTACAACCACCCTGATGCATTTAAGGATCTATTAGACAGGCTTGCTGATATGCTTATAGATTATCTTAACTTTCAGATTGAGTCAGGGGCAGATGCTGTTCAGATATTTGACAGCTGGGGAGGATATCTTTCTCCCGAAGATTACACAGAGTTTGCACTTCCACCGATCAAAAAGATCATCAAAGGATTAAATAGGGATTACCAGCCTGTTATACATTTTACAAAAGGTGTGGCAGGATTTTTTGATGATATGATCAGTTCAGGGGCTGATGTTTATGGTGTTGACTGGATGATAGATATATCGGTTGTAAAGGAAAAGCTAAAAGGAAAGGCTGCTGCACAGGGAAATCTTGACCCGATAGTTCTTTATGCAGATAAGGAAGTAATCAGGGAGAAAGCTGTCAGCATACTGAAAAAATGGGGAAAGGATACAGGTCACATATTTAACCTGGGACACGGGCTTATGCCTGATATGGAAGTGGAAAAGGTTAAATATCTTGTTGATGTTGTGAAGGAAGAAAGTAAAAGGTAAGAGCTTTTAAACAGGCTCCTGCCTTATATAAGTTTTTTTCTGTATTTCTGGAGGTTCAGATGTGCAAGCCTTGTTGGTTCTGGAAGTTTGTAATCTTTTACTGACCGGATAACAACCTTTAGAGAGCTTTCTACGCTGATGTTGTTTCCGGGGGAAACAAAAACAGGGTTTGAGTTTTTTCTTGTTCTTAAGATGTATCCCCTCAGCTCACCGTCCACATAAACAGGTCTGTATGCAAATTTTTTGTTTTCTGGCTGTTCAAACTCCCCCGTTAGCTTTGATTTACCACAGCCTATGGAAATGGTGTCGGTAATAACCCCAAAGTGGGAGGCGATACCCATCTTTCTCGGGTGGATTATCCCCATTCCGTCAATTATAAATGCGTCCGGTTTTGTTTTTAGTTTTTTGTAAGCTTTTAAAATAACAGGAAGTTCCCTGTATGCTAAAAATGTAGGTATGTAAGGAAAATCAACCGTTTCCTCTGCAAAAACTGTTTCTATTGTATTAAAACTCCTGATATCAATAACGGTTATACATGCTATACCGGTGGTTGGGTTTTTCCATATATCTGTAAATGTCACATCTATTCCTGCAACTATCTTTATCTTATCAACAGGGATTTTGTCTTTTATTTTTAGTTTTTTTGATAGTTTTATCTGTTCTTTTATTAGCCTATGGATTTTCTCCTGATCAAACCTTTTCATCAAAACACCACCAGATTATCCCTGTGGACAACCTCTTTAAATTTTATGCCGAGAGTTTTCTCAACATCTGATGATCTTCTTCCCTTTATTTTTTTTAGATCTCTGTAGTTAAAGTTTACAATTCCTTTGCCTATTATATTACCTTCCTCGTTTACTATTGCAACAACATCATTTTTGTAGAATATACCCTCAACATCTTTAATACCTGCAGGAAGAAGGCTTTTTCCTGATCTTAAGGCTTTCTCTGCACCTTTGTCTATAATTATCCTGCCTTTTGGTGCAGAGAGGAGTTTTAACCAGCTTTTTTTCCTTGAAAGTTTTTCTCCTTTTTCCGGGTAAATAAAGCTTCCTTCTAAATTTCCCCTGATTATTTTAAGCAGAATGTCCTCTTTTTTTGGGGCTATAACTACAGGTATTCTGTGTGAAACGGCAATCTTTGCAGCCTCAAGTTTGCTCCTCATACCTCCTGTTCCAAATTTTGATGTTGAAGCTCTTGCATATCTTAAAACATCATCAATACTTTTTATCTCTTTCAGCAGTTTTGAGTTTTCCTGTTTTGGATCTCCTGTGTAAACGCCCCCTGCAGTAGAGAGTATTATTAGAAGATCGGCATTGGTCAAAACAGAAACATGGGCTGCAAGAAAGTCGTTGTCTCCAAAAACTATCTCCTCCACAGCTATCGTATCATTCTCATTTATTACCGGTATGACTCCCATATCAACAAGTTTGTTCAGGGTGTTTTGTGCAAGAATGTACCTTTTTCTTTCCCTCAATCCCTCAACTGTAAGAAGAACCTGTCCAACTATAAGCCCCTTTTCAGAAAAAATTCTGTCGTATATCTGCATCAGATAAGCCTGACCTACTGATGCAACAGCCTGCTTTTCTGTTATGGATTTAGGCTTTTGCCTTAGTCCTAATTTTTTTGATCCTGCAAGAACCGCACCTGATGATACTATCAGTATGTCTTTATTTTCTAGAACCTTTATATTTTCTGACAGATTTTTTAAAAAATCTGTGTCTATAGACCCCTCTTTTTCAAGTATCTGAGATCCTATTTTGACAACTACTCTTTTGGCTTTTTTCAGGTATTCTTCCATACAGATATTCTACCAGCCTTTTCTTCCAAATATAAGGTATCCTGTGTGGGCGACCATTCTGTCTTCAGGTCTGAGCCTGTCTGGAACAGGCTTGTAATGTCTTTCAAGAAGTTCAACAATCTGAATGTCTATAAAATTACTTTCTTTTAGAGCCTGAATGGTTTTACTTACCTGATTGGTTGTCGGGAGTATAAACCCGATAGGAGATCCTTTTTTTAATGATTTTTTAATGTTTTCCATAAACAGCCATGGTTCCCTAACATCTATAAAACCTGCATCAAAAAAGTTTTCAGGAAGAGGCATCTCAAGGCTCTGATGATTTATCTCAACATACCTTTCAAGCCCTGCAAGTTTGATATTCTCATAGGCGTTTTTTATGTATTTTTCTTCCTTTTCGTAGCAGTAAATCTTTCCTGTTGGTTTCACAGCATTTGCCATAACTATAGTAAGCCCCCCGCTTCCTACACCGGACTCAAGAACTTTCATTCCATCTGTTATACCGAGATTCAGCGTTATATAACCGCTGTCTTTAGGGTAAACTATCTGTGTTTTTCTTTTTATTCCGTACATTATGATCTCATGAATTGTCGGACGCAGAACAATAAATGTGTGTCCTTTATGTGTTTTTACCTCTCCTCCGTATCCAGCTTTTATAATATCATCATGGTTTATGTTTCCCTTGTGGGTTCCAAAAATTTCCCCTTTTTTAACCTTCAGAAAAAATCTGTTTTTTCCGTCAGAAAGCTGTACCGTTTCCCCTTCTTTTATCATCTTGAGAGAATGTAAAGGCTCAGGTTTTTGTTGTTATAAAGATCAATTGAGTAGTTGTCCCAGAAAACACATGTTCCTCCTGCTATAAATCTTCCTCCTGAAGGATCAATGTATTCAGCAAAAAGGATCGTTTCTTTACCAAGTTTTGATTCTGCTGTATTCTCACCGTGCAGGAGGGGTCTTACCTCAGGTTTTGTTGTTGTAAGGCTGTCTGTACATGCAAGAATAACTTTTTTTATGTTTTCCGGAAGGTTGTATGTATCTCCTGTAAGCACTAAAAGGTTATCCCCTTCATGGTTGTTTATGTTGTCAATAATAGTGTCTCCGTTAAAATGGATACCAAATCTCTTAGAAAGGGTGTTGCAGGTGTCTGCTATCCTGTCTTCATTTTTGTAGTATCCGAATATTCCCACAGTTTTTCCGCTTTTTACAAGATCCTGTATAAAATCCACCTCGTCTGCCTCAAACGGTATTTCAGGGTAGTTGAATATAACTGTGTCGTATTTTGGAAATTTTTCCAGATCGTCCACTTCATCAATATGTATTTCAGACTGTTTCGCATATTTCTGCAGTTTCGAAAAGTAGTAGTGGTCGGATATTATAAACTCCTGATGAGCCACACTCCACGCAACCTTCCTCATGACTCCTCCTTCAGATTAGAAAGTTTTTTGTATATCTCAATTATTGAGGAGAAATCCTTTTCTCCAAGATTATTTGCTTTAGCCGAGTTTAGAAGATTAAATGCCTGCGTTGTCATAACAGCAGGATAATTTATGCTTTTTGCTATATCAAGGGCATAACATATGTCTTTGTGGAGGAGAGATACTGAAAAATGGGTTGTGTAGTCAGATTTGAGGAGATTTTCCTTTTTTGCTTCCAAAATTCCTGATTTACCTGCCCCCTTTGATAAAATTTCAACAACAGTTTCAGGATCAAGACCTGCCTTTTTTCCAAAGACAAGGGCTTCAGAAATAACAGACATAAAAGAGCCTAAAACAGTATTATTTATAAGCTTTATAGTTGATGCTTTACCGTAGTCTCCAAGATAGAATATATTTTCTCCCAGCGTCTCAAATATTTTTTTACATTTTTCAAAGGTTTCTTTATCCCCGCTTACTACGATTGTCAGTTTTCCTTCCTGTGCTGGTTTTACGCTTCCCAAAACAGGAGCCTCAAGAAAGTCTGCTCCGTTTTTTATCACCTTTTCAGCTGTTTTTTTAGCTGTTTCTGGGTGAACTGTTGTCATATCTATGAATATCTTACCTTTAAGTGGAATTTTTGAGTCTATAATTGCCGAGTAGATCTCTTCTACCGAGTCTGATCCAAAAAGCATAGTTATTATGATCTCCCTGTCTGAAAGAAGATCCTCTAATTTTTCCACATAAGGAAGTCCTGACTGCTTTGCTTTTGATAATGTTCTGTTCCAGACTTTAAGATCAAAGCCTGCTTTGTAAAGATTATTAGCCATGGGAATCCCCATGTGTCCAAGACCTATCCAGCCTATCCTCATTTTAGACCCCGTCCTTTACAAGCTTGTATATGAAACTGTCAACAACAGCCTGCCATGAAGCCTCTATAACGTTGTCAGATACCCCGACTGTTCCCCATTTTTTGTCTTTATCTCTGCTTTCTATTAGAACCCTTATTTTTGCTGCAGTTCCTGCACTTTCATTTATTATTCTGACCTTGTAATCTATCAGTTCAACCTCTGCCAGAGATGGATATATCCCAACGAGAGCTTTTTTTAAAGCCCTGTCAAGGGCGTTCACAGGTCCATAGCCGAGAGAGGCTGTATGCTGGTAATGGTTGTCAATCTTTATTCTGACTGTTGCCTCAGACACAGGTTCTTTGTCTGTGTACCTTCTTGCTATCAAAACCCTGTAAGCATCAAGATCAAAATATTTTTTTAGCATTCCAAGATGTTTTCTTATGAGAAGCTCCAGTGATGCTTCTGCAGCTTCAAAATGGTATCCGTAATTTTCAAGCCTTTTTATCTCGTTAACAAGCTCTGCTATCCTTGGGTCTTTTTCGTCTATATCAAAGCCCAGTTCCCTTGCCTTGTAAATTATGTTAGATTTTCCTGCAAGGTCTGAAACAAGTATCTTTCTCTTGTTGCCTACCTTTTCAGGATCTATATGTTCGTAGAGCTTAGGATTTTTCAGCACGGCAGATGCGTGAACACCTCCTTTGTGGGCAAAAGCGCTGTCCCCAACATACGGTATATTCTTGGGAACAGGAAGGTTTACTATGTCTGCCACAAAGTTTGAGATTTCTTTTAGTTTTCTAATTTTTTCTTCCGGTATAGTGGGGTATCCAAGTTTTAAGGTAAGGTTTGGTATTATTGAGCACAGGTTTGCATTTCCACATCTTTCGCCAAAGCCGTTTATCGTTCCATGAACCTGAACAGCCCCGTTCAACACAGCAACAATAGAATTCCATACAGCTGTATCGCTGTCGTTATGTGCATGAATGCCTATCTTTCCATCAAGCCCTTTTTGTTTAACCTGCTTTATGGTGTTTTCAATCTCATTGGGAAGTGTTCCCCCGTTTGTGTCTGCAAGCACGAGAAAGTCTGCACCTGCCTCCTGAGCTGTTTTCATTACGGCATAAGCGTAATCTGGATTTGATCTGTACCCGTCAAAAAAATGTTCTCCTATAAACACAACCTCCTGTGTGTTCTCCTTAAGGTATCTTACAGTGTCAAAAACCATCTCAAGGTTGTTTTCAAGTGTGGTTTTGAGGGCTTCTGTAACATGGAGATCCCATGCTTTTCCGAATATTGTTATAACAGGTGTTTCTGCTTTTATAAGATTTTGAATAAGGGGGTCGTCCTCAACCCTTAAGTAAGCTCTTCTTGTTGACCCAAAGGCGGCTATTTTTGAGTTTTTCAGCTTCAGATTTTTAACCTGCTTAAAGTACTCATCATCTTTCGGGTTTGAACCGGGCCAGCCTCCTTCAATGTAATGAACTCCAAACTCATCAAGCTTTTCTGTTATTCTCAATTTATCTTCAACAGAAACGCTAACCCCTTCTGCCTGAGTTCCGTCTCTTAAGGTTGTGTCGTATATGAATATCTGTTTCATCTTTTAATCCCCAAAATTTAAGGTTAGGATAAAATTTTAGCACACAATGTATGACAGTTTTTAAATGGATTTTATGAGATTTTACAGTCTGACAGGTATCCCTTTTTCTTTCAGGAACTCTTTTACTTCTGCTATTGTCAGCTGTTTGAAATGGAAAAGTGAGGCAGCGAGTGCTGCGTCAGCCTTTCCTTCTGCAAAAGCCTGATAAAAGTGGTGCTTGTTTCCTGCACCTCCTGATGCGATAACCGGAATAGAAACAGCCTCACTAACAGCTTTTGTTAAAGGAATGTCGTATCCATTTTTGGTTCCGTCTCTGTCCATTGATGTTAAGAGGATCTCACCTGCTCCAAGATCTTCAACAGCTTTAGCCCATTCTACAGCATCGATCCCTGTTGGAGTTCTTCCCCCGTGTATATAAACCTCCCATTTGCTCTCGCCTATCCGCTTAGCATCAATTGCAACAACAATCGTTGATGAGCCAAACCTGACTGCAGCAGACTCAACAAGAGACGGATCTTTTACGGCAGCTGTATTTATTGATACCTTGTCTGCACCGCTCTCAAGGAGTTTTCTGATGTCCTCAAGGGTTCTTACTCCCCCGCCAACTGTAAGGGGCATAAAAACAGTTTCTGCAGTCTCTTTAACAACATCAAGGATTATCTCCCTGTCTTCTGCTGATGCTGTGATATCTAAAAAAACAAGCTCATCTGCCCCTGCTTCGTCATAGGCTTTTGCAGCCTCAACAGGATCCCCTGCATCAACAAGGTTTACAAAGTTTACCCCTTTTACTACCCTACCCTTGTTTACATCAAGACAGGGTATTATCCGTTTTGCTAACATCTCCTCTCCTGATAGGTATATCTTCTATATGTTTTATACCAAATTTTTTTAACTCCTGTCTGAAAAACCGATCCACAGGAATACCTTCCCTTTCAAGTATAAATTTCAGTCTGGAAAAAATTTTTTCTCCCTGTTTGTCAAGATCAGTCAGCATCACAACATAAGAAGAGTTCTCTAAATCTTCAAGTATGTCGTAAAACCTCTTTCCTTTGATCTGATAAATGTTTCTGATACCTAATTTTTCTAATTTGTGCTTATCCTTTTTTCCTTCAACCACAACAACTGTCCCTTTTTTTTGGGAGACAGCTTTCAACCTTTCAATCCATTCATCAAGACTTTCCATTTATTTCCTTGTAAAAAGGGATTTAAAGAAGTTTATCAGCTTTTGTATTATTGCCTTAAGGGCGTTTTTGTCAACTTCCTCTTCCTCAAGCCTTGATTTTACGTATTCTTCCCCTTTTGTTTTCTTAAGATACTCAACAATAGCTGTAAACACCTCAAGGGGGTTAAACGGCTTTTCAAGAATGGCTGTGACACCCATATAATGGTAAAAATCCTTTTCATCTTTTGTTAGTGATGAAGTTAGAATAATAAACGGTATTTCCCTTACCCCTTTCTCATTTTTCATGTACTGTATTATTTCCCATGTTGGCTTTCCGTTTACCTTCTGTTCTGCAACTATTCCGTCTATATCAGGGTTTTCTTTTAGAAACCTTTTTGCTTCTTCCATATCTGTAATCTGTATTATCTCTGAACTGCTGAGCTGGGCTACCTCGCTTAAAACCTGATATGTTGCCCTGTCTTCATCAAGAAGTAGTATCCTCATCTTGTCCCTTTACACAAATTTTATTTCTGGAAGTCTGTTTATAAATCCTTTCTCGTAGGCTTCTTTTAGGAATAATTCAATAGCTTTTTTTCCCCTTTCTCCGTAATCTACAGTCAGTTCATTTACGTACATTCCTATAAATCTGTCAGCTTTCTCTTTTGACATATCCCTCGCATATTTAAGGGCGTAATCCACAGCCTCCTCTCTATGCTCAAGGGAATACTTTATGCTCTCTCTCAGGATATCTGATATCTCTTTCATCACATCTTCGCCTAAATCTTTTCTTATCACATTTCCACCAAGTGGGAGAGGAAGGCCTCCTGTTTTTTCATACCACCATTTTCCAAGATCAACTATACACACAAGCCCTTCGTCCTGATATGTAAGCTGTCCTTCGTGTATTATCAGTCCTGCATCTACTTTTCCCTGTTTTACAGCCTGTATAATCTGGTCAAAAGGGATAACCTCATAGTTAAAATCTTTAGTTCCAAGGTAAAGCTCAAGTGCGAGAAATGCTGAGGTAAGTGTTCCTGGAACGGCTATTTTTTTATTTTTCAGCTGATCAGGATCAAAACTTTCTCTGGCAACAATCATAGGTCCGTAGTTGTCTCCCATACTGGCCCCACTTGAAAGAAGGGCATACTTATCGGCAACATACGGAAAGGCATGTATTGATATAGCCGAAACCTCATATTCACCTTCAAGGGCTTTTCTGTTTAGGGTTTCAATGTCTGAAAGAACATCAATAAATCTGTACCCTTTTGTGTCAATCTTATTGTGGTTAATAGCATAAAACATAAATGCGTCGTCTGAATCAGGGCTGTGGGCGACCCTTATTACTTTTTTTTCTTCCTTTAGCTCCAACTTTTCCACCTCTTTATGAATTTATAAAATTTTATAATAACCTTATCCTTTTTCCAAAATTTTTGAAATCAGGAAAAATTTCTGCTTTTATGGTTATCCTTTCTTTTGTGTAGGGATGAATGAAGGATATACTGTAAGAATGAAGCATCTGCCTTTTTACATTTTTCAGAAGGGAAGAGTTGATGTCCTTCAGACCGTATAACTTATCCCCAACAATCGGATATCTTATTTTTGAAAGATGTATCCTTATCTGATGTTTTCTTCCGGTTGGTATTTCCACTCTGAAAAGGGTAAAGTCTGAGCTTGTTTTGACGGTGTATATAAAACTTTTTGCGTATTTTCCATCTACAGGCAGATTAACGACCTTTTTTTTAAATTCAGCCTTACCATGCGATATTGCAAAGTACTCTTTTTTTATTTTCTTATCTCTCCATGCCTTTTTGAACCTTTCAAAAACATTGCTGTTTTTTGCAAAAAGAAGAATACCTGATGTCTCCCTGTCAAGCCTGTGGACAGCTTTTATCTTTTTGTCTTTTTTGAAAGAGCGTAGTATGTCCTCAACGCTTCCTTTTTTGCTTTCAGACTCAAGGAATGGGGGTTTGTTTATTCCTATTATGTATTTATCCTCGTAGATTATATTCTTTTCAATACTCCATTTTTCCGTTTTTTCTTGATCAGGTATCTCAACAATATCTCCGGCATTTAAAACATAGGAAGATATCCATACCCTTCTGTTATTTACAAAAACAGTTCTGCTGTCAATAAGTTCTTTTGCCTTGTTTTTTGAGATATTCAGATAATCGGCAATAAAATCCTTCAGGTTTGCCCTTTTTTCAACCTTGATTTTTTTCATTCCACCTGTTTTTCAGTATATTGTAAAAACTGTAAGATATACCCTTTTACCTTTTTTAGCAATACCACCCCGTGTCCTTTTCCTGATACTACCAACAGCGTTCCATTGTTAGTCATGCCCATGTAAAGTCTTGAATATTTTTCGCTTCCGAGAGGATCATTCAGGGAGGATACAAACATTGAAAATCCCGTAAATGAAGAAAGGGATAGTTTAACATTTTCTTCCCCCATTACTGCCGGAGATCCGGGTGATATACACACGACAGCCGATATATCATGCATAGACACAACAGGTATTATTGATGTTGCCCCTAAAGATGCACCAATAAGTATTATTCGCTCAGGATCAACCTTTTCGTTTTCAATTATGTAATCTATCCAGAGGGCTATATCTTCAGGGATTTTAGAGAAATTTACCTTCTGACCGCTTTTTTTAAAAAAAGAGATCAGATCAACAAGGGAGGAAAAATTTTCATTAAAGATTATTCGGTTCTCTTTTCCGTTCTGCACCACAGAAAGCCCGTGTCCCCTAAGATCTATCAAAAGGGTTGCATAACCTTTTTTTCTCAGTTCTTTTGCAAATTCTGACCATATCATATGGGTTGTTCCAAACTGGTGGGCAAAAATAACGACAGGGTATTTATCCCTCTTTTCAGAAGGATAATCAAAAAAACCTTTGAGAATAAAGCCGTCTTGTGATCTTACTGTAAGTTCTTTTGAATAAGCCATATAAAAACAGCAGGCATAAGATTAATCATATTTGATAATCATATATATCTTCCAGCCCTTTTTCAACAACTTGCTTTTTTTTATTATTTATTTACCATATTAAAGTATCAATAAAAGGGGCTGAAGAATGAAGGTTGCAGATTTTGACAGGCTTTTATCACTTGCTTCAGATAAAGAGCTTTTTTCAATCATTGATAAGGTTTTGAAAGGAGAAAGGCTTTCTTTTGAAGATGGGGTTAAACTTTTCAAAACTCAAGATCTTCTTACTTTAGGACTTCTTGCGAACTATGTAACAGAAAAGAAGAACGGAAAATATGCGTACTTTGTTATAAACAGGCAGATCAACCCCACAAATGTTTGTGCCCTTGATTGTAATTTCTGTGCGTTTGCAACGATGGACAGAAATGATCCGAAAGCCTATGAGATGTCCTATCAGGAAGTTGTGGAAAAAGCAAGATATGCTGTATCTCAGGGTGCATCTGAGGTTCACATTGTAGGTGGGCTTCACCCTGAGTGGGGATTTGATGTTTATCTTGAAATGGTCTACCAGATAAAAAGGAACTTTCCTGATCTTCATATAAAAGCCTTTACAGCTGTGGAAATAGATTATTTTTCAAAAATATCAGGTCTTTCCTATGAAGAGGTTTTGCTGAAACTTAAAGAAGCAGGGCTTGGAAGCCTTCCGGGAGGAGGAGCTGAGATATTCTCCCCAAGGGTAAGAAGGATAATAGCCCCTTCAAAAATAGGCTGGAAAAAGTACCTCCAGATACATAAAACAGCCCACAGCTTAGGCCTCCACTCTACCGTCACAATGCTTTACGGACATGTGGAAACATACGAGGAAAGGGTTGACCACATGATCAAAATAAGAGATGCTCAGGACGAAACAGGAGGTTTTACATGTTTTATTCCTCTGGCATATCAGCCTGAGAACAACGAGCTTAACATAACAGAACATACCCACGGGGTTGATGATCTCAGGACCATAGCTGTCTCAAGACTCATACTGGACAACATTCCCCACATAAAAGCCTACTGGGTAATGATAGGCGAGAAGATAGCACAGACAGCCCTTAATTTTGGGGCTGACGATATGGACGGAACTGTTATGGAAGAAAAGATAGCCCATTTTGCAGGTGCAAAATCACCTACACAACAGCAGAAGGAAAAGCTTATAAGGCTTATAAAAGAGGCAGGTAAAATCCCTGTAGAAAGGGATACCCTTTACAACCACATTAAGGTTTATGAAGAATAAAACCCCAACGCAGATTTTTCTGGCTTTTATAGTTTTATTTCTGCTTGCTGTTTCATTTGTTGTTGTTCTTATTGCCGTTCCGTATCTTTTTTATCTTCTACTGGTAATATTTTTCAAAACGGTTCAGTTTGGGGTTGTTTTTATTCTACTTTTCTGGTTTTTGATTGTTATATTTTTGTGGGTTCTAAAAATCGCACAGATAATATCAAAAGGAATGTGAGATGGATAACTTTTTAAGTATAAAAACAGACAAAGATCTGGTTGTAATTGGCGACATACACGGCTGTTTTTTGGAATTCCTTGAGATGATCCAGAAGATAAAAGACAGATACGGTGAGGACACTCTGATAATATCTGTCGGTGATACTGTTGATAGGGGCGACTACAACCTTGAGGTTATTGAGCTGTGTTTTGAGCTGAAAGAAAAGGGTAATTTTATTGAAGTCCAGAGCAACCACAACCTTAAGCTTTACAGATGGTTCAGAGGAAAAAATGTGAACATAAGCTACGGAATGAAAAAGACTGTTGATCAGATCCTATCCCTTCCGGAAGAAAAAAGGGAGATATTAAGAGAAAGATACATCAGGTATTATGAAACCCTTCCTTTATACCTGATAATAAACGACAGGGTTGTTGTTGCACATGCAGGAATAAAAGATGAGATGATAGGAAAAACAGGAAAAAAGGTAAAGGACTTTGTTATTTATGGAGAAACTACAGGAAGGTTTACAGAAGAAGGTTTTCCTGAAAGGATAGACTGGACAAAGGAAAGAAAGATAACTGACAGCTCACCAAAAATAATCTACGGTCATGTTGTTTTTAAAAAGCCTTACATAAACAACCTCTGCTACGGTATTGATACCGGCTGCGTTCTGGGGAACATGCTTACAGGATACAACCCCTTTAAAGATGAGTTTATACAGGTGAAGGCAAAAAGGAAATATTTCTCCTTTGATTAAGGATCAATCAGGCTTTTCAGTTTTTTCCCTATATCCTTTTCTCTCATAAGAGACTCACCTATCAAAAATGCATCAACAGAGTAATTTTTTAGATCAAGAAGCTGATCCTTACTGGAAAGCCCGCTTTCAGAAACAACAACTTCTGCTCCCAATCTTTTCATCTCAGGGGCAAGCTCTTTTGTTATGTTTATATCCACTGTAAAACTCTCAAGATCCCTGTTGTTTATTCCTATGATTTTGGCACCTGCATTTATTGATTTAGCCCCTTCCTCGTAGGAGTGTATCTCAACAAGGGGCTCCATTCCAAACTCCCTGCCGTAATTGATCAGATCTTCAAGCTCTTTTTCTGACAGGATCTTTGCTATTAGCAAAAAAGTATCAGCCCCGTATGCATAAGCCTCAAGTATCTGTCTTTTGTCTATAATAAAATCCTTCCTGAGAATAGGTATGCTGGTAACTGCTCTTACCATTTTTAGAAAAACAACATCTCCCTTGAAATAGCTTTTATCTGTCAGAACAGATATGGCTGATGCACCGCTACTTTCATATATTCTGGCTATATCAACAGGATCAAAATCCTCCCTTATTATCCCTTTTGATGGGGAAGCCCTTTTTATCTCGGCTATTATGTTAATACCTTCTTTTTTTAAGACAGTTTTAAAATCCCTTACAGGATCTCTGCTGACTACTTTTCCTTCAAGATATTTAATGTAATCAGGGGTGTAATCTAAAAGCTCCTCTTTTTTTGTTTTTACTATTTTATCAAGTATATTCAATGCAAAGCCCCGATTTTTTTGTGATATTTTATCATATTTAAAATGGAGTCATTTTGGCATAAATTAAAATTAAACGGAGGTAGTAAATGAAAAAACCTGAGATACTTGCTCCTGTAGGGCATTATGAAGGCTTACACTCGGTAATAAAAGCAGGGGCAGATGCTGTTTATATGGGCGTTGGAAAGATAAACCAGAGAGCGTTAAAATCAAACTTTACAATCGAGGACATAAAAGAGATAAGAAAGATAACTCAAGATGGAGGGGTAAGACAGTATGTTGTCTTAAACTCAATAGTTTTTGAGGAAGACCTGCCGTACGTAAATGAGATTCTTCATCAGCTAAAAGAGATAGGAGTTGATGCTGTAGTAGGCTGGGATATGGCTGTTCTTTCTAAGTCTATTGAGCTTGGAATTGAAACCCACCTTTCAACTATGGCATCTGTCTCAAACTCACAGGCTGCAAAATTTTATGAAAAGATGGGGATAAAAAGGGTTGTTCCTGCAAGAGAAGTTAAACTGGAAGGTCTTCTTGACATCAAAAATAAAACAAATTTAGAGATAGAGATCTTTATACACGGTGCTATGTGTATGGCTGTATCAGGAAGGTGTTTTCTTTCTCACGATGTTTTTGAAAAATCAGGGAACAGGGGGGAATGTTATCAGGTATGCAGACATGAGTTTGATGTAAAGATAGTTTCCAAAAACACAGGAACAGAGTTTTTACTCGGTTCAGATTATGTTCTTTCAGCAAGGGATCTTGTAACCATAAATTTTGTTGACAGGCTTATCTGGGCAGACAGCTGGAAGATAGAGGGCAGAAACAAAAATGCAGATTACGCATATATGGTAACTTACGCTTATAGAGAGGCAAGGGACAGGATACTGAATGGGGAATGGGATAAAAAAGGCTGGAAAGATCTGTGGGACATGCTTGAGAGGGTTTACCACAGGGAATGGGATTCTGGGTTTTATTTTGGAGAAGGTCGTTTTGGACTAAACAGATCTATAGCAAAAGAGAAAAAATTGTATGTTGGGGAGATTATCAAATACTACCCAAAAATAAGTGTTGCCGAGCTGAAAGTGGTTGATAATCCTGTTAGCATCGGGGATACAATCCATATTATAGGTAAAAAAACAGGTCTGATAAGACAGACCGTCAGATCAATGCAGGTTGAGAAAAAAGATATACAACAGGCAGACAGAGGAATGGTGGTTGGACTAAAAACAGATGACAAAGTTAGAAAAGGAGATAAAGTTTATTTAATAAAAAATACAGAAATATCCGATAATATTAATACTAACCCTCAATTAATAACTAAATGAAAGGAAACTTATATGGCAGATAATAAGATTAAGTGCGAATTTTACAATAAACTAAAAGGATCAAAAAAGTTAAGCCATGACGACATTAAATTACTTATGAATATTGTTAGAAAGGAACTTAGTTTTCTTATTAAACATAATATACCTCCTGTTCCAAAGAATTATGAAAAATGGTTTTATATTTTCTGTTCCCTCGCGGAGCAGAAAAAAGAGCTGGATGATCTTGAACTAATAGGATTGTATAAAGACATATACGAAGAAGACTACCAGTCTGTAGATATAACGGCAGAAAAAGAATCAATTTCAGAGGAACTGGCATCTAAATTCAAGAATATAGCAAACAAGCTTGATGAAACATTAAAGGAGCTTATTTACAATATTGATGATTATCAAGATAGGATTGATACCCACACAGACAAACTTGAAAAAGTAAAAAAAGAAGCAACAATAGAAACTGTAAATGATGCTGTTATGGAAATTCTGAGTGAACTGAAAAAACTAAGGGATGAAAACAATAAACTTAAGAATGAACTAAAATCATACCATTCAGAGGTTATATCCCTGAAAGAGGAATTAGCTTCAGCAAAAAGAGAGGCAACTATTGATTTTCTTACAGGACTTACAAATAGAAGAAGATTTGAGAGGGCTCTTGAGGACGCTATAAAAGATAAAAAACTAAGAAATTATCCCTCATCCCTCATATTTGTTGATGTGGATGATTTTAAAAAAGTTAATGACGAATATGGACATGTTGTAGGTGATCTTGTTCTAAAGGAACTTGCCTCGATTTTTAAATTTTACCTGAGGGCAAATACTGTAGTAGGCAGGTTAGGCGGTGAAGAATTTGCCATATTACTTCCAGGGGTTGAGCTAAACAATGCGGTCAATGTTGCAGAAAGACTAAAAAAAATAATAGAAAATAGGGAGATAAAGGTAAATATTGACGGGAAAGAAAAAAAAGTTCGTGTAACAGCAAGTTTTGGCGTAACAGAAATTGGTCAGGACGATACCGTTGAAAACCTCCTTATGAGAGCAGATGAAGCTATGTACAAGGCGAAGAAAAAAGGGAAAAACAGGGTAGAAGTTGAGGTATGAAATTATTCATAACAGGCGGAACAGGTTTTATAGGAAGTTATGTAGTTGACGATCTGGAAAGAGACAATCAGATAATCCTCCTTGTTAGAAACCCTTCAAAAGTCGGGAAAAAAACAGAAAATGTAAAGATTATACCTTTTGAAGAAAATTTATCTGTCCTTATTGAAAAACACCAACCCCAGATAGTAATAAATCTGCTTGGCATACTGAATGAGGACAGGAAAAGAGGGATAACTTTTCGAAAAGTCCATGTTGAGTACGTTAAACAGATTGTTGACGGATCTGTTAAATCAAATGTTGAAAAAATAATCCATGTTTCGGCTCTTGGTGCAGACATAAACTCAAAAAGCATGTATGCAAAAACAAAAGCAGAAGGGGAAAAACTGATAATAGATTCAGGTATTGATTATCTGATACTTAGACCTTCAATCGTTTTAGGAAGAGGACAGAAGCTGTTTGAGGATCTGAAAAAATTTTCAAAAATGACGCCGGTTATATTTGCCCCTGAAGGAAAAGTTCAGCCTGTTCATGTGGAAGACCTTGTTGATACGATAAGGAAAGGTGTTGAGGATAGGGATCTGAAAAATATAATAGTAGAGCTGTGCGGAAACAGAATAGTCAGCTATAAAGAGCTTTTTGAGTTTGCACTTTCTTACATAGGGAAAAAGAGGGTTGTGATCCAGATGCCCTCATCTTTTTTCTGGTTTATGCTTCCGGTATTCAAATTATTTCCTGAACCTCCTGTTACACAGGATCAGCTTTACCTGCTGGAAAAAGACAATGTATGCACAGGAAGATATCCGACACATAAAGATATAATAGGAAAGGTTAGAAATCCTTTTAAAATATAGGGGATAGCTTTGGAAAATGTTTACAATTTTGTGAAAGACTGGATAAGGGTATGGAACAGCAGAGATATATCTGCAATACTCAGCCACTACGCTGATGATGTTGAGGTGACATCTCCAATGATCCGGATCTCAGGATACTCAGGTAGTTCAACAATTAAAGGAAAAGATGAGGTGGGCAGATACTGGAAAGAAGCCTTAAAAAAATTCCCTGATCTAAATTTTGAGCTTATAGATTACACCTCAGGGGAAAACTGTGTGACTATTTTTTACATATCCGTTTCTGATCTTCTTGCAATGGAAACACTATGGTTAGATGAAAACAGAAAGATAAAAAAAGTGAATGTATGCTACAGACCTATATAGCAGCCCCTTTAAGAACATCTTCACAGCTACAGTCAAATTTTTCAGGCAGATCTTCAATAAACCTGAGAACTATTTCCCTGATAATGTTGTTTTTTTCTTTCATCATCTGTATTACCTCGTCAGATGTAAGCCTTTCACCTGATATACCGGCTGCAAGATTTGTAATAACATTTAAAGAAGCAAAATGCATAGAAAGTTCTCTTGCAAGAACAATCTCAGGAACAAGAGTCATACCAACAATGTCTGCCCCTAATCTGGACAGGGCTTGTATCTCAGCTGAGGTTTCTAATCTTGGACCCTCCGTAGCTGCGTATGTTCCTTTTCCGTGAAATCTTTCCCCTGTTTCTGATAATACCTTTTTTAGCAAGTCTCTCATCACCGGACAGAAAGGCTCAGTAACATCTATATGAACAACCCTGTCGTTGCTCAGATACTCCTTAACAAGATCGTCATTAGGATCATCTTCATCAACTATAGTATAAGCACCCTCATAAAAAGTAACTGGTCTTACCTTGGTAAAATCAATAAACTGATCTGCTATAACAAAATCACCAGCTCTAAGCAAAGGGTTAATCCCCCCTACAGCACTTACAGATAAAATCTTTTTAACACCTAACTTCCTGAAACCCCATAGATTTGCCCTGTAGTTGATAAGATGAGGAGGAAATTTATGACCTTTTCCATGCCTTGGAAGGAAAACAGCTTTTTTTCCTTTATAATCAGCAATCACAAATCTATCTGAAGGCTCTCCGTAAGGTGTACGAACCTCCCTTTCTTCTATTATCTGTACACCATCAATATCATAAAGTCCACTTCCTCCTAATATGCCTACCATAAACATTCTCCTTGATTTTTATTTAAAATTATAAACCGAATAATCTCCTTCCATTTGTTTTTTGTTTAGCCTAAATTAAAATGAAAAAAGGATATAGCCATTGAAAAAGATATTGATTATTATAGGGCTTTTATTAATAATAGTAATAGATGTTTTTCTTGCGGTTAATCTTTTTTTTCCACAAAAAAAGGAATTATTTACTTTTCCATTTGAACAGAAAAAAGAAGAGAAGAAAAAAAATACTAATCCTAAAGAAGAGATCTTAATTCAAACTGATCATAAAGAAAATAAACCAAAAGAGGAAAAAAAAGAGATAAAGTCAGATACCAAGAGTAATAAGAACAGTGTAAAAAAGCTCAACAGTAAAAAAATTAAAAATATGAGCAAAAAAGAGATTGAACAACTTATTGACAAAATCATAGAAGAAGCCCGTATTGAATACCATTATTCCAAGAAAAAGAAAAAAAAGAAATCATTGTTTGAAAATTTATTCCACTTTGGAGATTGATTTATATCATAGTTTAAAAGCCCATTTTATAATTTTATATTTAAGACCAATAAATCTTAATTTGGGGGTTTTTAAAAATGCTACTTGATGTTTCCCAAATACCAAAAGTTGCCCTTGAAAGAATGAACAAAGTCCATGAAGAAGAGATAAAACTGCTCAACCAGCTGTTTGAATCGATAGATAAAGGAAAGGAGATTGAAGAGATAGATGATCTGTTTAAAGCATTTGTGGAAGATGTTAAAAAACATTTTTCCTCAGAACAGGAGATGATGGAGCAGTACAACTTCTTTGCCTACCCAATGCACAGGGGAGAGCATGATATGGTACTGGGACAGCTTGTAAATCTTGAAAAAAGATGGGAAAAGGAGAAAAATCCTGAACTGATAAAAGCATACATTGAGAATGAATTTCTTCCATGGCTTATGAACCACATACAGACAATGGACACTGTTACTGCACATTTTCTGTCGCACTTTGTCAGGGATTAACTGAGATACTCCTTTATGTTCTGGGCAACCCTTCTGGGTATGCCTAATTTTACTAACTCTTCTTCAGAAGCCTGTGATATTCTCTCAACAGTTTTGTATGTTCTGTAGAGTATCTCCTTTCTTTTTTTTCCAATACCTTTAATCTGATCTAAAACTTCCTTTAATCCTTCTTTTTCCCTCAGTTTTCTATTGTATGATACGGCAAACCTGTGTGCCTCATCTCTTATTTTTGTGAAAAGTTTTAAAAGCTCCTGAGATTCATATAAATTGATCTGTCTGCCGTCGTCTGTGTAAAGAATTTCTTCTTTTTTTGCTATAGCAAATATTCTTAAATTTTTAAGCCCTAATGCATCTTTTACTATTAACCCCTGTGTTAGCTGACCTTTTCCCCCGTCTATAAGCACAAGAGGAAGTTGATCCAGCTCTTTGTATTTTTTGAACCTTCTGTAGAGAACCTCCCTTAAAGATCCGTAATCATCAACACATTTAACCGTTTTAACCCTGTATCTTCTGTACTCTTTTTTGTTCATACTTCCATCTTCCCACACAACACAAGATCCAACGGTGTATTCACCTTGAAGGGTTGATATATCAAAACCTTCTATCCTGTGTGGCATATCAAATTCAAATGTATCCTTGAATATCCTCTTTAATTCTGACATTTCAGTAAAGTTGTAATTTCTATCAATAAAGTTTCTTATCTCTTGTATTATTTCAAAGCTAATTCTTATATCTTTTCCTTTTTTTCCAGATAGCCACTTTATCAGATTGTCTGTATCTCCAATTTTTTTATTAACAATAATTATGTCCGGAATGTAATTTCCTTTCCCGTAATACTCTGTAAGAACATCATCCACAAAACTGTCAGACAGCCCATACTCTTTAAAATCAAGAAAATTCTTTCCTACTATCCTGAAACCCCTAACAACTATAAGTAATACCTTTTTTCCCGAAAAATAAAAAATATCTGCCTCCTCATAGGGAAGCCCTAAAACCTCCTGCTTCTGCACAAGATTTTCCATAGCTGTTATCTGATCCCTCAAGATAGCTGCTTTTTCAAACATCATTTTAGTTGTATAATCCTGTATTCTGTCGTAAAGCTCATATATTACTTTCTTGACATTGCCTGATAGAAAAGATTTAGCAGATTTTACATCAAGGGAGTATTCCTTTTTTGATATTTTCCCTACACAGGGAGCTGAACAAAGCCCCAGATGGTAATCAAAACAGACTATATCTCTTTTAGGCAGAGGATCGCAGGTTCTCAGCTTAAATAATTTGTGGATCAGATCTTTCATAGCTCTAACTGTTCTTGCTGGAAGAAATGGACCAAAGTACTCACCTTTTATTTCCCCGTATTTTCTGCTTATCAAAACCGTAGGGTACTCTTCATCTGTAATTACAAGCATTGGATATCCTGAACCGGACTTAAGACGGACATTGTATTTTGGTTTGTACTGCTTTATAAGCTCATTTTCAAGAACAAAGGCTTCATAATCTGATTTGGTTATTATCCATTCAATTTTTGAACTTTCCTCAAAGATTTTCCTCTCCTTAGGATCTAATTTTAATTGTTGCAGGTGTCCCTTCAATCTGTTTTTTATATTCTTTGCTTTGCCAATATATATATACTTTCCTTTTTTATTTTTAAAAAGATAAACTCCAGGGTTGTCTGGTGCTTGATCTACTTGTCTTTTTATACTATCCATCATCTATAGGGCACAGCAACCTTCATCTTCTGCAAAAGATATAAGGTTCATAATCTCATTAAATGTAGGAACTTTATTACTGACGTACTGGACTGTTCCATATTGGTCAATCAAAATAATAAAGTCCTCTTCCTCATCAAGTCCAAACTGCTGAAGGAAATTTTTTGTTGTTATCTGGATATAGTCAATAAGTTTTACATTTGCCCTTTCGAATTCCTCCTCAAACTTTTCAAGCTGATCATTTTCAGCTTTGTATATAACAATATGATATTTTTGTTTTAGATCATAAAGATTTTTCCCTTTTATTCCGTCTAAAAACTCAAAGTAAGGTGCTTGACTGCCTACTTTTGTTATCATAATACCTCCAAACTTTGCATAATTTGCCAAAAATTATAATATATATTGGTTCTTGATTAATATCAAATAACAAAATAATAAGGAATGAAATAATTATTATGGAGAACATTACTCATTACTTAATTCCTCCTCTGTTGGGAGCTTTTATTGGGTATATTACAAACTATCTTGCAATTAAAATGCTGTTTAGACCGTTTAATGAAAAAAATATTTTCGGCTTTAAGGTTCCTTTTACTCCAGGACTAATACCAAAAAGAAGAGAAGAAATAGCTACAGCAATAGCAGACACTATTGAGCAGCACTTATTGACAAAAGAAAAATTGCACAAACTGTTTGAGGAGAGTGGCTATAAAGAAAGATTAAAGTCCCGAATAGAAATAATACTTGATCAGATCATAGAAGAGATGTTTAAAGATATGCAGGAAACGTTGAGGGAAGGTATCTCACTTGGTAAGATAAATGTAAAAGCCACAGTTATTGCGGTTGCTTTTGAAAAATTTATAGAAAAAGCAGGAGATAAAATAAAAGAAAAGCTAAAAAGACAGATGCTTGAGAGGGCATCCCATAACATAGAGAAGAATATAGAGGAAGAACTTCCGTTGGTTTTAGCACAACTTAACATAAAAAAGATGGTGATCGAAACATTTATGGAGATGGATATCCAAACCCTTGAAAAAATAGTTATAGGTTTTTCTGAAAAACAGCTCAAACACATAACATATACCGGTGCTATCTTAGGGTTTTTAATAGGGTTGATTCAAACGATCTATATCTTCATTTTTTGATATAATTTTATATAAAGAAAGTTATTATTTGGTTAATAATTTTTTGAGGGGAGGTAATGAGACTATCCGCAAGAATTTCCTATAATAAACAGGTTTTTATTGATTGTAATAAAAATATAACTCCTGCTTATGCGGTAAATCTTTCCCTTCTCGGATTAAAAATAAAAGATAGTTTGCCTGATTGTTTAAGCTCAGAGATCATTGTGATGATGGAGCTTGATCAGGATGTTTCTCTCAGGGGAAGAATTTTAAGAAATGAAAAAAGTGAGCAAGTTATATTATTTAAAGAGGATCCGGAAGTAATATCTTCAACTGTAGGTAAATACCTAACTTCTAAAATATATAAAAGTGGAAAATGTCCTTTTTGTTCAAGACCTATAGAAAATCATGAAAAATACTGTAGAAAATGTGGAGTCTTATTTGATTATACCAGACCTGAGATTGTCCGTTTTATACAAGATTTTAAAATAGGGAAGTTTTTCTACGATGTTCTTACTGAGTACCCAGATGAGGTTAAGGAAAACCTTCAAGACAATACAGAATTTGTAGGAGTAAGTAAAGAAATAAAACAGGTCTTTAACTTGATCAGAAAATATGCCACAAATGAATACCCTGTTCTAATAACAGGTGAAACAGGAACAGGTAAAGAACTTACTGCAAGAGCCATACATGAAAGAAGCAGCAGACGGGATAAACCATTTGTAGCTGTCAATTGTGCTGCTATTCCTGAAAATCTTCTTGAGTCTGAACTGTTTGGCTACGAGAAGGGTGCTTTTACAGGTGCTCATAAAAGAAAAATAGGAAAGATAGAGTATGCAAACGGCGGAACTCTTTTCCTTGATGAAATTGGAGATATGCCTCTTAACATGCAGGTAAAACTTTTAAGATTTCTTGAAGATCTTTCTTTTACAAGAGTTGGTGGTAATGAAGCAATATATGCAGATGTAAGGATAATAGCTGCCACAAATATTGATCTTGAAAAGGCTGTTGAAGAAGGGAAGTTCAGGGAGGATCTTTATTACAGATTAAATGTTTTAACCATAAACCTTCCACCATTAAGGGAAAGGCGTGATGATATTCTTGTTTTAGCAAAATACTTTTTAAACAAATATTCAAGAGAGGTTGGCAAAAAAATAAAAGGTTTTTCTAAAGATGCTGAAGAGGCATTATTAAGCTATCAATGGCCAGGGAATGTTAGAGAACTTATTAATGTTATCAGAAAAGCTATCGTTCTTACGGAAAATAGTGTAATAAGGGAAAAAGATCTTGATCTTAAAAGAAATGGTTTAGGTGATGTTTACTGTGTTAAAACAGATTCATTAAATCTTAAAGAAAACGTTGAAAGGCTTGAAAAAGACCTCCTACAAAAGGCTTTTATAAGAACAGGAGGAAATATTTCTAAAATGGCTAAGCTTTTAGGGATCAGCAGACCCAAAGTTTACTCCCTTATTAAGAAACATAAAATAGGGGAGATTACAGATTAAAATCTGTAAGGAACTCTTATTTCTACAACATAATCTGGGGCATCTGTTGTTAAACCGAGAGATACACCCATATTAAGTGAACTTTTAGAAGAGAGTGCCCATCCTACACCTACTTTAAGTAAAGCAGAATTTAATGTGGAGTTTATGACCTGATTTTTAATTCCGTTAGCCAGAACTTTTGTGTGAAAGGTATAATCTTGTGCAAACTGAAAGCTCATAGAAAAATTATATGAAAGTGCGTAAGCAAAACCAAAATTTATGCTTAATGTATCCCCAGGATACACTTTTTCCAAATATGCACAACCTGAAGTCTCAGTTCCTCCACATATAAATCTATTAACGGTTGTTGGTATGTTGTACGAATATGACATACCACCGAAAACAACTACAGGATCCAAGCTTTTTACAAGAGATACTCCAAACTTTACTGATTCATAACCACTTCCGGTAGGCAGATCTTTTTTTGGATCATCAAGTTTAAAAGGACTTTTACCTGTTTTTGATTTATACGTCAAATTGGTAATAACAGCTGGCATCCTGGCAGTTTCTCTAATAGGCTGGAAAGATACGGCAAAGGATATGTCTCCTATACCAATCTTCTCTTTTCTCGTTTCCACACCAGTTTCTGCAACTGTTAGTAATTCATATCTGTAAATAAATGGAAAAGTGGTTTCTATTTGAAGGTTATTTAACAATCCATATCTTAAGGATATGTTATCAATAAAGATATGTCTTCTTGCCCTTTCTATCCCAAACCTTCCAAGTGTAAGGAAAACCGGATTAAGAATGGCAAAACTGTTTAGATAAATCTGATTTGCAGAGTAATAGGTATAATTGAATGTATTTTCAATCTCTATCTGTTTTTTCTTTAGCAAAACATAATCTCTCTCAAACTGAGTAAGAACTTCTTCAGGTTGACTTTCTTTTTTTATAGCCTCTTTGGCTTCTTCTTCACTACTTGCCAAAACCGTAGAAGCAAAAACAGAAAGTAAAAAGAGAAAAATTAATGATTTTTTCATATAGATCCCTTCCAACCTCCTATATGTGTTCAAGTATTATTTACAACACCGCTCTTAGAACTCACTCGGGGATTTAAAAATAGGTAATGTACTATAAAAAACTGCCTCCCTTATTTTTGATGAATTAACCCATAACATCTCATCTTTTCTTATTTTTAGCCTATCCCCAATGTTTTTATTTGGCTCAACAACCAGTGCAATATTTTTGTACCACATTTTTTCAAATTCTTCAATTGGTAATATCATACTTCCTAAAGCAGGATCTGCTAAGAATACTCTTCCTTTATATACTCCTTTAAAAATAACAAAATGTTTGTACTTTCCTATTACAATAGTAACAATAGCTGGTTTTTTAAAAGAAACTAAGCCTTTTACGTCTGTTTTATAACCAACGGCTTTATAACCTAAATAACCAAAATACCTCTTTATATCAAGTAAAGAGAAACCTTTTCTTTCTATAATCTTTTTAACATTTCCAACCTTAAACAAATCATTAACCACTTTTTCTTCAGAAATTGGGTAATTTAAGAAGTAGTTGAGAAGGGTCGCTACAGATGCAGAACCACAGCTAAAGTCAAGTTTTTGTTTAACTATATTCTTGAATTTAAAGGAATAAAAAGGTTTTACTTTTGTTCTTAGAACTATATTTATTCCATTAATACTTCCTATTTTTACATTCACAACAGCTTTTTTTTCGGTTGAATATGCAAAAAATGGTAAAAGAAGGAGGAGGAGAAAGCTTGCTATGATCTTATTGTTTGTGATTATTTTTAAATATGCAGGTTTCACAGCCTTGCCCCCATATATACTAATGCCTTATAGCCTCTAAAATATTACTGATATTAATGTTTCCGTAATTGTCCCCAAATATAACTACCAGATTTACAGGTACATTAACTTCAGAATTTACTGCGTTAACCGGAATGAACGCACCCTGTTGGGCATTTCCATTAAGGAACAGGGAATCTTGTAAGTTGATAGGTGAGGAGGTGATGTTTGACTCAATTTTTATTCTGTTTGTAAAATCTCCTGCTATGTTAAACGTATTACCAGAAAAGTTGCCTATTATTTGCCAATTAGTGAACAGCCCTTGAGCATAAACATCATCCAACATTTCGTCGGAGACTTTTTGTATCTTTACTCCCTCACCACCAAAACTGCTTGCCATTGTAAGAACAACAAACATCAAAACTGATAATACTCTCCACCTCATGGCTATCTCCTCCTTATTACATCACCACAAACTTGGTAAATAATCTTTTCTTTTCCTATGAACTTCAGGTGGGTTTTTATGTTAATAAATCCATCGTTATCCTTAGAGAACTGTTTTTTTGCTCTGAGTAGACTGGTCATTAAAGCTCTGTTGATAATGTCAGAGATTTTTTTCTCGTTCTTTGGATAGTTAAAAACGTAAACATAACAAGAATTATCTTGTACTTTATAACTTGTAAGACCCCCGTTTCCGAAAGAAAAGATAAAATCATTACCTTTGGCAAAGGCTGATACACTTATAATTCCTGCTATCAGTAAAGAAATTCCGAATTTTCTCATCTTTTTCTCCCTTATTCAGTTATTGGGGGGAGTATCTCCCCCCTCTGTATTAGTAGTTTATAGCTGACTGAATAGTTGTTTGGTTAATTGTCCATCCAGAAGCACCGGTTATGTTAGCGATGTTCAGTCCAACGTTTGTAGCACTATTAGCGGTATTCAGTATTACCATTCCTGTTGTTCCAACCTGTGAGTTGTTCAGCTGTACAGAGCCATTATTGTTGTCCTGACCAAGAATTACAACGTTGTTGTTAACAGTTTGAGATGTATCTACTCCACCAAGATCGTTTTCAGCTGTTTGGATGTTAGATTGAGATACTATAGTTCCAAATGGAACACTTCCATTTACATCAGCTATATTCATTCCAACATTTACAGCAGATACAGCTGAATTCAATGTCATCAATGAAGATACTCCGTTCTGTGCATCATTTAGCTGAATAGAACCGTTGTTATTATCCTGAGCAATTGCGAAATCGTTAGTTATTGTATGATCATCAAGATAGAACTCATTAGAAGCTTCTTGTATGTTTTCCTGTGTTACCTGACTAAATCCTTCAGGATTAATTAAGCTGACTATATTCTGTCCCACATTAGTTGCTGATACTGCTGAGTTCTGGAGGAGCGTTGTTGAAACGTTGTTTTGAGATCCATTTAACTGGACAGAAGCATTATTGTTGTCCTGTGCAATGCTAACACTAACTATGAAAGTACCAGAGTTTGTTACAGTCTGACCACCTTCTGTGTAGTTATATGCATACTGCTCATTCATTTGCTCAACTAAATCAACACCTACAGAATCATCGATGTTAGCAACATTCTGTGCAATATTGCTTGCTGAAGAAGCAATGTTAGAGAAAGACATTGCGTTTATATCATTTTGACCACCATTTATCTGGACAGATGCATTGTTGTTGTCCTGTGCCAGATCAGCTTCTATTGCTAAAGATTCATTGCTTATACCCTGGTATGATGATGTAGCGTTATCAGATTCCTGGTAGTTGTACTGTCCTATAGCTGAAACATGAGCTAAAGAAGTAAATGAACCTACGTTTTGTGCAAGATTAAATGAAGATGTTGTTGTGTTTGCTGCTGCCATACCACTGAAGTTGTTCTGACCGTCCCATACCTGAACAGAACCGTTATTGTTAAACTGGGCTATTGGATGAGAGAAGACAAGTCCGTTATTGTTAATCAATTGAGTTGATTCAGCGAAACTTGAAGCATACTGTTCGTTACTTTGGAATCCTACGTTAAGTCCTAATATAGAATTTCCTGTAAGTATATTTTGGGCTGCGTTTGATGCTGAGTTTGATGTATTCAACATCGCCATTGAACTAACATTGTTCTGTCCTGACAAGACCTGTACAGAAGCGTTGTTGTTATCCTGAGCAACATTAACATTTATAACTCCATAATTTCCAATTTCTTGAGCTGCCCATGTGTCATTGTAAGCTTCTTGATAGTTTATCTGTCCTATAGCATTTCCTGCTACAGCGTTTGAAGCAATAGCAGCATTTTGTGCTATGTTAGAAGCTGAGTGAGCTGTGTTTGAAAGGATCATAGTGTTAACA
>Ga0256832_1000149_pt1 | contig 41897 bp, 38 predicted proteins | sample 134614metaG_FD_190534 | JGI IMG/M metagenome (GOLD analysis project Ga0256832, IMG submission 190534) | Hydrothermal vent microbial communities from Lau Basin, Pacific Ocean - 134-614 | ecosystem: Environmental > Aquatic > Marine > Hydrothermal vents | place: Pacific Ocean: Lau Basin | collected...
CCGGCCGTTCGCGCCCAAGCCGGAGCATTGGGAGCAGGCCGTTGCCGCCTGGCGCGAGCTGCGCAGCGACGAGGGCGCGCGCTTCGATCGCGTGGTGCGGCTCGACGCCAGCCGCATCGCGCCGCAGATCACCTGGGGCACCTCGCCGGAGATGGTCGCGCCGATCGACGGTCGCGTGCCGGACCCGGACGCCGAGTCCGACGCGGTGCGCGCCGAGGGCATGCGCCGCGCGTTGGCCTACATGGGTCTCGCGCCGGGCACGCCAATCCAGGAGATCAAGGTTGACAAGGTGTTTATCGGCTCGTGCACCAACTCGCGCATTGAGGATCTGCGTGCCGCCGCCGAGATCGCGCGGGGGCGCAAGGTCGCGCCCAATGTGCGCCAGGCGCTGGTCGTGCCGGGTTCCGGCCTGGTCAAGCGGCAGGCCGAGGAGGAGGGGCTGGACCGCATCTTCCGCGAGGCCGGTTTTGAATGGCGCGAGCCGGGTTGCTCGATGTGCCTGGCGATGAATGCCGATCGCCTAGAACCCGGCGAGCGCTGCGCCTCCACCTCCAACCGCAACTTCGAAGGTCGTCAGGGGCCGGGGGGGCGTACCCATCTGGTCAGTCCGGCGATGGCCGCCGCCGCCGCCGTGACCGGGCACTTTACTGACGCGAGGAATCTCTGATGGAACCCTTTTCTATCGTTACCGGCGTGGTCGCGCCGCTCGACCGCGCGAATGTCGATACCGACGCGATTATCCCGAAGCAGTTTCTGAAATCGACCAAGCGCACCGGCTTTGGGCCGAACCTGTTCGACGAGTGGCGCTATCTCGACCACGGCGAGCCGGGTATGGACAACAGCCAGCGGCCGCTGAACCCCGATTTTGTGCTCAACGATCCGCGCTACCGCGATGCCCGCATCCTGCTCGCGCGCGACAACTTCGGTTGCGGCTCGTCGCGCGAGCATGCCCCCTGGGCGCTGTACGACTACGGATTCCGTGTCCTGATCGCGCCGAGCTTCGCCGACATCTTCTTCAATAACAGCTTCAAGAACGGCCTGCTGCCGATCGTGCTGCCCGAGGAGCAGGTCGACGAACTGTTCGCGCGGGCCAGCGGGCCCCAGGCGCTGGAATTGCGTGTCGACCTGCCGGAACAGCGCATCCAGGGCGACGGCATCGATCTGCGTTTCGAGATCGACCCGTTTCGCAAGCACTGCCTGCTGGAGGGCTTGGACGACATCGGCCTGACCTTGCAACATGTCGACGACATCCGCGCCTACGAGGAACGCCGGCGGCGCGAAGCCCCGTGGCTTTTTGAATAGGCGGCGCCAGCGGTTATACTCGGCACCTTGCACCAACCCTTTTCCCGCGCGGCGGCGTGGCGGCTCGAGCGCCGCGCCGTCTCGATGTTTTTCAATGGAAACCCGTAGATGAGCAAACAGATACTGATCCTGCCCGGCGACGGCATCGGCCCCGAGATCGTCCATGAGGCGGTCAAGGTGCTGGCCTGCCTGCGAGACGACTTCGGCCTCGATATCGATCTCGACGAGGCCCTCGTCGGGGGTTGCGCGATCGACGCCGCCGGCGCGCCCCTTCCGGAAGCCACGCTGGCGCTTGCGCGCGAGGCCGATGCGGTGTTGCTCGGCGCGGTCGGCGGGCCGAAGTGGGAATCGCTGGATATCGCGATCCGCCCCGAGAAAGGCCTGCTCGGTCTTCGCGCCGGGCTCGATCTCTTCGCCAACCTGCGTCCGGCGATACTCTATCCGCAACTCGCCGATGCCTCGACGCTGAAGCCCGAAGTGGTCTCCGGCCTCGACATCCTGATCGTGCGCGAGCTCACCGGCGGCATCTATTTCGGCCAGCCGCGCGGCGTGCGTACGCTCGACAATGGCGAGCGCGAGGGCTACAACACCCTGGTGTACCGCGAATCGGAGATCGAGCGCATCTGTCGCGTGGCCTTCGATGTCGCCGCCAGGCGAAACCGACGGGTTTGCTCGGTCGACAAGGCCAATGTGCTCGAGAGCACCGAACTGTGGCGCGAGGTCGCGAACCGCGTCGCCGGCGAACAGGCCGACATCGAGCTGAGTCACATGTATGTCGACAACGCCGCGATGCAACTGGTGCGCGCGCCCAAGCAGTTCGATGTGATCGTCACCACCAACATGTTCGGCGACATCCTCTCGGACTGCGCCGCGATGCTCACCGGCTCGATCGGCATGCTGCCCTCCGCCTCGCTCGATGCCGATCGCAAGGGACTCTACGAGCCGATCCACGGCTCGGCCCCGGACATCGCCGGCCGGGGTATCGCCAACCCGCTGGCCACGATCCTCTCGGTGGCGATGATGCTGCGTTACTCGCTCGACGAGCCCGAACTCGCCGCGCGTATCGAGCGGGCGGTCGAGCAGGTGCTCGACGATGGTCTGCGCACGCCCGACATCCTTTCGCCCGGCGCTACCGAGGTCGGCACCGAGGCGATGGGCGACGCCGTGGTCGCCGCGCTTCGCGCGGCGGCGTGATGGGGTTCGCATGCTGAAGCATCGACAGCGCCAAACCGTGGCTTTTTCAATACACTTCGAAAACTTGTTGGAATCCGGACTATGAGCAAATCATTCGATGTCGCTGTCGTCGGCGCGACCGGCGCGGTCGGCGAAACCATGCTGTCGATCCTCGCGGAGCGTGATTTTCCGGTGCGTACCGTTCACGCACTGGCGAGCAGTCGTTCGGCCGGGAAAAAGGTCGCGTTCGGCGATCGCATGATTACCGTCGAAGACCTTGCCGAATTCGATTTCAGCCAGGTTCAGATCGGCCTGTTTTCGGCCGGCGCGTCGATCTCCGATTGGGCCGCGCCGCGCGCCGCCGGAGCCGGTTGCGTGGTGATCGACAACACCTCGCGTTTTCGCTATGAAGACGACATCCCGCTGGTGGTGCCCGAGGTCAACCCGGAGGCGATCGCCGGTTACCGCGCGCGCGGCATCATCGCCAACCCGAACTGCTCGACCATCCAGATGCTGGTTGCGTTGAAACCCATCCATGACGCAGCCGGCATCGAGCGCATCAACGTCGCCACCTACCAGGCCGTCTCCGGCACCGGCAAGGAAGCGATCGATGAGCTGGCCAGTCAGACCGCGCGCCTGCTGAACGGCAAGCCGGTCGAGAGCAAGGTCTATCCGAAACAGATCGCATTCAACGTGCTGCCGCAGATCGATGTCTTTCAGGACAACGGCTATACCAAGGAAGAGATGAAGATGGTCTGGGAGACCCGCAAGATCCTCGGCGATGAGCGCATTCAGGTGAACCCCACCGCGGTGCGGGTACCGGTGTTCTATGGTCATTCCGAGGCGGTGCACATCGAGACGCGCGGCAAGATCAGCGCCCAGGAGGCGCGTGAGTTGCTCGAGAAGGCGCCGGGCGTGCGCGTGCTCGACGAACGCGCGGACGGTGCTTATCCCACCGCCGTGACCGAAGGCGCCGGCAGCGATCCGACCTGGGTCGGGCGCATCCGCGAGGACATCTCTCATCCGCGTGGCCTGGACCTGTGGGTGGTCTCGGATAACGTACGCAAGGGCGCGGCGCTCAACAGCGTGCAGATCGCCGAGATCCTCGCGGCGGACTACCTGTAGCGGAGGACTTCACGGACCGCATGACGGTTTTGGTGTGACAGGAATAAATGGGCTATAGTTCGATAAGCTGACCTCGCGGCTGGATTCGTCCCGGGGGAATGGTGGCCCCGAATAGAAGCAGAATAATCTACTGTTTGCGGGCTTGGAGGGTCGGTGCGCGTCGGTGGAATACCGATGCCGGCCATTGCGCGTCGCCTTCGAAGCGAGCGATCGAGACCGCCAGGGAGCGAGGCGGGTGGCACAATGAAGTCGGGCGGAGGGCAGTGGATCGCCTGTTCAGCCGGGACAGTCAGACAGCACCAACCCCGAAAGCGCGGGGTGTCAACAGGAGATTCTATGATACGCAAGTTGTCCGCGGCCGTTCTATTGGCCAGCGCGCTGACGCCGGTCAGTCTGTATGCGTTGGGCTTGGGGGAATTGCACACGCGTTCCGCGTTGAACCAGCCTTTCAACGGCGATATCGACCTGCTGTCGGTAACAAAGGGGGAGATCGACGGTATCAAGGTCAAGCTGGCCGATCCGAAAGCGTTTTCACGCGCCGGGGTCGAGCGCCCCTATGCCTTGTCCCGGTTGCGCTTCAAGCCGATGGTGCTGCCGAATGGCAAAACGGTCATTCATATCACCAGCAAGGATCCGATCCGCGAGCCCTTCCTGGATTTTCTGGTCGAGGTCAACTGGCCGAGCGGCCGCCTGCTTCGGGAATACACCGTTCTGTTGGACCCGCCGGTCACCCTGGCGCGTCGTCCGGCCCCGGTCGAGAAGGCGCGTGCCGGTGGGCGCGCGAAACCGGTCTCGAAACAGCCGGTTCGGTCCGTCACGCCGCGCACCGGGGAGCGCGTTGGCCCGGTTCGTGCGGGAGACACCCTCTGGGGCATCGCTGAGCGGACCCGTTATCCCGATGTGTCGGTGGAGCAGATGGCCTTGGCCTACTTCGATACCAACCCGCCCGCGTTCAAGGATGGGGACATCAACAAGCTCAAGCAGGGAGCCGAGCTGACCGTCCCGACGCATGAAAAAGCCAGCGAACTCGGACGTCGCGCCGCGCGCGAGCGCTTCCTCGCCGAGGCCAACGCTTGGCGTAACCACGGCGCCGTGGCGGGCCGCGGTCGAGGTGCCAGCTCATCGCCAGGCGGCGGTCACGGGACGGCGAAGCCCAAGCTGGTGATCTCGGCGACCCGGCCCGACGGCCTGGGAGAAGCGGGGGTTGACAACGGCGATACCGAAGCGGCGGTTGCCCGCGTCAAGCAGGAATTGCTGCTGGCGCGCGAGCAGAATGCCGAGATCAAGCTGGAAAACGAGGGCCTGCGGAACCACATTACCGAGCTCGAGGAGCAGCTCGCCAAGCTCACCCGCCTGATTACCCTGAAGAACGAGCAACTTGCCAAGATCCAGGCGGCGCAACTTGGGTTGGAAGGCGGAGAGGCCAAGCCCGCGACCGAGTCGGGCAACGTGATCGACCAGGCGATCGAAGGACAGCGCTCGGAAGCCGCGAGCCAGTCGCCGGAAGGCGGTGAACACCCAGTCGTCGCGGAAACCGCCGAAGCCGGCGCGGAACAAGCCGCCTCGGGCAATGAGTCCATGGCTTCCGCCGGCGGCGGGCAGGAAGGAACCGCCGAAACGAATGCAACCGTCGCTTCCGGGGAGACGGTTTCACCCGGAGAAGCTCCTGTCGGTGAAGCCACGGAACGAGCGGAAGGTGAAGCCACGGAACGAGCGGAAACAGCGGCGTCGGGCGCCAGCGGCGAAACCGTCCCGCCGGCCGGCGAGACGCCTGTCGCGCGGACCGGGACGCCGGCGAAGCGCCAGGCGGAACCCGGCCTGATCCAGAGCTGGCTCGACGATCCGATGAAGCTCGCATTGCCCGCCGGCGGTGTGCTGGCCGCGCTTCTGGGCGTCTGGGCCTTGCTGCGCCGGCGTCGCCGTGGCGAGGACGATCGTGTCGGGCCGGAGAGCATCCTGATCGAGCCGGACCAGGTGCAGGATACCGAGCTGTTGGCCAGTCAGGCCGAGGCGCCGATGACGGGTTCCGTCAACGAGACCTCCTTCCTGAGCGATTTCTCGCCGAGCGAGATCGATGCCTTGCAGGATGAGACCGGAGAGGTCGATCCGCTGTCCGAGGCCGATGTCTACATGGCCTATGGGCGTTACCAGCAGGCGGAGGATCTGATCCGCGATGCGCTGAACCGCAACCCGGATCGTCATGCGCTGAAATTCAAGTTGGCCGAGATCCATTACGCCACGCGCGACACGGCCGCTTTCGAGTCGCTGATCGAAAGCATGGCCGAGGAGGGGCTCGGCGCCGAGAATCCGGAGGGTTGGCAGCGATTGTTGTCGATGGGCAAATCCCTGGATCCGACCCATCCCTTGTTCAAGGACGCCGAAGACCTGCCCGGAGAAGAGGGCGGAACGGGCGGCGATCCGCTCGGTGGCGCGGGGTTGGCCGCCGCCGGGGCCGGGATGGCGGCCGGCGCCGCGGCTTCGAGCGCTGTGGGTCTCGACGCCACGGGTCAGGATAAAGAAGTGGATTCTTCCTCGCGGAGCGCGGTTGCTTCCCGGGATTCCGAGACCCGGGTCAGCAAGCTTGACGACGAAGAGATGCTCGAACTCGACGCGCTCGCCGATGAAACCGGGGATGCCCCGTCGGCGGCGCCGCTCGCGGACGACGACTTCGCCGACCTGATGGATGAAGACAGCATCGTCATCGACCTGCCGGGCGATCTTTCGGCGCTCGGCGACGAGGATTCGATTCTGAAGGCCTCCAGTCTGCACGACAGCCTGTTGGTCGACGAGACGCCGGACGACAAACCCTTCTCACTCGATGAAGTCGACGACTCCTCGCTGATGCTCGATGACGACAGTTTGCTCAAGGAGCTGGATCTGCCCTCCGGCGATGCCAACGAGATGGCCACCGGTGACGCCTCGGTGGATTCGATGCTGTCGACGCTGAGCGAATTCAGCGCCACCGCCGGAGTTGATCTCGAAAAGCTCGACGACACGACCCTGTCGCCGGCCAGCGAGATGCTCGAGTTGGATTCCTCCATCGATGACGACTACGACGAGATCGACGAGGTCAGCACCAAGCTCGATCTTGCCCGCGCCTACCTCGAGATGGGCGACAAGGACGGCGCGCGTGGCATCCTCGACGAGGTCATGGCGGAAGGCGATGATTTCCAGAAGGAAACCGCGCAGAAGATCATCGCCGAGCTGGGCTGAAACGGCACCCGCCGCGTCGACGCTGTGGTAAACTCATGGGGCGCCCCAACGGGCGCCTTTTTTGTTCGCGGAAGATCTGACGCCCCATGCGCCTCGCGGCGGGAATCGAATACGACGGCAGCCGGTTTCACGGCTGGCAGACGCAACCACACGCCCGCTCGGTGCAGGCCTGCCTGGAGCAGGCCTTGGCGCGGGTCGCCGATCATCCGCTGCGGGTGCAATGCGCCGGGCGCACTGACACCGGCGTGCATGCCAGCGCACAGGTGGTGCATTTCGACAGCGAAGCGCGGCGCACGCCGCGTAACTGGCGGCTTGGCGCCAATGTCAACCTGCCGGATGACATCGCGTTGACCTGGATCCGCCCGGTGGACGACGACTTCCACGCGCGTTTCGGCGCCATCGCGCGCGCCTACCGCTATGTGTTGCTGAACCGGGGCAGTCGTTCGGCCTTGTTGCATCGGCGCGTGACCTGGATGCACCGGCCGCTGGACGTGGCGCGCATGAACGCGGCGGCCCGCGCGCTGATCGGCGAGCACGATTTTACCTCGTATCGCGCGCTCGGCTGTCAGGCCAGATCGCCGGTGCGCGAGATCCGCCGCCTGGAATTGCGCCGCCACGGCGATTTCGTCGTGATGGACATCGAGGCCAACGCCTTTCTGCATCACATGGTGCGCAACATCATCGGCGTACTCGCCGCGATCGGACGCGGCGACGAAGACATCGAATGGGCCGGCGAGATCCTCGCCCGCCGCGATCGCGCGCGCGGCGGAGTCACCGCGCCGCCGGACGGCCTGTATCTGACGCGCGTCGACTACCCGGCGCGGTTCGGCCTGCCGACTACGCCGCCGCCAGCCTTCTGGGAGAACGGAGATGCGGGCTAGAACACGCGTCAAGATCTGCGGCATCACCCGGCGCGAGGACGCCGAGGCCGTCGCGCGCGCCGGCGCCGATGCCCTCGGGCTGGTGTTCTATCCGCCCAGCCCGCGACATGTCGAAGTGGAGCAGGCAGCGCGGATTGTGCGGGGTCTGCCGCCGTTCGTCAGTATCGTGGGCTTGTTCGTCAATGCCGATCGCGAGACCATCGACGAGGTGCTGGAGCGGGTGCCGATCGACCTGCTTCAGTTTCACGGCAACGAGTGTCCGGACTACTGCGCCGGTTTCGGCAAGCCCTGGCTGAAGGCGGTCACGATGAAACCGGGCGTCGATCTGAGCGCCGAGGCGCGGCGCTACGCCGGCGCCAGCGCATTGCTCGTAGACAGCCATCGTCCCGGCGTGCCGGGCGGCACCGGCGAGGTTTTCGACTGGCGGCGTATCCCGCCCGAGCTGGCGGGAGGGATCGTGCTCGCCGGCGGCTTGCGTCCCGACAACGTCGCCGGGGCGGTGCGTCTGCTGCGGCCGTGGGCGGTGGATGTCAGCGGCGGTGTCGAACAGGCCAAGGGCATCAAGAATGCCGCCCTGGTCGAGGAATTCATACAGCAAGTGAAACAAGCCGATGAACAAACAGACTGATTACCAGCAGATGCCGGACGAGCGCGGTCACTTCGGTGACTACGGCGGGTTGTTCGTGTCCGAGACCCTGATGGAAGCCCTGGAGGAGTTGCGCGAAGCCTATGAGCGCTACCTGAAGGATGCGGACTTCCTCGCCGAGCTCGATGCCGATCTGCAACACTATGTCGGCCGCCCGTCGCCGATCTATCTCGCTGAGCGCTGGAGTCGCGAACTCGGCGGCGCGCGTATCTTCCTGAAGCGCGAAGATCTCAACCATACCGGCGCGCACAAGGTCAACAACACCATCGGCCAGGCATTGCTCGCGAAGCGGCTCGGCAAGACCCGCATCATCGCCGAGACCGGCGCCGGCCAGCATGGTGTCGCCACCGCCACCGTGGCCGCGCGTCTCGGCCTGGAATGCGTGGTCTACATGGGCGAGGTCGACGTCGCGCGGCAAGAGGCCAACGTGTACCGCATGCGTCTGCTCGGCGCCGAGGTGCGGCCGGTCTCCTCGGGTTCCAAGACCTTGAAGGACGCGTTGAACGAGGCGATGCGTGATTGGGTCACCAACATCGACGATACCTTCTACATCATCGGCACGGTAGCCGGTCCGCATCCCTATCCGGCGATGGTGCGCGATTTCCAGGCGGTGATCGGGCGCGAGGCGCGGGAGCAGATTCAGCGCATGACCGGCCGTCTGCCGGATGCGGCGATCGCCTGCGTCGGTGGCGGCTCCAACGCGATCGGCCTGTTTTACCCCTTTTTGAACGACCCCGGCGTGCGTCTCTATGGTGTCGAAGCGGCGGGCGAGGGCCTCGACAGCGGTCGCCACGCCGCGCCGCTGTGCGCCGGTCGTCCCGGGGTGTTGCATGGCAACCGCACCTACCTGATGGAAGACGCCGACGGCCAGATCATCGAGACCCACTCGATCTCGGCCGGCCTCGATTATCCCGGCGTCGGTCCCGAGCATGCCTGGTTGAAGGACATCGGGCGTGTCGAATATGTCGCCGTTACCGATGACGAGGCGCTGGCCGCGTTTCACGCCCTGACCCGTACCGAAGGCATCATCCCGGCGCTCGAATCCAGCCATGCGCTGGCGCATGCGGCCCGGATCGCACCGGGTCTGAGCGCGGAACAGATTCTCCTCGTCAACCTTTCGGGCCGCGGGGACAAGGATATGCACACGGTCGCCGCGCGGGAGGGCCTGAAGCTGTGAACCACCGACTGAATGAACGTTTCGATGCGCTGCGCGCCAGCGGACGCAAGGCGCTGATCCCATTCGTCACCGCCGGCGATCCGCATCCCGATGTGACGGTGCCGCTGATGCACGCGATGGTCCAGGCCGGCGCCGACGTGATCGAACTCGGTGTGCCGTTCTCTGACCCGATGGCCGATGGCCCGGTGATCCAGAAGGCCTCCGAGCGCGCATTGCAACACCACGTCAGCTTGCGCGACGTGCTCGCCATGGTGCGCGAATTCCGCGCCGAAGACGGGGAGACCCCGGTCGTGCTGATGGGTTACCTGAACCCGATCGAGGTGATGGGCCATGCCGATTTCGCCGCCGCCGCGGCGGCGGCCGGTGTCGACGGCGTGCTGACCGTCGACTGCCCGCCGGAAGAGAGCGCCTCGCTGGTCGGGCCGCTCGGCGAACACCGCATCGCGCCGATCTACCTGCTCGCGCCGACCAGCGACGAACGACGCATACGCAAGATCTGCGCGGTGGCCGAGGGTTTCGTCTACTACGTCTCGATGAAGGGCGTTACCGGCGCCAGCCATCTCGATCTCGACTCGGTGGCCGGGAAGCTCGCCGGGATCCGCCGTCATACCGACTTGCCGCTGGGCGTCGGTTTCGGCATCAAGGATGCCGAAACCGCTGCCGCGATCGGCCGTCTCGCCGATGCGGTGATCGTCGGCAGCGCCCTGGTCCGCTTGGTCGCCGAGAACGCCGATCGTCCTGACGCCATCCCCGGCGCGGTCGGCGAATTGCTGTATTCGATGCGTCAGGCGCTCGACCGGATCGGCGCCGAAGACAGGATTTGCTAATATACACTCGTTGCCCATGACTTTTCGGTCACTGCGACCGCCCCTCGCAACCGCCGTAGCCGGTTCCGCGGTACTTGAACCGGCCTACGGAGGTGGAAATGGGCAAGCAGGATGCCAAGTCGTTGATTTTTTTCGTGGTCTGGGGTGATGTCACCCCGCGTCATGAGCGCTGGCCGAGTAGTTAAGATCAAACAAGCGAGACAGGAACGACGCCGATGAGCATGAGCTGGTTCGAGAAACTGATGCCGAGCCGCATCCGCACCGAGAGCAGCACCAAGAAAGCGGTGCCGGAAGGACTGTGGGCCAAGTGTCCGGGCTGCGGCGCGATCCTGTATCGCGCCGAGGTCGAGCGCAACATGGACGTCTGTCCGAAGTGCGACTACCACAACCGGATCGGCGCGCGTCGGCGTCTGGATCTGTTTCTGGACCCGGAACCGCGCGAGGAACTCGGCGCCGGGCTGACGCCGACCGATCCGCTGAAGTTCAAGGATTCGAAGAAGTATAAGGATCGTATCGCCCAGGCGCAGAAGAAGACCGGCGAAAAGGACGCGCTGATCGCGATGCAGGGGCGCGTCAACGGGCTCGATCTGGTCGCCTGCGCGTTCGAGTTCGGCTACATGGGCGGCTCGATGGGGTCGGTGGTCGGCGAGCGCTTCGTGCGCGCGGTGAACCGCTGTCTGGAACTGCATATCCCCTTGGTCTGTTTCTCGGCCAGCGGTGGCGCGCGCATGCAGGAATCGTTGTTCTCGCTGATGCAGATGGCGAAGACCAGCGCGGCGCTGAAGAAGCTCTCCGACCGTGGCATCCCGTTCATCTCCGTCATGACCGATCCGACGATGGGCGGGGTATCGGCCAGCCTGGCGATGCTCGGCGATCTGAACATCGCCGAGCCGAAGGCGCTGATCGGCTTCGCCGGCCCGCGGGTCATCGAACAGACCGTGCGCGAGACCCTGCCGGAGGGCTTTCAGCGCAGCGAGTTTCTGCTCGAGCATGGCGCCATCGACGCGATCATGGACCGGCGCGAGATGCGCAACCGGATTTCGTCGTTGCTGGCGCAGCTGCTGCGCAAGCCTCCGCTGGAACCGGTGACGCCGGCCCCGGCCGCCGCGGTCGCGGCCGCGGAGCGCGACACGGGCAGCGAAACCCCGCCGGAAACGCCCGACGCGCAATGAGATTCGATACCCTGGCCGGCTGGCTGGAATGGCAGTCCAGCCTGCATCCGGCCGCCATCGACCTGGGTCTGGAACGGGTCGCCGAGGTCTGGCGGCGCCTCGGCGGGCGCATCGTCTGCCCGCTCGTGACCGTGGCCGGGACCAACGGCAAGGGCTCCAGCGTGGCGATGCTGGACGCGATCTGGCAGGCTGCCGGCTACCGCGTCGGCAGCTTCAGCTCGCCTCACCTGATGCGCTACAACGAGCGCATCCGGCTCGATGGCGAACCGCTCTCCGATGCCGCCATCATCGAGGCCTTCGCGCGTATCGATCGCGCCCGGGGCGACCTCTCGCTGACCTATTTCGAATTCGGCGCATTGGCCGCGCTGGATTGTTTCGCGCGCGCGCGGCCCGATGTCGTGGTTCTCGAGACGGGGCTCGGCGGGCGGCTCGACGCGGTCAACATCGTGGATGCCGATGTCGCGCTGATCACCGCGATCGGTCTCGACCACACCGAGTGGCTCGGTGAGGATCGCGACCGGATCGCGCGCGAGAAGGCCGGCATCCTGCGCGCCGGCCGCGCGGCGGTCTGTTCCGACCCGCAACCGCCGGCTGGCTTGCTCGAACAAGCCGCGCGGCTGGATGTTCCGCTGCGTGTCTATCGGCGTGACTTCGACGCCACGCCGAACCCGGGCGGCGGGTGGCGCTGGAGCATGGAAGGACGTCGGCGCGAGGCGTTGCCGCTGCCGGCGCTGCGCGGCGACTACCAGCTTCAGAACGCTGCCGGAGCGCTCGCGGTAACCGAACTGTTGGGCGGGCGCCTGCCGCTCGAGACCGCCGCGATTCGCGAGGGACTGGCTTCCGTCTCCCTGCCGGGGCGTTTCGAGGTCCGCCCGGGCCGCCCGACCCTGATCCTCGATGTCGCCCACAATACGCAAGCGGTCGCGGCGTTGCGCGATACCTTGCGTCGCTACCGCTGTCGCGGGCGCGTGCTCGCGGTGTTCTCGGCGCTGCGCGACAAGCGTCTCGGTGAGATGATCGCGCGGATCGACGATCGGATCCACCAATGGCACCCGGCCGGGCTGGAAGGGCCGCGAGGGCTGGATGGAAAAACCGTCGCGGCGGCAGTGGCGCGACATGCCCATGGGCGACGCGCGCCGCCCCGCGAGCGGGTTTCCGAAGCCCTGGGCGACGCCCTCGCGGAGGCGCGGGATGACGACTGCATCCTGGTGTTCGGCTCCTTTCTCAGCGTGGCCGCGGCATGCCGGGCGCTGGAAGACCATGATGGCCAGGCCCGCCGGACGATGACACCAGAGCATGATGGACGATAGATTAAAGAAACGCCTGATCGGCGCGGCGGTATTGATGTCTTTGTTGATCATCTTCGTGCCGATGCTGATCGAGAAGGGACGGATCGACAACCGCATCGATGAGCATGCGATCCCGCCGCGTCCGGAGGTCGAGTTCCCGCCGGTGCATCTCGACCTGCCGCAGCCGCCACCGGAGGCCGCGCGAGTCGGACCGCGGCCGTCCGCGCCGCCGTCGAAACCGTCGGCTCACTCCCGGGCGGCGTCGAGCAAGCCAGCGGCGGCGAAAGCCAACGCTCAGGGGCGCGATCGACGGCCCAACGCCTGGGTGGTACAGGTCGCCAGCTTCACCGACAAGGCGCGCGCCGAGCGTCTTGCCGCGCGCCTGCGCAAGGCCGGGTTCAGCACCTTCATCAGTCGCGCCTGGGTGAAGGGCGCGCGGCGCTACCGGGTGCGCGTCGGCCCCGAGTTGGATCTCGATCGCGCGCGCCGCATCGCGCGCGCGATCGAGCGCAAGGTCAAGCTCAAGGGCCGCGTGCAGCGGCATCGTTGAAAGCCGGGCGACATGGCTGCGCGCCGCCGAGCCACAGGGCGGTATTCACGGCCTTTCCCCGAGCCGAAGTCACTCCGGCCGAAACTCGATGACGGGACCCTGAGCGCGATTGTCCAGGCGTTGCATCGAAGCGCCATGGGTGAGTAGTCACCAGTCTGTTAAGATGGGGTATCCGCACACCCGGAGGGGACAATGAACAGACAATGGCTCGCGGCGCTGCTCGGCGCGCTGATGACAAGCCCGGCCAGCGCGCTGGATTACGATCAACTCTATATCTTCGGCGACAGCCTGAGCGACGCCGGCGCCTATGTCGGCCGGCCCGACGCCGGCAACGGCCAGCGCTTCACCACCGATCCCGGGCCGGTCTGGGTGGAGACCCTCGGCGCCGGTTTCGGCGTGGCGGTACGCGCCAACAACCCGGACAATCCGAACACCTCGCCGCAGGGCAACGACTACGCCCAGGGCGGCGCGCGCGTCGACGACCCACAAGGGATCGGGCAGAGTCCGTCTCCGCTCGCCGCGCAGCCGATCACCATCCAGGTGCAAAACTATCTCGCGACTCACCCGCGCGCCGACGAGAATGCCTTGTACGTCGTCTGGGGCGGCGCCAACGATGTCTTCGCCCAGGCCGCGGCGGCCGCCGCCGGCGCGCCGGCCGAGCAGATCAGCGCCAGTCTCCAGGCCGCCGCCGGCAAGCTCGACGAGCAGATCCAGCGGCTTGCCCAGAGCGGCGCGCGCGCGATCGTCGTGCCGACGCTGCCGGACATCGGCCAGACCCCGGCAACGCTGCTGACCGCGATCCAAAGCGCCGGCGCCGGCAACCCGAACCTCGCGACCGCGCTCGGCGCGGCGACGCTGGCGCTGCGGGCCCCGGCGACCACGCCGGCGCAACAGCAGGCGGTGCGCGACAACGCGTTGGCCACCGCCGCCCAGGTGCTCGGCGTGCCGGTCGCTTCGCTGCGCGGCGCGGCGGCACAGGTCGGCGGCGGGCTAAGCCAGTTGTCGGATGGCTTCAACCGCGCGCTGGCCTTCGCGTTGTCACGCGGCACCGCCAACGTGGTCACGCTGGACATGACCGCGTTCTTCGCCGAGGCGCTCGCCGATCCCGCTGGCTTCGGCTTCACCAACGTCACCGGCACGGCCTGCAACACCCCGTCATCGTTGCCCTGTACCGGCGCCGAGCTCGCCGCGCCGGGCGCCGAGCGCGCCTTTCTGTTCGCCGATGGCGTGCATCCGACGACGGCCGGGCATGACGCCATCGCCGCCTATGCGCGCTCGGTGCTCGAGGCTCCGGGGCTGGTATCGACGCTGCCGCACGCGGCCTATGCCCTCGGGCGCGGTTTTCTGCAAGGCTTGCAAACCCAGATCGGCCTGACCGACGGGGCCGCGGTCGGGACCTGGTCGCCGTTTGCGATCGCCGGTTTCCAGAGCCATGATTTCGACGATCGCGCGGTGGGCGGCTGGGATGCCGACAGCGATACCCAGACCATCGGCGGCACCTATCGCATGGATGCGAACTGGACCTACGGCGTCGCCCTCAGCCGGTTGGCCAGCGACACCAGTTGGGGCCGCCAGGGCGGCTTCGACTACCGCGGCATCTATGGCACGGTATTCGCCCACTATCGGGATCCGCGTTATTTCGCCGATCTGATCGGCAGTTTCGGCAACGGGCGTTATGACAATATCCGCCGCCATGTCGGTTTTGGGCGCGATCCTTCCGGCGATACCGACGGCACCCATTTCCTGATCGCCGCGAATGCCGGCCTGACGCTGTGGCGGAATGAACGCTTCGCCGTCGGGCCGCTGTTCGGCCTGGTCTATCAGAACGTCACGGTCGACGGCTACGGCGAGGACCGCGCCACCGGGTTGCGCTACTCCGATCAGTCGATCGAGGCGCTGAACGGCGAGCTCGGGCTGTTTCTGGACTACCGCGCCAGCCAGCGTCTGAAGCTCAACGCCGCGTTGGTGCGGGAGCAATCGTTGTCGGACGATTCCAGCACGCTCGATGCGCGCGCCCGCGGCACCTCGGCGAGCGGTTTTCGCACACAGAGCGTCGGTATCGACGACGGCTTGTGGCGGATCGGGCTCAGCGCGGGCTACGCGATCAGCCCATCGATCAGCGCGACGCTGGACTACAGCTACCGCAAAGGGGACTCCCTGGCCGAGACCCATGTTCTGAATCTGGGTATCCGTGTCAGCCTGTAGAGAACATGCCGAGCATCGGCGGGGAGAGAATCATGTGGAAGGCGTTCTTTGGCGAACTCGGCGGCGGCCGTCTCACGCGCCTGCAATACCTGGGCTACTCGGTGCTGCTGAACCTGATCCTGTTTGCCATCGTGATCGGCGTGACCCTGCTCGCCGGCGGCCTGGAGCAGGCCGGTGACGACCCGGCGGCGATGCAGCGCCAGCTGCTGGAGCGCTTCGGCGCGGTCGGCATGTCGTTGATGACGGTATTGTTCTTCCTCCTTCTGTTCGCCGGTCTGAACCTGATGGCGAAGCGTCTGCGCGACATGGGGCTGCCGGGCTGGCCGGGCGTGCTTGGCGTGATGATCGTGAGTCTGATCCTGGCGATGGCGTTCGGTGGCGGCGCGCCGGCCGGTGGCGCGATGCCGCCGGCGATGAGCCTGATCCAGCTTGCGATCCTGGCCTTTTTGTTGCTCGTGCCGGGCAACGCTTTCGGTGGCGGCAGGCCGAAGGATGGCCCGGGGGATGGTTCGAGGCCGGGCGACGGCCAGATGCTCGGTTGAAGCGTTCGTCCGCGGGCCGGGGTGGCGTCAGCCCGGAAGAACGCCGGGAGTATACTCGTCGCCCATGAGTTTTCGGCCACTGCCGTCGCGTTCGCGACAAACGGGCGTCGAGTCGGTGTGTCCGGATTTTGCCGCTGTTTCCGGGGTCTGATAGGATGGCCCGTCCAAGCTCCGAATATGGCAGACGATGATCAAAGTGCTGTTGGTCGATGACCACGACCTGGTGCGAACCGGGATCAAGCGTATTCTGGAAGGGACTTCGGACATTACCGTGCTGGGCGAGGCGGACAGCGGCGAAGAGGCGGTGCGTTTCGTGCGCCGCGAGCCGCCCGACGTGGTGCTGATGGATGTGCGCATGCCGGGCATGGGCGGGCTAGAGGCGACGCGCAAGATCCGTCTCATCGACGAGCGCATCCAGGTGATCGCGCTGACGATGCTCCAGGAGCAGCCGTTTCCGGCGCGGCTTCACGAGGCCGGCGCGCTCGGTTACCTGACCAAGGGTTGCGATGCCAATGAGCTGCTGAACGCGATCCGCACCGTGCATCAGGGTCGCCCCTATCTCGACCGCGAGGTGGCCCAGGCGATTGTTCTCGCCGACCTGAACGGCAGGAACAAGGGACCGTTCGACGGGCTTTCGAATCGCGAGATGCAGGTCATGTTGATGATTACCCAGGGGATCGGTAACCAGGAGATCGCGGATACCCTGTGTCTCAGTCCGAAGACCATCTCGACCTATCGCCATCGCCTGTTCGAGAAGCTGGATGTTCACAACGATGTCGAACTGACCCATCTCGCGATCCGCCACGGCCTCAGCGGAGATCCAACCGAGCAATGAACGGTTTCGATCCCGCCTGCCGGCGTTGTCCCCGCCTGGCCGGCTTTCTCGAGGAGCTGCGCGCGCGCCATCCCGGCTATCATTGCGCCCCGGTGGCGCCGTTCGGCGCGCCACGTCCGGCCCTGCTGGTGGTGGGCCTCGCGCCCGGTCTGCATGGCGCCAATCGCACCGGACGGCCGTTTACCGGAGACCATGCCGGCATCCTGCTCTACGAAACCTTGCATCGTCATGGCTTCGCCAGCGCGCCACAGTCGCTCGCCCGGGACGACGGCCTGGTGCTGCGCGACTGCGCGATCACCAATGCCGTGAAATGCCTGCCGCCCCAGAACAAGCCGAAGGCCGCCGAGATCAATCGCTGCAATCCTTTTCTGCGCCAGGAGCTGGACGCGCTGCAAGCCGGCGCGGTGGTATTGGCGCTCGGCACGATCGCGCACAAGGCGGTGATCGCCGCGTTCGGTTTGCGCCAGGCGGCGCATGGTTTCGGCCATGGCGCCGAGCATGCCTTGCCGGATCGGCGCGTGTTGCTCGACTCCTACCATTGCAGCCGCTACAACACCCAGACCCGGCGCCTGACACCGGCGATGTTCGACCGGATCTTCGCCCGCGCCAGGACGCTGATCGACGCGCAATGAATGCCCCCGCCTTCGACCACAAGGCCTTTCTGCGCACCCTGACCCACCGTCCCGGCGTCTACCGCATGCTCGACGCCGACGGCGAGGTGCTCTATGTCGGCAAGGCCAAGGACCTGAAGCGGCGGGTTTCGAGTTACTTCAGCCGCTCGCTGAACCGGCGCATCCAGCGCATGGTGGCGCGGATCCGCTCGATCGAGGTCACCGTCACCCACACCGAGGCCGAGGCGCTGCTGCTCGAGGCCAACCTGATCAAGTCGCTGAAGCCGCGCTATAACGTGCTGCTGCGTGACGACAAGAGCTATCCCTCGGTGTATCTTTCGGACGATCCCTTCCCACGGGTCGCCTTCCACCGCGGCGCGCGCAAGCGGCCGGGACGCTATTTCGGTCCCTATCCCAGCGTGCGCGCGGTGCGCGAGACGCTGCACATCCTGCAAAAGCTGTTTCGTGTCCGCCAATGTGAAGACAGCGTCTATCGCAACCGCTCGCGGCCCTGCCTGCAATACCAGATCGAACGTTGCTCCGGCCCCTGCGTCGGCCTGATCCCGCAGCAGGATTATGCGCGCGACGTGGCCGACACGATGCGTTTTCTCGACGGCAAGACCACCCACATCATCGACGATCTGGTGGAGCGCATGGAGCAGGCCTCGGCGGCGTTGGAATTCGAACGGGCCGCGCGTCTGCGTGACCAGATCGCGGCGTTGCGGCGGGTGCAGGAGAAGCAATACGTCAGCGGAGAACAGGGCGATCTCGATATCGTCGCCTGCCATCTCGCCGGCGACAGCGCCTGCGTGCAGGTGTTCTTTCTGCGCAACGGCCGCAACCTTGGGAACAAGGCGTTTTTCCCGCGCCTGCCGCGCGGCGTCGACGAGGGTGAACTGTTGTCCGCCTTCATCGCCCAGTTCTATGCCGACAAACCGGTGCCGCCCGAGCTGCTGAGTTCCCACGAACCGGCCCAGCGCGAGCTGCTCGAAACCGCGCTGGCGCAGCGCGCCGGGCGCAAGGTAAGCATCCGCCACCGCCTGCGCGGTCAGCGCCGCCATTGGCAGAGGATGGCCGTGAACAACGCCAGGCTGGCGCTCGAGGCGCGTCTTGCCAGCCATGCCGGCATGCGTCACCGGCTCGAGGCGCTGCGCGAACTGCTGGGCCTGGACGAAGCGCCGGAGCGCATGGAATGCTTCGACATCAGCCACACCAGCGGCGAACTGACCGTGGCTTCCTGTGTGGTGTTCGACCGGGACGGGCCGTTGAAATCAGATTATCGTCGCTTCAATATCCAGGGGATTACCGCCGCCGACGACTACGCGGCGATGCGTCAGGCGCTGCAACGCCGCTATGCGCGCATCCAGAAGGAAGATGGCGTGTTGCCGGATGTCCTGTTCATCGACGGGGGCAAGGGGCAGCTCGGCGTCGCGCGCGAGGTCCTCGCCGAGCTCGGCATCGATCAGCTGTTGTTGGTCGGCGTCGCCAAGGGGCCGGATCGCAAGCCCGGCATGGAACAGCTGTTCGTCGGAGAGGATCCCCGGCCGCGGCTGCTGCCCGGTGATTCTCCGGGCTTGCACCTGATTCAGCAGATTCGCGATGAAGCGCATCGCTTCGCGATCACCGCCCACCGCCAGCGGCGCGGCAAGCGCGCGCGCGGCTCCACGCTGGAAGAGATCCCCGGCATCGGGCCGAAGCGTCGCCGTCGCTTGCTGAACCAGTTCGGCGGTCTCGGCGAACTCGCCGGCGCCGGGGTTGAGGACATCGCGCGCGTCGACGGCATCTCACGCCGCCTCGCCGAGCAGATCTACGCTCATTTTCATGGCGAGGGTTGAGCGCGGTGCTTTCGACAAGGCTTCTGGTAAGATAGGGCGGCCGAAGCTTCATGGGCGACGGATAGAGACCGTCCCTCTCGACCGGGAAAAGCGCTTGAACATCCCCAATCAATTGACATTGCTGCGCATTCTGCTGGTGCCCGTCATCGTCGTGGTGTTCTACCTGCCGTTGTCCTGGGCGAGCCGGCTCTCGGCCTTGGTGTTCGCGGTCGCGGCGCTTACTGACTGGCTCGACGGCTACCTCGCGCGGCGCTGGGGGCAGACCTCGCCGTTCGGCGCCTTTCTTGACCCGGTGGCCGACAAGATCATGGTCGCGGTTGCGCTGATCCTGCTGTTGCAGGCCGATCCCAACGTTTGGTTGACCTTGCCGATCATCATCATCATCGGACGCGAGATCACGATTTCGGCGCTGCGGGAATGGATGGCCGAGCTGGGTTCGCGCACCACCGTCGCGGTGTCTTTTATCGGCAAGCTGAAGACCGCCGCGCAGATGGGCTCGATCATCGCGATGCTGTGGCGGGACGAGTTCCTCGGCCTGCCGGTCTACCGCATCGGCGTGGTGCTGTTGTATGTCGCCGCCGCGCTCACCTTGTGGTCGATGTCGATCTACCTGAAAGCCGCCTGGCCCCTGCTGTCACCGCGGGCACGACCGGTTGCCGGGGAAAAGCCGCGGCAAAGCGATATGGGCTAGTCGCATACCTCACCAGGTCGTATAGTGGCCCGCTATTGTCTGGGTAGCAGTTTATACTCGTCGCCCATGAGTTTTCGGTTTTTCGAGGGACGACCGCGGTGGCCGAGCATTCATGGGACGAGTATATATTCTTGGGAGTCGGCCTGTACGAATGGAACGGCCTGTTCCATGTTGGACCGGTCGGGAGGAGGGCATCATGAAGAAGCAGCGGCGACCCCGGGTCGGTATCGCGCTCGGCAGTGGTTCGTCGCGCGGCTGGGCGCATATCGGCATCATCCAGGCGCTTGGCGGGATGGGCATCGAGCCGGAGATCGTTTGCGGCTGCTCGGTCGGCGCGGTGGTCGGCGCGGCCTACGCGGCCGGCAATCTGGCGCGCTTCGAGGAGTGGGTGCGCTCGTTGAATCGTGCCGGGCTGGCGCGGTTCATCGATGTCAATCTGTCGTTGAACGGCTTTATCGACCAGCCGCGTTTGCAACGTTTCTTCGACAAGTATGTATGCCCGGGCGAGACCCGATTCCGCGACCTCGACAAAACCTTCGCCACGGTCTCGACCGATCTCGTCACCGGCAAGGAGGTGTGGTTCACCGACGAGAAAGTGCTGGAGGCGGTATGGGCCTCGATGGGCCTGCCCGGCCTGTTTCCACCGATTCAATATCGCGGGCGCTGGTTGGTTGATGGCGGGTTGGTCAATCCGGTGCCGGTGTCGCTGTGCCGCGCGCTTGGCGCCGATATCGTCATCGCCGTGAATCTGAATGGCGACGTGGTCGGCAAGCATTTCGTCCGCCGCGAGTCGGAAGAGGACGATGATCTGGACGACGAAGAAGGCATGTTCGCCTCGTTCCGACGCACCGTCAGCGCCTATTCGCAGAGCCTGTTCGGGCCGCCGGACAATACCGAGGAGCCGCCGGGCTTGTTCGAGGCGATCTCCGGCTCAATCAACATCACGCAGGATCGCATCACCCGCAGCCGTCTCGCCGGAGACCCGCCGGATATCCTGTTGTCGCCGAAGCTGGCGCATATCGCGCTGATGGAATTCTACCGTGCCGACGAAGCGATTGCCGAGGGCCGGGCCTGTGTCGAGCGCCTGCGCCCGGAGATCGAGCATGTGCTGCGGAATGCCTTGATTCGTTAGCGGATGCCGGGCGATGACTGTAGATTGTTTTTCTGGCCGGCGGTCCGTCACCGGTCCGGTTGTTCTTACCTGCAAATGAAAGGAGAAATCGCCATGTCGATTGCCAAGGTCACCGAGATTATCGCCACCTCGCCGAAGAGCTTCGACGATGCGGTGCGCAAGGGTATCAAGCGCGCCACCAAGACGTTGAAGAACGTGCGTGGCGCCTGGGTCAGCGACCACAGCGTCCGGGTCAACAAGAAGGGCGAGATCGATGAGTACAAGGTACGGATGAAGGTCACCTTCGTGCTGAAGGATTGAGGGCTTCGGGCCGCTCTTCGGCTCTGTCATGATCCGCGGCGCACCGGGCCGATTGTCGGACGTTGAACTTCGACGCGGTTTCCGGTCTAATCCCTTGCTATGTCGAAATCCCCCGGACGCATTCTGGCCCTGCTGCTCGCCTGCCTGATCGGCTTCTCGCCGGCGCGGGCGGCTTGGCAGGGCTTGGCGTCTGCTTCCGTCGCGTCGGAAGAGGCGCGCTCCGCCTCCCATCACTCGATGGACGGGCGTCATGCGGCCGGGCCGTCCGCGCCCGCCTGCCAACACTGCAAGGCCGCTGACTGCTGTGGCGGCAGCCATTGCCTGGCCGGTCATTGCGCGGTGTGCGTCGCGATGCTGCCGGTCACGCTGCGCCTGCCGCCGGTCGCCGGTGCCAGCACGCGCGCCGAATTCTCGCCCATGATGCCGTTGTCCGGCATCGTCTTCCCGCTGTATCGTCCGCCCCGGGGCTGAATCCTCCTGTTGCGCGAGCGCTTCCGGCGTTGGCTGGGGCGTGCTTGCGCCTGTCCAAACGATTCACTCAAGCAATTTCATCGGGGATCCGCGCGATCCGGTCTCCGATGCAGGGGAACAGCATGCAAGACAAGAGTATTCCATATGCCTCCGATATCGATTCCGGGCGACGGCGTTTCGTCACCGGAATCGCCGCGGGCGGGGCCCTGGCCGGGCTGGGTCTGGCCGGAAAAGCCTTTGCCGAAACCCGCCCGTCGAACGGCCCGGTGACGCTGCGCGGCACCCGCTTCGAGCTGTCGATCGAGCCGACGCTGGTCAATTTCACCGGCCGTTCGCGGGTCGCCACGGCGGTCAACGGCAGCGTCCCGGCGCCGCTGTTGCGTTGGAAAGAGGGCGACCAGGTCACGCTGAACGTCACCAATCGCCTCGCCGAGGACAGCTCGATCCATTGGCATGGCATCATCCTGCCGAGCGAGATGGATGGCGTGCCCGCTATCAGCAACGGTTTTCATGGCATCAAGCCGGGGGAAACCTTCCACTACCGATTCGATGTCGCGCAGAGCGGCACCTACTGGTATCACAGCCATTCCGGTTTTCAGGAGCAGACCGGCACCTACGGGCCGATCGTCATCGACCCGATCGAGCCGGAGCCTTTCTCTTATGACCGCGACTACGTCGTCATGCTGTCGGACTGGAGCGACGAGAACCCGGCCGACATCTACCACAAGCTGAAGAAGCTCAGCGACTACTACAACTTCCGCGAACGCACAGTGGCGGACCTCTTCTCCGAGATCCGCGAGAAGGGCATCCGGCGGGTCTGGAACGAGCGTGCGATGTGGAACCAGATGCGCATGAGCGATCGCGACATCTCCGACGTCACCGGATACACCTACACCTTCCTGATGAACGGTCATCCCCCGGCCGGGGGATGGACCGGCCTGTTCCGGCGCGGCGAGAAGCTGCGCCTGCGCTTCATCAACGGCGCGGCGATGACCTTCTTCGATGTCCGCATCCCGGGTCTGACGATGACCGTCGTCGCCGCCGACGGCCAATACATCGAGCCGGTCAGCGTCGACGAGTTCCGCATCGGCGTCGCGGAAACCTACGATGTCATCGTCGAGCCGAAGGACGATCGCGCTTATGCCGTCTTCGCCCAGGCGATCGACCGCTCCGGCTATGCCTTCGGCAACCTGACCCCGGATATCTCGCTGAAGGCCGGAGTGCCGGAGATGGATCCGGCGCCCCTGTTGTCCCATACCGATATGGGCATGGGCATGATGCACATGGGGCATGGCGGCATGAACCATGAGATGGGCGGGATGACTCACGACATGAGCGGCATGGGGCACGCGATGCCGGGCATGGGCGCAACGGCCCCCGAGGCCCGGCCCGGCAAGCCGTCGATGGGGAGCGGCAAGGCCGGTTTCGGCAGCCGCCGGCCCGTCGTGCACGCGCCGACCGAGTATGGCCCGCAGGTCGATATGCGCGCCGATGGCGCGGCCTATCGCCTCGACGATCCCGGCGTGGGCCTGCGCCGGCTGAATCGCAAGATCCTGACTTATGCCGATCTGTTCAACCTGCGGAAGACCCCCGATCCGCGGGAGCCGGAGCGAGAGATTCAGCTCCACCTGACCGGCAACATGAGTCGCTATATGTGGTCCGTCAACGGCGTCAAATTCGCCGATGCCGAACCGCTGCGCTTCAAGTACGGCGAGCGGCTGCGCATCACCCTGGTCAATGACACCATGATGAACCATCCGATTCATCTGCACGGCATGTGGTCCGACCTGGAAACCGGCGATCCGGACCGCATACCGCGCAAGCATACCGTCATCGTCCAGCCCGGCGCCAAGATCAGCTACCTGGTGACCGCCGATGCCATGGGAGGTTGGGCCTACCACTGCCATCTGCTCTATCACATGCTGGGCATGTTCCGCAAAGTCGAAGTCGCATGAGGAGCGCCATGATGAAGAAATTCTCAGCTATTCTGGTCTCCCTCCTGTTGACGATCCATCTGGCGTGGGCCGGCGGCATGGAAGACGACCCCTTTCTCGCGATGTTCAAGCTCGACCAGTTCGAATGGCAGGATGCCGAAGGCGCCGACGCCCTGAGTTGGGATGCCCAGGCCTGGTTCGGCAAGGATCTGCACAAACTGTGGATCAAAACCGAGGGCGAGTTCATCGACGGTCAGGCCGAAGACGCCGAAGTCCAGCTGCTCTACAGCCGGGCCATCGCTCCGTACTGGGACCTTCAAGCGGGTTGGCGACGAGATATTCGTCCATCTCCCGAGCGTGACTGGTTCGCGCTCGGCGTCAAGGGGCTTGCGCCGTACTTCTTCGAGATCGACGCTCAACTGTTCGTCGGCGAAGCCGGTCGCCTCGGCGCGCGCTTCAAGGCCGAATACGAACTCCTGTTCACGCAGCGCCTGGTATTGACGCCGGAACTGGAACTGAACTGGTACTCCGGCGATGATCCCGGGCGCGGTCTGGGCAGCGGCCTTTCCGACGCCAGCCTCGGCTTGCGTCTGCGCTACGAAATCCGGCGCGAGTTCGCTCCCTATATCGGCGTTGAATGGTCACGCGTATTCGGCGCCACCGCCGATTTTACCGAGGCGGAAGGCGGCGACATCCAGGATACCCGGCTTGTCGCGGGCATCCGCGCCTGGTTTTAGGCGCATTTTTTGTACCGGACGGGTACACTCGAAGCGGCCTCCCGACGGGAGGCCGAAACCACCGAAAATGAGGAGAACATTCCATGAAAACATCGATTACACAGAGCGCATTGAGCGCGGCCCTGTTGCTCGCCATCGCGGCGGGCACCGCGAACGCCGACGAGGCGGTTTCCGCAGCCAGCGACGCCGCGACCACGGCCGGCCACGCCGCGAATGACGCCGCGCGGGCGGCGGGCGAGCGTGCCGCCGAGGCCGGCGGCGGCCAGGTCGCGAAGCCGGGCATGGGACCTGCCGGCATGCCGATGATGCAGGGCAATATGCCCGGCATGGGGCGCATGGGCATGCCGATGCCGGGCTACATGCCGGGCATGGGGCGCGGGGGCATGCCGATGGGGCGCGGCCCGATGGGTGGAGCGCCGCAAGCGGGCGAGCCCAACGGCGGCAATGCCAACGCGCCGGGCAACCAGGGCATGACGCCTGGCATGGGACGAGGCATGCCGATGCGCGGTCCCGGCATGGGCATGGATCCCCGTCGGATGCGCGCGATGATGCAGATGAAACGCCAGCATATGCAACGCATGGAACAGCACCTCGCCAACATCGAGGCATTGTTGCGGGAGCTGGTGGAGCAGGGCAGGAAATAGGCCGGATCGAACTCGCTTGCTGGTTTCCGCCGCCGGGGCCTGCGCTCCGGCGGTTTTTTTGTGTATAAATACACTCGCCGCCCATGAATTTTCGGCCACTGCGAGCGTCTCTCGCACCCGTGGGGCCAGGCGCGCACGGATTGCGCGATCCCGCTGAATCGCGCGCAAGGTCAACCGATTGCGTTTCGAGGCGTTGTTTCCTGGTGGAGGCGGAGAAGCTGCTCCGCCGATACGGAACCGGGGCCGGCGGGCGGACCGGGTTCCCGTTGGACGATGCGAACGGGGGCGCCGGGGGGATACGGTTCCCCGGAACTCATGGGGGCGGGCGTTTTGATATGGAAGCCTTTCTTGCCGGTGTCGAACGCCGGGCTTTTGTCATGGCGGAACTGGCGACCCACGATCGCGAAGAGGCGCTGGACCTGGTTCAGGACGCGATGCTCGTCTTCGCCAAGCGTTATGCGCGGCGTCCCCGGGAGGAATGGCCGCCCCTGTTCCATCGGATACTGCAAAACCGCATTCGTGACTGGTATCGGCGTCGTCATGGCCGTGGACGCTGGTGGGGGCGCCTGGGTTGGTCGGGTCGGGACGAGGAGGATACCGTCGACCCGATCCAGCAGGCGCCCGACACCCATGCGGTCACCCCGGAACAGGCATTGCAGAACGACGAGACCCGGGAACGCATCGTACGAGCCGTGGGGCGATTGCCGGCACGTCAGCAACAAGCCTTTCTGCTGCGCGTATGGGAGGGTTTGGACGTGAAGCAGACGGCACGCGCGATGGGTTGCTCCAGTGGCAGTGTCAAGACCCACCTGTCGCGCGCGATGGCTGCGCTGAGAAAGGAGTTGGGCGAATGAGCGAATCCTCTTCGGAGGCTGACAAGATGGCGCTGACACGGGCGCTCGACGCCCGTGTCGAAGCGCTCGATGGCGAGGTCCTGGAACGGCTGCGACGCGCGCGTCGGCAAGCGGCGCGACAAGCCGATCGTTCCGTCAAACCCTGGTTTCCTCCTGCTGGTTTGCATTGGGCCGCCGGGGTCGCGGCGTTTGCCGTATTGGCGGTGGGTCTTGGCTTCTGGTGGCAGGCCGCGCGGCAGCCGCTGCCCGCCGCCCTGGACGATCTCGACGTATTGGCCGGCAGCGAGGATCTGAACCTGGTGCGCGACCTGGATTTCTACCTCTGGTTGGAACAGGACGCCGCGCTGGACGAGGGACAGCCGGCGCTCGACAAGACATGAAGCGTGGCCTGGCGGCGGTCTGCATGCTGTTCCCCCTGTCCGCGTTGGGCCAGGAGCCAGCGGATACGCCGGGTATCGAACTGTTGGAATACCTCGGGCAATGGCGGGACGATCCGGATGAGTCGGCGGGATGGACCGATCCGGTGGAACTCTACGCCGCCGGCATGCTGGGCGGGGCGGACGAGTCGCCTCGGCGGGAGTCCGCGCCGGTCACCGACAAGGAGCACGAAGCGCAATGATCCGTCTGCTGATAGTGATGTTGTTGATCCTGGCGTCTCCGAGCCGGGCCGCCGGAACGAGTTGGGGCGATCTCTCCCGCGCGCAACGCAAGGTGATCGGCCTGAGCGAGTCGCGTTGGGAAGCGCTGCCGGCCGCGCGCCGGGAACGCCTGCTGCGTGGCGCCGAACATTGGCTTGGGATGTCACCGGAGGAACGCCGGCGGGCGCGAAGGAACCTGCGCCTGTGGAAGGAGATGACACCCGGGGAACGTCGTTTCGTGCGACGCAAGTTCAAGGAGTATCAGGCGCTCCCCGCGCGGAAGAAGGCGCGCTTGCGCCGCCTCAAGCGCTGGTTCCAGAACCTGCCTCCGGAAAGAAAACGGCGGATCCGCCAACGCTGGCGCCAGGCGAAAGACAAAAAGGCCCTGCTGCGAAAAGGCTTGCATCAGGCGCGGCGCAAGCGCGCCAGACAACCCCGCCCGGCGCAACGGCGGTAGACGCGCGGCTCGCTTGTGAAGAACGCCCCGGCCCGGAAAGAACGGGGCCGGAGTCGGGGTCTTTTCTTGTGCAATCGCAAAACACAATGAAGTATTCGCACGAGGATGGAAAAATGAAAAAACAGATCATCGCAAGCACCCTGTTATTGGCCTCTACCGCTGGGCTGGCCGACTGGGAAGACGTTTGGCGGAACCCCGACCTGAATACCGGCGTCAGCGCCTACCAGGGAGGCCCGGCGCGGGGCTATATCGAGCCGACCTCAACCAGTCTCGATCGTGTCAGCCGGCAAAATCCGGACCTGTACACCGGTCAGGATCTCGCGAACGCAGTGGCGATTCCGGGCTTTTCCGGCCCCACCTCGCTGGACGTATTCGTTGCCGGCAATGCCGATAACTACTCCGGCGCGCCGGAACGGGGCATCGTGGTCGACGATCGCGGCGGGATGCTCGGGCAGAACCGCTGAGAACCACCAGGCGAGACGGTCAACCTTGAAGGAACCGCCTCAGCCTGGTCGGGTTCTGGGCGCCCAATGCGACTCCTTCCACCCGCCCGTCGCGAATCATGACGAAGGTCGGGGTCGCGCGGATGTTCAAGCGGGCGGCGGCTTCCGGTTCCCGCTGGACGTCCAGCTTCCCGATCGCCAGACCCTCGGCGATCATTTCATCGATCCGTGGGCTGATCGCCTTGCACGGCCCACAGTTCGGGCTGAACGCATAGACGATCACCGGACGGCGGGGGTCCAGCCGGCTCAGGCTGCCCGGCAGGCGGTCGATGCGCCCCCCCTTCATACGGCGCGCCTGGTACTGGATCCAGGCGGCGTTCAGCGCTATTGCAAGCACAAAGGCGATAATCAGATAGACGTACCAAGGCATGTCGGATTCCTGCTCGCTGTAACGAACGGGGATGGTAACAGACCCTTGGATTCGCCGGGTCTTTTTCCTGTTAATGTGAAAATACAGTAGCCACTCAGCCAACCAGCGGAAATGATATTCATCAGGCAAGGCGTAGGCCCGGTCAAGCGCAGCGGATCGGGCAGCGGCGCTGCCAAATTGATGATTTTCATGATCTGGGGTGACGCCACCCCGCGTCATGAGCGCTGGCCCGCATTTCTCACCATCTACTGCGACGACCCAATGGCCCCCCCTGGCTGGCTTTCGCCCGGTCGAAGTGCTCGACATCGTGTCGGCTATGCCTGCGCGCGCCTCGGTCGCGAAAGCCAGCCATGACGCACCCTGCATCCGTCTCGCTACGAACGCTGGTGAGAAACCCGGGCAAGGCGAAAAAAGCGAGGGCGATTCCAGCGCCGCTTCAGCTGAGCAGCAGCGAGACCGCGCGGGGCGTCCAATGGTCGTCGCCGAGCGCCGGGCGGCGCAGATCGTTCCACAAGCGGGCGATCTGTTCCAGCGACAGCGCGTTATCCTGAAACTCCCGTGCCTCGCGCCGCAGCGAGGCGAGGTAGTCCCGGTTACCGACCAGCTCGATCAGTTGTTCGATGCCCGCCAGCGTATGGCCACGGCTGCGCAGCGCGTCCAGCGCGTCTTCCAGCGACCGTTCCGACAGCAGACTTCGCGCGAGCGCGCGCAAGGCTTCGTGGTCGTCCCGCGACTGGATGGGCGGCGTCAGTTCGGGCGGATTGGCGAACAGGCGGCGCATGTCGCCGACCACCTTGATCGTGGCTGGTGTGGCGAGATCGGGGTAGCTCTGATTCAGACGATCGAGCTGATCCACCGCGTTGACGATCGCGTTCTTTGGTTTGAGTCTGGCCATGACGGAAGCCCCGTGACGATGAGAATGGCGGTTGCGGCAGGGACGCATGGCGGGTATCGAAACCGTACTGCAACCCGTGCCTGGGTAGCGGCCGGCGGCGAGCCGGCTTGAGCGCCTCGTGGCTGATACCCGTCATAATGAATTGGGCTATGACTCGTTTCCGCGCCTGGCCCACGGGCGCGAGGATCGGTCTCGAAAACCCGATCATTCATCGGCGACGAGCATATTATTCCAGATAGCGTGCCTGCCAATGCAGATAGCGCGCATGGACCTGCCGCGCATAGTGCTCGGGGTTTTCGAAATCACATGGATCGAAAGCGTCGTGGAGATAGTAGTTGGCTCGTGGATTCCGGCTGCGCATGAAATCCAGCATCTTGCGCGGGACGCTGACCCCGTCCGGCCAGGCGAAGTCGTTCTGGGCCTCGTAGTGGATGAAGACCGGCACGATCGGAATGCCGGTGCGCAGCGAGATATCGAAGGCCCCGTGGCGGAACGAATCATGCAGCCGCTTGCCCTTGCAGCCACCTTCCGGGTACAGCGCGACCGAGGTGCCGGCGCGCAGGCGGTCGATGATCCGCTGCTTCGCCGCGTTGCGTGATGCGCGTTCCTCGCGCTTGACGAACAGGGTGCCGGCCGCCTCGCTGATGCGGCCCGCGATCCACCAGTGGCGGACCTCCTCCTTCGCCAGGCAGGCGACATCGAACAGCGCCGGAATGCCGATGTCCTCGAAGGCCGAAGGATGATTGGCGATCAGGATGAACACAGGCGGCAGCGGCGCGAGGTTCTTCTGGTGCAGGCGCAGCTCGACGCCGAGGGCATGGGTAAAGACCTGGCTCCAATAGCGAAACAGGCGGGGATAGAAGGGGCGGGTCCAGGCGCATGGCAGCAGGGCGAGCAGGTACATCGGCAGGCTTGCGATGACCAGCTCGGCCCAGTTCATTGCCATCCAGCCGTAACGCGCCAATGCGTGGAGCATCACCATCCTCCGCAAGCCTTCCCCATGAGGCATCATAGCAGTGCGCGGGAGAACCGCCAGGGTGGTCGCGGTTGGCCTTGTCTTGCCCGCCCCATTATACTGGCGGCATCGTAACGAAGGAGGCATATTCCATGCGCTGGAGAACAGGGCGTCGCAGCACCAATGTGGAAGACCGACGCGGCAGACGGGCGAGCCGTGGTCTGGTCGGCGGCGGGATCGGGACCATTCTGCTGGCCTTGGTGGCGATGTATTTCGGCGTCGATCCGTCGTTGGTACTGCAATCGGGCGGCTCGTCCCGCACCGCGCGCGGCGGCGCCACGTCTTATCAGCCGAGCGCGCATGAACAGGAGCTGGCGGCCTTTGCCTCGACGGTGCTCGCCGATACCGAGGATGTCTGGAGCAAGCTGTTGCCGGAACAGGCCGGAAAGCGTTATGAGAAGCCTCGTCTGGTGCTCTATACCGGGATCACGCAATCGGCCTGCGGCACAGGTCAGGCGGCGATGGGGCCTTTCTACTGTCCGGGCGACCACAAGGTCTATCTCGACCTGAGCTTCTTCGATGAGCTCAAGCGTCGTCACGATGCGCCTGGGGATTTCGCCCAGGCCTATGTGCTGGCGCACGAGGTGGGTCACCATGTGCAGAACCTGCTCGGTATCGCCGACAAGGTCGACCGCCTGCGCGCGCGCCTGGGCAAGACCGAGTTCAACCAGGTTTCGGTGCGCATGGAGTTGCAGGCCGATTGCCTTGCCGGCGTCTGGGCCAACCATGCCGATCGCGAACGCCATATTCTGGAAGAAGGGGATATCGAGGAAGCCTTGAACGCGGCCACTCAGATCGGCGACGATCGCCTGCAGAAGCAGGCGCGTGGCTATGTGGTGCCGGAATCCTTCACCCACGGCACTTCGAAGCAGCGCATGCGCTGGTTCGCGACCGGGATGCGCTCGGGCGAGCTGTCCGCGTGCAATACCTTCAAGGCGGCGTCGTTGTGATCCAGCCATTGCTGGTGGCGATGCAGTTCGCGCTGATCGGCGCCATCGCCTGGCCGTGGTCGGGCAGTCAGGCGAACCCGTGGGCGCTGGTATTGATCGCGCCGGCGGGGTTGTTCGCGCTCTGGACGCTGGCGCACAACCGCCCGGGAAACTTCAATGTCCGGCCGGCGGTGAAGGCGCGCGCGCAACTGATTACCAGCGGTCCGTATCGCTGGGTGCGCAACCCGATGTATGTTTCGCTGCTGTTGTTGATGCTCGGGGTCGCGGTGTTCCACGGGCGTCCTGTCTACCTGCTGCCATGGGGCGGTCTGGCGCTGGTGTTGGCGATCAAGGTGCGCCTGGAAGAGGCCTTCCTGGTCGAACGCTTCCCCGAGTACGCTGATTACATGGCGCGGGTGAAGCGCTTTCTGCCCGGGATCTACTGAGGCCCGCCGGTTCAGGCCGCGTCCTTGCCGCCGCAGGCCATGAACTGGCAGATATCCAGGTTCAGATCGCGATCGCGCAGCATCGCGCGGATACGGTAGGGTACGCCGTTCGGCGCGGGATCGTCATTGAGCAGGTTGATGAAGAACGGCTCGATCGGCCGGCCTTCCGCGTCGCGCACCACGAGCACCATCGGCCGGGTCTTGAGCCGCTGCGACAACACCTTGGTCACGATGCCGATCTCGCCGCTGTTCAATTCCACCACGCTGCCGACCGGGTACAGCCCGATACATTGGATGAAGCGCATTACATAGCCCGGTTCGAAGTGCGCGCCCTTGCCATCGTTGAGGATCTTGAGCCCCTGCAGCGAGGTCAGGCCGCGCTTGTAGGGGCGCTCGCTGGTGATCGCGTCGTAGGCATCGACGATGCTGACGATCTTGGTGTAGGAAGTGGTCTGGTCGCCGGTGAGTCCGCGGGGATAGCCGGTCCCATCGATGCGTTCGTGGTGGGCGTGGGCGACGCTGATCGCGCCGTCGTTCAAGCCCGAATGGCCGAGCAGGATATCACGGCCCTCGGTCGGATGGCGTTTCATGATCTGGAACTCGTCCGGGGTCAGGCGGCCCGGCTTGTTGAGAATCTCCAGCGGGGTATGCACCTTGCCGATATCGTGCAGCATGCCACAGGTCCCCAGTTCTTCCAGTTGCTTTCGTTCCATCCCCAGATGGCGTCCGAGCGCGATCGACAGCAGCGCCACGTTCAGGCTGTGTTGCGAGGTGTATTCGTCGCGCTCCTTCAGGCGCGTCAGCAGGGTCATCGCCTGTTCGTGTTGCAGCACCCGGTCGACGCATTCCGAGACGGCTTCCTTGACCCGGGGTATGTCCAGCGAACCGCCGAGGCGGACATCGTCCATCATGTTCTTGATCAGACTGTGGGCGGCCTGATAGGTGCGCGCGGCCTTTTGCAACCGCGCGCGCTCGTCGCGTTTTTCCTGTTCCGACTGGCGCGGGCGTCCCGGCCGGCGACCGGCCTTTTTCCGGGCCGAGTGACGATCGGCGTCGATGAACACATAGCGGCAGACGCGCCGAACCTGTTCGATCTCCTCGGCGGTGTTGACTGGAAAGCCCTGGAATAGAAATGGCGATTCCAGCCACGGGCGGTCGAGCTCGTTGATGTACATGCCCGGTTCCAGTTGTTCGACCGGGATCATGATGCTGTTGCCGTCGCCGTGGCGGGCCGGCGGGAGATCGGGTGGTTGCGGCTTGCTCATGCGGGACTTAGCGGTAGTCGGGTTTCCCGGCTTGAGCAACTGGGGAACCCGGGTTTTTTTCAGGCGCGCGGTGGTTTGGCCGGGCGCCGCCGGATCAAGTAGTATTGGCGGGGAAACCGCCTTGTCCGCGTTGCGGGCAAGGCGGTTTCCCCTGATCGGTTTGCCGCGGGCAGTGCCGGGATCGAAAACCATTACCGAGGAGAACACCATGTCCGAAGAAGCGCTCTACAAGGTGCCACCGGAATTCGCGAAGAAGGCTCATATCGACGCGGAGAAGTACGAACAGATGTATCGCCGTTCGATCGATGATCCGGAGGGCTTCTGGGCCGAGCAGGCCGAGGAGTTCCTGAGCTGGTTCGAACCCTGGGACAAGGTGCTGGAGTGGAGCTTCGACGAGCCGGAGATCAAGTGGTTCCAGGGTGGCAAGCTGAATGTCGCGTACAACTGCCTGGACCGCCATCTGGCGACGCGTGGCGAGCAGACCGCGATCATCTGGGAGGGAGACGATCCCAACGAGGACCGCAAGCTGAGCTACCGTGAGCTGCACGAGGAGGTCTGCAAGTGCGCCAATGTGCTCAAGAGCCGGGGGGTCGGCAAGGGCGACCGGGTCTGCATCTACATGCCGATGGTGCCCGAGGCGGCGGTCGCGATGCTCGCCTGCGCGCGCATCGGCGCGGTGCATTCCGTGGTGTTCGGTGGCTTCTCGCCGGATTCGTTGCGCGATCGCATCCTCGATTCCGACTGCCAGACCGTGATCACCGCCGACGAGGGCCTGCGCGGCGGCAAGCATGTGCCGTTGAAGGCCAATGTCGACAAGGCGCTGGAGGAATGTCCGAATGTGCATACCGTGCTGACGGTACGGGTCACCGGCGGCGACATCGCCTGGCGCGAAGAGCGCGATGTCTGGTATCACGAACTGCTCGCCGGCGCCTCCAAGGATTGTCCGCCCGAGGCGATGGACGCCGAGGACCCATTGTTCATCCTCTACACCTCCGGTTCCACCGGCAAGCCGAAGGGCGTGTTGCATACCACCGGCGGCTACCTGCTGTATGCCGCGACCACGCACAAGTACGTCTTCGACTACCATGACGGCGATATCTACTGGTGCACCGCCGACGTCGGTTGGATCACCGGGCATACCTATATCGTCTATGGTCCGCTCGCCAACGGGGCGATCACGCTGATGTTCGAGGGTGTGCCGAACTATCCCGACTCCTCGCGTTTCTGGGAGATCGTCGACAAGCATCAGGTCAACACCTTCTACACCGCGCCGACCGCGATCCGCGCCTTGATGCGCGCCGGCGACGAGCCGGTCAAGAAGACCAGCCGCGCCTCGCTGAAGCTGCTCGGTACGGTCGGCGAGCCGATCAACCCCGAGGCCTGGGAATGGTACTACCATGTCGTCGGCGAGGGTCGCTGCCCGATCGTCGACACCTGGTGGCAGACCGAGACCGGCGGCCACATGATCACCCCGCTGCCGGGCGCCACCGACCTGAAACCCGGCTCGGCGACCAAGCCGTTCTTCGGCGTCAGCCCGGCGATCGTCGATCCGGATGGCAAGGTGCTCGAGGGGGAATGCGAGGGCAACCTGGTCATCACCCGGCCGTGGCCCGGAATGATGCGCACCGTCTACGGCGACCACAAGCGCTTCAAGGAAACCTACTTTGCGACCTATCCGGGCAGCTATTTCACCGGGGATGGTTGTCGCCGCGACAAGGACGGCTATTATTGGATCACGGGGCGCGTCGATGATGTGCTGAACGTCTCCGGTCACCGTCTCGGCACCGCCGAGATCGAATCGGCGCTGGTATTGCACGACAAGGTCGCGGAGGCCGCCGTGGTCGGTTTCCCGCACGAGATCAAGGGGCAGGGCATCTATGCCTATGTCACCCTGATGGCCGGCGTCGAGCCGAGCGACGAGCTGAAGAGCGAACTGGTGCGGCTGGTGCGCAAGGAGATCGGCCCGATCGCGACGATCGACGTGATCCAGTGGGCGCCGGCCTTGCCGAAGACGCGCTCTGGTAAAATCATGCGGCGTATTCTGCGCAAGGTCGCGGCGAACGAGCTGGATTCGCTCGGCGATACCTCGACGCTGGCCGATCCGGCGGTGGTCGACGATCTGGTGAAGAATCGCGCGCACAAATAGATTCGGCCCCGCGCCCCGTGATTCGGGCGTTATTGACGAGGGCGCGGGCTGGCTCATTATCGCATGCATGGGGAAATCTATGTCCGAACTCAAGGTCGGCGTATTCGTCGATGCCGAAAACATCCGCTACAACGGCGGCTACCAGATGCGCTACGACATTCTGCGTCGTTTCGCCGGACGCAACGAGGGGATCGTGCTGCGTCTGAACACCTATCTCGCCCTCGACCAGTTGCGTATCAAGGAAGATCCGGAGTATGCCGAGAAAACCTTCGCCTACCAGAGCATGGTGCGCGAATTCGGCTGGAAGATCGTGGTCAAGCCGGTGCGCCGCTTTCTCGATGACGAGGGCAATACCAAGGTCAAGGCCAACGCCGATCTGGATCTGGCGGTCGACGCCATGCTTCAGGTCGAAAACCTCGACGAGATTCTGCTGGTCACCGGCGACGGTGATTTCCTGCAACTGGTCACCGCCTTGCAGAACAAGGGTTGCCGCGTCGAGCTGCTGGCCTTCAAGAACGTCTCGCGTCAGTTGCAGCGGCAGGTCGACGCCTACTACTCCGGTTACCTGATCCCGGACCTGTTGCCGATCAGCTACGAACCGAAGAACGAATGGGGCAAGCCCGGCTCGGTGGTGCGCGGCTTTTGCAGCAAGTGGTTTTCCGACAAGGGCTATGGTTTCCTCAGCTACGTCAAGCACATCTCGCCGAACATGTGGGTCACCGATCCGCGCGAGCCGGATTCCCCCTATGCGGCGGCCTTCTGCCACATCAACGAGCTTGCCGAGGATGTCACCCCGGACGATCTGCAAAGCCGTGACACCATCGTCGAGTTCTATCTTCAGGAAAGCGAGAAGAACGACGGCCTGATCGCGCAGAATGTGCGCATGGTGCACACGCCGAGCAAGGGGATCCCGGCGTTTCGGCGTATCGACGACATTGCCTGATGAATCTGACCCTGGCCCAGATCGCGGCATCCAGCGGCGCCTTGCTGAGCGGCGATCCCGATGCCGTGGTCTTCGCGGTCGCGCCGCTCGATGAGGCCGGCCCCGGCGAGCTGAGCTTCGCCGCCGACACCCGGCGCATCGAACAGGTGGCCGCCTCGGGCGCCACTGCGGTGTTCGTGCCCAACGGCTTTCCCTCGCTCGACGGTGTCAATCTGTTGCACGTCGAGCATCCGCGCGAAGCCCTGATCGCGCTGATGGAGCGACTCTATCCGCCAGTGGACGCCACGCCGGGCATCCATCCCCGCGCGGTGGTCTCCGAGGGCGCCGAGGTGGCGGCGGATGCCGCGATCGGTCCCTGCGCGGTGATCGAGCATGGCGCGCGCATTGCTTCCGGATGCCTGATCGGCGCTGGCGCTTTCGTCGGCGAGGGCGTGGTGCTCGGGCGCGACTGCCGGATTGCCCCGAACGTCAGCCTGATGGCGGGTTGCCGTCTTGGAAAACGCGTCATCGTGCATGCCGGCAGCGTGATCGGCGCCGATGGCTTCGGCTATGTCTGGCGTGGCGACCACCACCACAAGATTCCCCAGGTCGGCGGTGTCGAGATCGGTGACGATGTTGAGATCGGCGCCAACAGCTGCATCGACCGCGCGATGATGGGGACCACCCGGATCGGCGCCGGCACCAAGATCGACAACCAGGTCCAGGTCGGTCACAACGACCAGATCGGCCGGCATGTGATCCTGGTCGCCCAGGTCGGCCTGTCGGGCAGCGTGGAGGTCGGCGACGGCGCGGTTCTCGCCGGCCAGGCCGGCGTGGCCGATCACCTGAAGATCGGAGCGCGCGCGGTGGTCGGCGCCGCCAGCGGGGTCACCGGCGGGATCGACGCCGGCGAGAAGGTCTGGGGCGTGCCGGCACGGCCGATCGCTCGTGTGCTGCGCGAGCAGGCCGCCTTGGCCCAGCTGCCCGCTTTGTTGAAGCAGGTCCGCCGCCTGCAGAAGCGCATCGACGAACTCGATGCCCGGCCCGGCGAGAAGCCGGACAGTGGGTGAGGTCGTTCAGCCAGTATTCCGCATGCCGGCGGCGATCGCATTGATCGAACGCAGCAACGGATCCAGCCAGCGTTGCCGCGTTTCTTCCGCCAGGGTTTCGTCGCGATAGTGACGCAACAGCTCGAGCTGGATATGGTTCAGCGGGTCCAGGTAGGGATCGCGGCGGCTCAGCGAGAGTTGCAGGATCGGGGTCTCGTCGAGCAACTGGTGGATGCCGGCGATCTCCATGATCTGGCGCAGCGTCAGGTAGTACTCCTCCCGCACCATGCCATAGATGGTCTCGGCGACGGCGGGATCGTGACACAGTTGCGCGTACTCGCGGGCGATGGTCATCTCGCCCTTGAACAACGCCATCTGCGCATTGCCGAGCAGGGCGCGGAAGAACGGCCAGTCCTGGTACATGCGTTGCAGCGTCGCGAGACGTTCGGGGTGATCCTGCCGCCAGGCGGCGAGCGCGCTGCCGATGCCATACCAGGCCGGCAGGGTGTGGCGTGACTGCGCCCAGCCGAAGACCCAGGCGATGGCGCGCACCGAATCCTTCGAGCGGTCGGCCTTTTTGCGGTGGGAGGGGCGCGAGCCGATGTTCATCATGGCGATCTCGTTGACCGGGGTCGCCTCGTAGAAATAATCCAGAAACCCCGGGGTCCGCTCGGTCAGCTCGCGAAAGCTCGCCTCGCCGCTGGCCGAGAGCTCGTCGAGGATGGCCAGATAGTCCTTGCGGTCCTCCGCCGGCGGCCGGATCAGGCATTGGCTGGCGATCAGCAGGCCGGTGGCGCCCATCGTCAGCTCATAGACCGCGGTTTCGTGGTTGCTGTATTTGTAGGTCAGCACCTCGCCCTGCTCGGTGAACTTGATCTGACCGCGCACCGTGCCGGCCGGCTGGGACAGGATCGCCTCGTGAGTCGGGCCGCCGCCGCGCCCGACCGTGCCGCCGCGGCCATGGAACAGACGGCAGCGAATGCCATAGTCGTCGGCCAGTTGGATGATCTTCTTCTGCGTCTCGTAGAGATTCCAGGCTGACGAGACGATGCCGCCGTCCTTGGCCGAATCGGAGTAGCCGAGCATCACCTCTTGCAGGTTGCCGGAGGCCTTCAGCAGCTCGGCGTAGGTATCGTCCTGGAAGAGCAGGTTTAGCACCTCCTCGGTATGTTCCAGGTCTTCGATGGTCTCGAACAGCGGCGAGACGATCAGATGGCAGAACCAGCCCTCGTCGTTGCGCCCGACCAGGCCGGTGAGGCTGGCGAGAAACAGCACCTCCAGGATATGGCTGGCGGCATGGGTCATCGAGATCACATAGGCACCGATGATGCGCGGGCTGACCTGTTCCCGCATCTCGGCGACGACATCGAAGACCGCCAGCACCTGGCGGGTTTCGTCGGACAGGCCGGCGCGATCCAGTTCCCGGTTTTGCGGGATGGCCCCGGCCAGCAGCGCGAGCCGGCCGGGCTCGTCGAGGCTTGCGTAGTCTCCCAGCCCCAGCTGGGTGACGATCTCGGCGACCGCGGCGCTGTGCACGGCGGATTCCTGACGGATGTCGAGGTGGGCGAGAAAAAAGCCGAAGGTTTCGACCAGGCGAATCAGGTCTTTCAGCTCACCGTTGGCGATCGCCGCGTCCTGGTGGCTGATCAGCGAGGCATGGATCGCCGACAGGTCGTTGAGCAGCTCGTCGGCGCCGCGGAAGGCCATCGGCGGCAGCTTCCATTCCTGGCCGCGCAGCGCGCGATCCACCGCTTGCAGGTTGTGCTCGAGGCGACGTTTGATAATGTACAGCTTGCGGCGGTAGGGTTCGTCGCCGTAGCGTCCGGGATTGTCCTCGAACAGCGCGGCAAAGCGTTCATTATCGGCCTCCAGCGAGTCGAGAAAGGCGGGGCTCGGGGTACAGAATGCGATCGACTGAGTGATGACGTAGATCAGATCGGTGGCGCGGCGCTGGTATTCCTCGATCGCCGTCTGGTAATGCATGTAGGCGGCTTCGCGCGTAATCTCCGGCGTGACATAGGGGTTGCCGTCGCGATCGCCGCCGATCCATGAGCCGAACTTCAGGAACGCGGGCACGCGCATCGCCTGCAACTCGGGATCGTCGCTGTAGGCGCGGTGCAGCGCGCGCTCCATGCGGCGATAGACCTCGGGCACCGAATCGAACAGGCTGTCCTTATAGTATTGCAGGCCGTTGCGGATCTCGTTGCAGACCTGAAGCCGGTTGGTACGCACCTCATTGGTCTCCCACAGGGTGCGGATCTGGATCTGCAACTCATCGATCACGCGCTGTTTCAGCACCTTGCCGAGACCGGGCTGATCGAGTTGCTCACTGGTGACGAAGATCGTGCGCAACTGGTGCATGATTACGCGGCGGCGCGCCTCGGTGGGGTGCGCGGTGAACACCGGGTAGTAGCACAACTCGTTCAGCAGGGTACCCAGGTCGGTCAGCTTCATGCCTTGTTGCTGCATCTCGCGCACGGTGTGGTCGAAGGAGCCCTCCCAGAGCTCGTCACCGCGGTTGACGATGCGCCGCCGCTGACGATGATGGAAGGATTCCTCGGCGATATTGACGAGCTGGAAGTAGAGGTTGAACGCCCGCGTGATCGCGGTCAGCTCTTCCGGCGACATGCGCGCGATCAGCGTGATCAAGCGCTCGCGCTTGGCGGGATCGTCGTGAGTGCGCAACTTGATGAAGCCCTTGCGCAGCTTCTCCAGCAGCGAGAAGGCATGAGTGCCTTCCTTTTCGCGGAACACATTGCCGAGCAGGGTGCCGAGCAACTTCACCTTTTTGCGCAGCAGGCGATCGTTTTTCAGGCATTCCTGAACGAATACATCGTCGGATGACGGCATGCGGGTACTCCAGCTGGATCAAAACCCGCCCATTTTAACAGATCCGGATACGCCTGAAGCTATGCGCGTCCGCTCCAACAGGATTGCCTCATCAGGCTCGGATAGAGGTGGATTCTGTTCAATAAATGCCGCTAACTCGCAATTTTCCAGGCCGGGTTTTCGGAAATGGCGTAGCCGCAGTTACGGCGTGGCTCCGGCTCCTACAGGGGCAACGACACCCGGAAGTGCGAGCAGGGTAAGATGGCTGACGATCAATGGGCAATGCGCGTTTTCGTTCAGCGTTGGAAATCGTCGAGGAACTCTGAAGCGGGATCGATGCCTGTTACAAGCAGCCGGTCCCGGGGGCGGGTGCAGGCGACGTAGAGAAGGTGGCGCTCTGTCTCGTGGATCTCTTCGAGATCTGCATCATCCGTCACTGATTCCATTCTTTCTTGCAAGGAAATGACTTCATCGTCACAGGCCATGACGGCAACTGCCCGGAACTCGAGTCCCTTCGCCAAGTGCATGGTGCTGATTACCATCTTTCCATTTGTAAGCTCCACTCGCTCATCCAGTGTCTTGAACGGGATGCCTGAGCGCCTGGCGGGCCTTCTTGTGGAGTGAAATGTTCATGCCAGATTGCCTCGTGTGTTTGAGGGATGCTCTTCCGCGAGGGCCTGTAGCACCGTTCTCGCCTGGAACAGAGCATAGCTCCTTTTTGGGATATAATCACACGGGCCTTGACAGCTATGACTCGTTCCCGCGCCTGGTCCACGAGCGAAAAGCCGATCGTTTCCGCGTTGCAACCGCTTGCCATTGCCTGCGTTTTTCCCTTGAACGAAAGGTTTTTTCCCTACAAGCGGATCATTTCAGGGTGAGTCAGCGTTTCCCCAGACGGCAGGCGTGCTGGAACATTTTCGGAACGGGGTGGGTGGGGCGATACAATGTCTTTCTCAAGCAATCCCGAGCGCGCCGATGCCAATCCTGTATCCCCTGCCTTATCATCCCGACAGCCAGGCGCTGTTCGAGCGTCTCGCCGATGCCCCGTGGGCGGTGTTTCTCGATAGCGGCGCCCACGGTGCCCGTCAGGGGCGCTTCGATATTCTCAGCGCCTGGCCGGAGCGTTGTCTGCTGGCCGATGAAACCGGCATCTGGCAGGTGGACGGGCATCGGCGGCGACGCCGGCAGGGCGGCCCGTTTCTGGCGCGGCTGCGCGAGCTTCTCGGAACGCCGCGTCCGCTGCCGGGCGGTTTGCCGTTCGCCGGTGGCTTGATCGGCTACCTTGGTTATGATTTCGGGTTCGAGCTCGACGGCTTCGAGGCTCGGGACAAGCCGGGTGACGCCATGCCGAGCGCCGCGTTCGGCTTGTACCGCTGGGCGGTGGTCGTCGATCATCAAGCGCGCCGTAGCCATCTTGTGATCGAGTCGGGCGCCCGTCCCGGTGGTCGCTCGCCGCGCGCTCTGCGTAATTGGCTGCGAGGCATGCGCATCACGCGACCGGGTCGCAAGATCGGTTTCCCCGGCCCGGTTACGGCGGAGCTGGATACAAGCGCTTACCGCCAGCGTTTCGAACGCATCCAGGCCTACATCCGTGACGGCGACGTATACCAGGTCAACTTTGCGCAGCGCTTCGAAGCCCGTTGCAACGGCGACAGCTGGACGCTGTACCAGCGTTTGCGGCGGATGGGCTCAGCGCCCTATGCCGCTTATCTGCACCTGCCGTTCGCTGACATTCTCAGCATGTCGCCGGAACTCTTCGTCGAGCTGCGTGGGCGGCGGATCTTGACCAAGCCGATCAAGGGCACGCGCCCGCGCAGCGACAGCGAGGCTCGGGACAGACGCTTGCGCGAGGAGCTGCTCGCCAGCGAAAAAGACCGCGCGGAGAATCTGATGATCGTCGACCTGTTGCGCAATGATCTCGGGCGGGTCGCCGAGATCGGGTCGGTGCGGGTTCCCAAGCTGTTCGCGTTGGAGAGTTTCAGCAACGTCCATCACCTGGTCAGCAGCATCACCGCCAGGCTCGCGGACGACAAGGATCTCTTCGACCTGCTGGAGGGCAGTTTTCCCGGAGGTTCGATCACCGGCGCGCCGAAGCGGCGCGCGATGGAGATCATCGATGAGTTGGAGCCGCGCCGCCGGGGTCTCTACTGCGGCGCCATCGGTTACATCGATCGCGCTCGCGACATGGCGATGAATATCGCGATCCGGACCATGGTGCGGCAGGATGGAAGCCTGTGGTTCTGGGCCGGAGGCGGTATCGTCGCCGATTCAGATTGCGAGGAAGAAG
>Ga0256832_1000150_pt1 | contig 41667 bp, 54 predicted proteins | sample 134614metaG_FD_190534 | JGI IMG/M metagenome (GOLD analysis project Ga0256832, IMG submission 190534) | Hydrothermal vent microbial communities from Lau Basin, Pacific Ocean - 134-614 | ecosystem: Environmental > Aquatic > Marine > Hydrothermal vents | place: Pacific Ocean: Lau Basin | collected...
CCTCAAGCCGCCCTGGACGCCCTCAAGCCGCCCTGGACGCCCTCAAGCCGCCCTGGACGCCCTCAAGCCGCCCTGGCCACCACCCTATACCCCGCGCCGCCACAAAAAAGCCCGTCAATGGCTTTTTGCCGCGAAAATCGAATAGACCCAACCGTTTTTCAAATCGGACCAATTCCGACGGGGCAAAAGTCGGCCGGCGCGGTAACAGGGTAACACCCTTCCCTATAGAGCTATAAAAATACCCACTATTTTTTCCTATTCCTAAAAAATTACAAAAAAATGTCACTAAATAATTATATAAAATATATACCCTACAACATAGACTATTGGGGTATGTTACCCTGTTACCAGAAACTTCAAATTTTTGCGAAACCCGCACCACACAAGGCTTTCGGAAGGTCGCCCATCGGTAACACCCTCGCCACGGGTGTTACCACCCCGTTACCGCCCTTTTTGCAAGAAATTTGCAGAAAAACATCGCCCGCAAAAATTAGCGGTAACACCCAAAACCGAAAAACGCCAGGGTGTTACCGCCGCCACACCACCGAAACCCGCTCAACAAAAAGGCGGCCAATGCCGCCTTCCTGCCAAAATTGACTTCATTTCCAGCCGCCTACTTCCCGAAAGGCAGAACCTTACCCGTTGTGTCACCATTAAGTCGCAATTCCTCTTTAATATCAGACACTTGCACATCGTCCTTTTCCCACTTTTCCCAGTTCCTGAGCACCCACGGGCGCACTGGCGCACCGCCTGCCTTGATCTGTTTCCCGCCCAGCGCAGGCACTCGGCGCCCGCGCTTCGACAGCACGGCTTTCAGTACCCGGTCCAGCAGGTCGCCGTCGGGGATGTCGTAGCCGCCCCGGTTGACCCGTCGGAACACGAACGCCCGCCACTGCGCCAGGGTGCAGAGTTCGCCCTTCGCGTCCTGCACCCATTCGTCGAACAGCACATCGACATCGTTGCGCGAGGATTCGATCATGGCTTCCTTCGCCGGTGTCATCATCGGCTCGCCGTTCGGCTGGTACCGCACTTCGCGCGCCATCAGCCACTGGTACAGCCCGGCCACAAACGAGTCTTGCTGCCAGGCGTGATGCACGCGCAGCATCAGGTTGCCCTCGGCGTCCGCCAATGGCACCCGGCCGTTTTCCAGCACCAGCAGCCGCCGGTCGCCGTGGGGGATGGCCAGGGCATCCTCGTGATTGGTAGAGATCAGCACCGACGAAAAAACCTTCTCGTGGCTGTTGCGCCCGAACTTGCGTTTTACCAGCACTTCCTTGTCGCCGGGGTCGCATAGGTCTTTCAGGTGCTCATAGGCCGACGCCCGCGCATAGTAGCGACTGCGATCCTGTTCCAGTTCCAGCGCCTCGGGCACGGTCAGGATCAGCGACCCGGCCAGGTACTCGTTGAAGGTGGCCTGGCCATGCCCGCCGGTGAGGTCGTTCAATGGCACTTCGCGCACGTATTCGCCGCCGAACAGCCGTTTCAGCAGCTTGCCCAGCGTCCCGCGCCCGACGCCGAACACGGGCGTCACCATCACCACGGCATGCAGGCGCTGCCACGGCTCGCGCAGCTTCACCGCGAGCCAGTCCAGAAACAGCTCGCGCTCGGCGTCCCTCGGCAGCAGGTGGGTCATGAATCGCTCGAACACGTCCCTGTCTTCCAGCGACCATAGCGATCCCTTCCAGTCGTGCCACATGGGCCTGCAGTAGGTATTGAACACGATCTGCAAGCCTTCCTGAATGAACGCATCATCCGGGTGATCCGGGCGCAGCTCGGCGCGGTCGGCTCGGGCGGTCTGGGGGTGGGCCTTCCATTCGTCCACGGCGAGCACGGTGCGGTCGGGCTGCGCCTTAGTCGGCGCATCAATGGTCAGGTGGGAGTTCTTGAGACGGAAGCCTTCAAAGGTGAACGCATGCGCCGGGGCCTCGATATAGCGCACGGTCTTGTCGGCCAGCAGGACGTAGGTTTTCAGAAGATAGCGCAGGCAGTCGGGAGTGCTGTCGAGCAGGTCCAGATCGTCAGCGTCCTTCCCCTCGGCTATGACCACCTCGGCAGCCCGTTCCAGCGCCTCGGTCAGCCCGTTCGGCATAACCTGCTCGAAGTGCGTCACGTCGCGTGGAAAATCGTGACAGCATGCTTCCCGCGAGCCTTCGGCCAGGTAGCAGTGGATACCGCCGGAATCGCCGAATTCGCCATCCTCGCGGCGCATGTTGAGCATGACGCCCTGTTCGTCAAGGGTGGGTTTCAGCTCCGACCAGGTGACAATGGCGCCGTTCGGGTCGAGGAATTCGGTATCGGGCGAGAGATCGTAGAGGTGGCGCACAGACCGGCCGTTGCCGAGCGACATGCCGCGGGACACTCGCGGCCAGCCGTGCGCGTCCAGGTGCTTCGTGATGGCGTCCATGATCCGCTGCGCCTGGCCGCTGTCCAGCGCCGGCAGGCTGCTGATCTTGTGATGCAATGGTTCTTCGCTGTCCCAGTAGTAGGGCTTGCCGGTGCCCGGGTGAGTGCCGTAGGCGGCGAACTGGCGGCCGCTGCCGGCCAGCAGCTCGACCATGTGGATTTCCCCGTCCTCGCCTTCGTAGCGGGGCGTTCGGGAGGACGGTATCGCGGTACCCGTGCGCCGAAACAGCAAAAGCCGCTTCGGGTACCGGCCGATCCGGCAATAGTCGGTGCCGCCGGTTTCCTCGCAGATCAGATCGTCGATGGCGTCGGCCACGTCTTCGTCGAGGATGTCGATGTCGAAGGCGAGCAAATCGTCGCAGCGCAGGCCCGTGTTCGGCATGGACCGGGATCGGGCAAAGCGTTTGAGCCACTTGGCGTCTATTTTCTCGCGCGACCAGCCTTTGATGAAAATACCCTTGTCGCGAAGGGGGAGGGGAACGAAACCGTTGCGCAACAGCTTGTTGCGAATATCCGCTGGTTTCATGCTATCATTGTTGTCGTCTGTCATTCGGCAGCCCTCTTTCATGGTCTGGAAGTGGAAAAAGCGCCCCCTGTCCGGGGGCGCTTTTTTATTGAACGCCTCGCGGGCGTCGCGGTCAAGGTAAACCGGAGCACTCGGCGCTGCTTAATCGTTTCTGTCCGGTGTTACAGCCTGCATTGCCGCCCCAGTATTACCCCGGAAATCAATATCCGGCAGTATCGCTTGTGGTTTGAATGTGCGCCGGTAGTGATATACATTGATTGGTACGGGGGCCATTTGTTCTACGAAATAGACTGTGTTATCTGATTTGCCGTAGAAATTCCTGATGTATTGGCCTTCGCCAACCTTACAGATAACCGAAGTTCTGAGTGGTCCTGGCTCTACTGAGCATCTGCCTTCTGTCACCAATACGATCTTGTCAGTGATAGAGTTGTAAAAGACAATTCGGCGCATTATCTCGAAGTTGTCTGCCGCTTTTGTCAGGTTGTGTTGCGCCACATCCGCATCGTCGCACCCTGCAAGTAGGATTAAGGGCAACATCGGTAACAGCATAAATAGCTTCTTTTTCATTGGTAATCACCTATACGATTTTGCAGCGGTTGACAATTTGCTTCACCGGACGCCCCGCTGCGTTACGCACCGGTGAGCTGTGTCGTTTGCGCCCGCGCACGCTTTCGTTGATGGCGCGGGTCATGTGGTTCAAAGGCTTCACGATGAAGCCGTCGCTGTCGGTTTCAATGGCGTCGATCCCGCCGAGATAGTCCAGGTAGGCAAACCACAAGTCGCCCATCGGCACGCACACCGCCGCACCCAGACTGTCGCGCAGATCAACGCATGCGGCGCAGGTCTTGAAGCGGAAAATATCCCCATTCCACTTGCCAGAAATCGTCTGGTAGTCTTCGCCGGGCTGTATAGCGCATCCGCATTCGCAGCATGAATGTTCCACCCTGGCCCGCCGCCATACCTCGGTGAAGAATACCGGCGAATCGTCGTAATCGGTACAGCAGCTCATGACGCGGTTTTGAAATTCGATTTCAGGCGGCCGCGGGGGCCGAAGGCGAAACCGAACCGGCTCCCAGCTGCGGTCCGCCGCTCATCCTCACCCCGCCGGCAGCCGGCCCGCCAGGCGCCGTGCAGCCAACGGGCCTTCGGCTGGCCAACGTCGCGGCCATAACGGCCCAGCTTGTAGCCGGCGTTGAATGCGCTTTCTCTGCGCTGTCGGTTCTTGCTCATGAATTCGCCCCATTCCGCGCTATATATCGGCGCACATCTAGATTTATTTCGGGTTTTAAGAAATGCCGTATTTCGCGGATACACCCATTAGCCACAACCACGACTATCGGCCTCCCCGCCAGATCCTTCCAACTTGCAACATCGGCCACTCGTAAAGTTTGTATCAGCACGTAGGAAGTGAGATGGGTCGCCTCCGACGATATATGAGTGCCGTTGGCTGTCTTAGGACTCAGTTTCGCCGTAGGCATTAGGGTGAATTCCTGGCACATCCCGCCGTAATCCACCAGCAACGAAAAACCGAGTCTATCCCTCTCGCCGCCAGACAGGAAAAGATCAGCGCCCTTTATGGAGGCATTGTAAACACCGTCATCCATCGTTCTTCTCCGATTCGTTTACCGGTTTGCCAGCTTCCAGTTCCTCGATCAGCAGTTCGAGGGTGGCCAGCGCGTTCCAGGCGGCGTGCGCGGCGTGCAGCAGGCCGCTTTCGAGGTCGTAATCCCCTTCGATATGGGCCGCCAGTTCGTGCCGGTACTGCGCCGCCTTGTAGCGATTGAGCGCATCCGGCACGGTCTTCCAGCTGTGCGGGGCGTACTTCCCGGCCCCGAAGGTGGCCACGTCCCCGACGGCCATCAGCGCCTTCGGGAAGCCTTGCAGCACCAGGTCCATGCGGGTCTTGCCGCCGTCGAACTTCGGGCCGCCCTGGTAGTCATGGAAGGGATCGGTGCGTTTCGCGGCCCTGTCAGCGAATTCTTCGCGGACTGACCGCAATTGTTCAGGCGTAAGCCACACGTCGAGTTCCAATTGTTCACCCCTGCTCATGACCCACCCCCGATGATCCGCGCGGCCCACAGGACCAGGGTCACGGCGCCGGCAGCGACCAGGGCGGCCGAGCACAGCATCACGATCCAGAACAGCACCTTCTCGATGAAGGTCAGCTGCTGAACCGGATAGTGTTCCGGGCAATCCTCGGCCCGCCGGCCGCCGTCAAGCGTTCCGGTGTTCAGGTCGAGGAATTCGGTATCGTCTTTCATGTCGTTTTCTCCGATTGGTTTACAAAATTGCGCCTCAGTAGGTCCGGCACTCCACACCGTCGGCCAACACCTTCGGCCAGTTTTCCAGTGCCATTTTCGCCACGTTGCGCTTTGTCTTCGCTTCGTACAAACGCCGTTTCAGGTGCACGACTTCCAGCTCCTTTCGGCGCAGCAGGCTTTTCAGGGCTTCTTCCTTGTCATGATGGGCGAACTTCTTGGCCGCCGCGTCCAGGCAGAAGTGCATTTCGCCGAAGGGGCGGTTTGCCACCCAGTACCCCTTCGGCGTTGTCTTCACCACGAAATAGCGCGTGAATACGAGATAATGTTTGGGTAACGACTCGCGCCCCCAAAAGCCTGAATAGCTCAGTTCAACATCCGCACGAAAAACCTTTGCGGCGCTTTTCGGTATCGGTTTGTCCCAGGTCTTTTTCATATCAGCATCCTCTAGGATTTATCCGGCGGCACCGATCAGGGCCAGCACCAGGCCCAGCGACGCCAGGGCGGCCAGCATGCACAGGAAAGCGCATGCCGCCGACAGCCAGCTTTCGCCGGGATCGTTCACGATGTACCCCCCACCGGAATGTTGGCCAGGGCATTGTCGCTGGACAGCGATACGCCGGTAGCCAGGCGCAGGGCAGCGGTTATGGTGGCGATCACTTCTTCCAAGCGGGCGATTTCTGCATCCGCCTGGCGGATCACTTGCAGCGCGTCGGCCACCATCTTCGCCTTTTCGCGAAGTGTGGCGTCGTCATCGCCGCGGTTCGCACCGGCCAGGATGGTAGCCAGCTCGTCGAGGGTGGTTTCCTCGGTCACGATATGGGTGACGTTCATGGTCTTGTTTCCTCTCGTTTCAGGGTTTTGGCGTATCAGCGATATAGAATGTATATCAGTTGTATATCAATGTAAAGGAAAATTTGCAGAAAATTTGCAAAAACTAGGCGGGCCAGCCCGCGGCCGCCCGGATAAATTCGGCGGCTACTTGCGGGACGATGGCATTCCCGTACCCGCGCAGGCGTCCCACTCGGGCGGGTAGCCCATGACCCATCGGGAATGTGCCGGGTTCAACAGGCCGCCACTTTCCATCCCGGCAGAACAGCCAGTCAGCAGCTCGCCAGAAAATGTCAGCCTTGCCGGCGTTGTCAGCGCAGCTTGTCGCGGCATCTGATCCACTCTCGTTCGCCCGTCCTTCCTCTGAGTCGTCATACCCGGGGTGTCTTTCCAGTCCCTCGAATTTGCTGTCACCCACCCACCGCGCCGTAAACCATAGTCGCTGCCGGATGTGCGGCGCGCCGACGCTACAAGCCGGGGCAACTGCCGCCCCGCAGGCGTATCCTGCGTCTTCCAGCGCATCGAATAGAGAATCAAGCCATCCGTCTTTGATAACGGCTGTCGCAACCTGTTCCCCAAAAACCGTTGCAGGTCGGCACTCGCGCACGAGATCGAGGAAAACCGGCGCGAGGTGCCGTTCATCGTCAACGCCTTTTCCGAGTCCCGCGCTGCTGAAAGGCTGGCAGGGCGGGCTTCCAGTCCACACGGGTCTGTCGTCCGGCCATCCAGCGAGTCGGAGGGCGTGGCTCCATCCGCCGATTCCGGCGAAGAAATGGCATTGCATGTAACCTTTGAGGTCATTCGGTGTCACCTCCGATATGCTTCGTTCGTCAACATCCCCGTCGGCGATAAGCCCTTTGCGGATCAGCTGGCGCAGCCAGGCAGCCGCGAACGGGTCGAATTCGTTGTAGTAGGCTCCGCTCATGGCACATCCGTTCCCCATTCGTTGTCCCGCAAATGGTTACGGACACGAAAGAAATCGTGGATGGTGGCCGGCTTGTAGCAGGGGCCGGCCGGCAGCCGCTCGACCGATCCCTTGACCCGGCGCACGTGGCCGCCCAGACGGCAAAGGCCGTGTTTCAGCGCCTTGCAGCCGTTGCATGTCTTCTTCTGCGAAAAAATGATGCGTGAATGTTTCATCATGGTTTCCTCACCTTCCCCTTTGAATAGAACGGCCCGCGATCCATGTCCACGTCGAGCGGCAGGCCCTCGGCCCATTCCGGCAGGAACAGCATCGCGCCTTCGAGTTCGTTGGCCACGAAATCGGCTTCATCTTCGTCAACTTCACAAACGATTTCGTCGTGGGTGTGCAGCACCACCCAGTCGCACATTTCGGTCAGCGCACCGCGCAGGAACGATGCCGCCGTGGCCTGGGTGATGTTCTCGGCGAGCATGCCATACCACAAATCCACCCGGCCATACCCCCCGCCGAAGCCCTTGACGAACGAGGTTTGCCAGCGCCATTTCGCCTTGCCGGTCTTTTCGTCCTCGACCATCTTGCGCTCGTGGCGGAATTGCGGGTACACGATCCAACGCCCGCACGGCAGCGCGCAGACCAGCGTTCCGTGCATCAGGCCCGGGTGGAACAGGTATCGCACGCGCCCGGCGCTGTACCAGGTGCCCGGGTCTTTGAAGGCCCCGATGGCGGCATTCCAGATTTCGTCCCAGAACGACACGCACCAGCGGTTCGCGCTGCGCCAGGCGGTCACGATGTCCACGATCTGTTCTTCCGGCAGGAAGACGCCATACCCCCGCGCCATCGCCTTGAACGCGCCTACAGCGCCGCCGAAGCCCAGGGCCAGCTCGGACACCTTGCCCACTTGCCGCTGGTCGTCCGTGGCATCCTCGGGCCGGTCCAGGCCGAAGATCGGCTGCGCGGCGTAGAGGTACACATCCTCGCGGCGCCGGAAAATGTCCAGCTTGGCGTCGCCCCCGCGGCTGTTCGACAGCCACGGCAGGACGCGCGCTTCGATCTGCGACCAGTCGCCCCACACCAGCGTCTTGCCGGGCCGGGCCTGGAAGCTGGGCCGGATCAGCCGGGCCAGCAGGCGGGAAATGGTGTGGCCGTACTCGGCTTCCAGCACTTCAACCGGCGTGCCGTCGATAATGTCTTCGATGGCGTCCATGTCCCGGTTGCGGTCCTTCTTGTCCAGCGGGTCGCGGATCAGGTTGTGAACCTGCAAACCCCGGCTTGAGAAACGCCCGGTCTGGCCGGCCCCGGAAAAGCTGTAGTGTCCGCGCACAACGCCATCGACTTCCTGATTCAGCATAGCCGTGAACTTGCGCACGGCGGCGCTGTTTCCGGCTTCGATCAGTTCCAGCACGGTGCGAACCTTGTGCAGCTGATCGTCGGGGAATCGGTCGGCATGCTCGGGCTGGTCCAGGGCGTCCATCAACGCCTCGCGGGTCGGCCGGTCCGCCGAGAAGCGTTCCTTCCCGTCCTTCTCGGGCCGGCGCACCAGTTCCTGCAATTCTTCGTCCGGCCACAGGGCCTTGTGCAGCCAGCGCGCTTTGCCCAGGTGGTTCGTGATGGTCACTTTCGGGTCTTTCGTCAGCTCCCACAGGCGCGCGTTCAGATCGTCGCTTTCGGCGTTGGCGTAGCGCTGCGCGGCAGCCGCGAATTCGACATCGACCATCACGCCGTTGTCGTTGACGATCTCGCTGGCGTGGTACTCCCGCCATTCCGGCACGGTCAGGGGGCGCGTGGCGTTCCACACGTCCCTCATGGCCATGCAATCGGAATGGCAGTAGGACCGGAAGTGCCCCATGACATCGGGCGTCTGCCAGTCCGTTTTCCATCCGCTGCGCCCTTCGCCGATGCACAGGCGGGCGATCAGGCGGGCGCCCTTCGGGTCTTTCTTGTAGGGCGTGTTCAGCGCCTCAGCGGCCTTTTCCAGCTTCCCCGGCAGGTTGTTGGCCTCGGCCTGGGCCTGCGCGCACAGTACCTGTTCCAGACGCAAAGGCGGCCAGCCGTACTTCCTGACCATGACGTTATTCCACACGTGACGGTCGAAAAAGGCGTTCCAGGCCACGAAATAGCCACCGTTCTCGATGTGATCCAGCAGGGCGGTAGGTTCTTCCGGGTCGCCGTCCCAGCACCAGTCGGGCGACCACACACCACCGGCCGGGTCGCCATCGAACACCCACCCCCACACCAGTATCTCGGTGGAAGGGTGGGAGGCGTACTTGTAGGCGCCCGCGGTCTGGATCGGTACCGGGGATCGGGTTTCGCTGTCCGCGAATACGAAATCGGCCATGTCAGCCGGCCCGGCTGCGATGGATTTCGTGAGGCGGTATTTCCTCGTAATCCGACAGGTGCTTGCTGCACATCGGACCGCGGCACGGATAGTCGAGGCGCGCGTAATCGCGCAGTTCCTTCGTGATGATGAACCCGCACGAAGGACACCGGAACAACACCGGCGGCGGGTCTTGAGGCGTTTCACCGAGGGTCATGGTCTGGTCCTCCCTTGAAGTAGGTTTGCATTTCGATGGTCCGAATGGCGATGTAACGCTGGAAATCCGGGTCATCCTTACGGGAACAGGTGCGCCAGATAAGCCGCGCACCGAAGGCAAGTCGTTGGCGTTCATTGGAGTAGAAGCGTGTGAGTTGAAAAAACATTCTCGATAACCTCCCGGTCGATGTGGTCGGGCTGCGCCTCGAACAGCTGCAAGGTTTTCAGTTTCACCTCGGCAGCCAGTTCCGGCCCCATTTCACCCCAATCGACGCAATGCAGGGCTTCCAGGGCCTTCCAATCAGGGCCGCCGGCGTGAACACCGGCCAGGTCCAGCACGTTGCGCACGACGCAAATGTTGAAGTGCCTGCCGTCGAACATGGTTTTCAGCGCACGCACGGCCGCGTCGCGCTGGAATTTTGTAAGGTTTCTCATGGCAACACCTATACCCGGAACAAGCCTTCGTGCATGCACGGCTGCAATGCCTTCGCGCAGCCGTACACCCGATTAAGCTCGGTGGTGTAAACCTCTATCCACCAGGCGCATTTGTCGCCTCTGCACAGGGCGATATTCGCGCCCCGGCTCATTACGGGGCAAATGGTGCCCGGGAATGGTTTTGATCGTTCTGTGTTCATGGTCTGGTTCCTCGTTTTCTGGTGTATAGGGCGCGTTTATTTCCCCATTTTTAGGATTTTTATCTCTAAAAACTTACGCCAAATAGAGAGGGCGCACGACGCAGAATATAAAAGCAGCCACACGCCGAAAACTGCAATAACCCAGGCAGGAAATTGTATCTCTAAATGTATCACGGTCTGATTCCTCGTTTTCTGGTCTGAATAAAAAGACGCCCGGCACCAGTCGCAGCCGATGCCGGGCGAAACGCCTGCCGTCAGAGGTAAGAAACGGCCAGGCGGGAGCGACGCCCGGCGTCAGGCGCGCCGGCGACGGCGCTTGCGCTCGCGGCCCTCGCCAGCACCCGGCGCCTCGGTTTCCTCGGCAGTCCGGGCGGCCCGGCTGCGACGGGTGCGCCCGTCGGCCTTTTTCGTAGGCTCAGGCTCATGCTCAGGCCCAGATTCATGCTCAGGCTCAGGCTCAGGCTCAGACGCGGCGGCCTGTTCCGGTTCTTCGCCGGCAGCGGCTTCCCCTTCCATGCTGATCCAGTCCAGAATCTCGAATTCCGGGTAGAAAACCTCGCCGTACTTCTTGTGGTGGTAGCTTCCCACGTCCAGGCTGACGACGGGAACCACGTGTTCCGGGTCTTCGCCGGCCTTCGCAATAATGGCGTTGATGAGGTCTTTCATCGCCGTGCGCAAGCCGAGAGACGTGCTTTTGTAGAGCACTTCGACGCCTTCATCCTCGCCGTTCAGGCATTTCAGGTGCGCCGAGATTTGCGGCTTCCATTCGTCACCATAATCGGGCAGGGTGTCCGGGTTCGGCAGTTGGGCGTTGAACGGGAACATCTGTTCGCCCAGCAGTTCACCATCGGACCAGCAGGCGAAACCGTGCTGAATCGAGTACGGATTGACGGCCCACATGCTGCCTTCCTCGATCTCGATGTTTTCCGGGCCGTAGACGTAGGCCCCGGATTTCAGCAGGCGCAGATAGGGCGTTCCGCCCCCGGTCTGGACGTTGGCCGCGAGGTTGGCCAGGCCGGCCACCAGGGCGTCAGGGGATGCCGGCAGGCCGCCGGGCTTTGTCGTTGCAATATCAGGCATTTCAGTCTCCTGTTTCCTGTTTAGAAAGGGCATTCGCCAGCAGGTCCATCCCGCCGGTGACTGCCACGCGCTTGTCGGACTCCGGCACCACGGTCAGGCCCGACGATTTCGACTCGACAAGAGAAGCCAGCCGTTTGTGGTACAGCTTCTTGTGAGCCTTTTCAATCGCCGCCGGGGATTTCAGCTTGCGATCAAAAATCTGGTCAACCTTGAGGCGGGCCTTGCGCAAAAGGTCTTCCGCCTTCTCGGGGTCTTTCCAGCGCCGGGTGGCGCGCTTCGGCACCAGCTTCCAGCCCGGCACTTCCACCCCGCGCTCCATTTCATCCTGGGCGTAGGCATAGAGGTCGCGAATCCACCCCTCAAGGATTTTCGCCTTCTCCATGTAGTCGGCGATTTCCATCGCGGTCAGCACTTTCGGCTTCACTTCGAGCGACTGGATGACCGTCTTCGACTGCTCAGGGCATTTGATTTTACCGCGACACCAGCGGCAATGCTTGCCCGATTTGTAAACGTCATCCTTGCCTTCGGCGATCTTCTTGCCGAAGGTGATGATGCGCTGCTCCACACTCTCTACCCAGTCCATGCCGGCCTCCCAGGATTCCAGGCAGTCGTCCTCGGGGTCGGCCGGCTGGACGATGTGAACCCACACATTATCCGGTTCTACCTCGAACAGATCGCCAGTGGCGTCTTCATCGACCAGGGCGGCCACGGCGTAGAAGCCCAGGCCCAGGTTCTCCACAGGTGACACCGGCACCCCGTCGCCGAACTTCCAATCGAGGATGTGCAGGTCGAGCATGGTGTAATCATCCTTGATGAATTCGCTCACGGCCACAATGTCAGCCGTGCCGAACGCCCCCGGCACCAGTTCGCCGAGGTCCAGCTGCTGCTCGATCAGGTAGTCGGTGATCGCGAAATCGTTGATGAACTTGAACCAGGCCAACAGGGCCGGTTTCAGCTTCGTTTCTATCAGCTCGCGGGTGATCTCGTGACCCTCGAATCCGAGGTTCTGGCCTTCCAGTTCTTCCAGCAGGGGCTGGGTGGCGGCCATGTCCTCGGGCTGGGCGGTCAGGATCAGCTCCATCGCGGCGTGCAGCATGCTGCCGCGTTCGGCGAATTCGCTGGTCTCGCCTTCCGGCATCTGCTTTTCCAGTTTCAGGCTGCCGATGCAGTTCAGGCGCCGGTCGGCGGACGATCCGCCGATGATGTGCGAATGTTCAGTGGGCATTTCGATTCCTCTCGGTTACAGGGGGGTGATCCGCGCCGACGGGTCGGCGCGGTGCTCAAGATAGGCTTCGTCAATGAGAATCTCCAAAAGCTGACGGCGTGACCGATCATTCACGCGGCACAGGCTGTCCAGCTTCTTTACCTTGTCCGGGTTCATGCGCAGGACCACGGAAACCGTGGGAATTGCGCGCCGGCTGCGTTTTCTTGCCATAATTACCTCCGATGTTGGTTCGGCGACATTATCATGATAGCATTCGTATATCAACTGTAAATCAAAAAAGGTGGAAAAATGCTGAAAACCGCGGATATGCTGGACAGCCGGCAGCGCCAGGCGATTGATTTCATCAACAGCGGCGAGGACTCGCTGATCGCGGCTGATGTGGGCACCGGCAAGACGGTGATTTCCATGACCGCAATCGCCGCCACCCCGGGCACGCGCTGGCTGGTGTTGGCCCCGCGGATGGTCGCCTTGCTCACCTGGGCGAAGGAAGCGCAGGAATGGGAGCATTTGCAGCACCTCAAGGTGGCCCTGGCTATCGGCAGCGAGAAGCAGCGCCTGGCGGCCGTGGAGTCGGACGCGGATATTGTGGTCATGAACTACGAGAACCTGTCCTGGCTGATGCGGGCGTTCCCCAAACCCCGCCGGGGGAAGCCTGAGACGCTACCCTTCGACGGGCTGATCTGCGACGAAATCGACAAGCTGCGCAACGTGTCATCCAATCGGTTCAAGGACTTTCGCAACCGCATCGGGATGTTCAGCCGCCGCATCGGCCTCACGGGAACCGTGCTGCCGAAGGAACTGACCGATATATGGGGGCAGGTCTACATGGTGGATGGCGGCCAGACTTTCGGGCGCAGCTTCTACCGCTGGCGAGACAAGTTCTTCTACCCGACGGACTTCAACCGCTACCAGTGGGCGCCCTTTCCAGGTACGAAGGAAAAGATCGTCGATGGGGTGTCCGATCTCATGTTCCGTCTGGAAGCCGAGGGGCTGCCGGATGTGGCGTTCATGGATGCCGAGATACTGCCGATGGGCGCCCGTCAGGGCTTCTACTACCGGCAAATGGACAGCAAGCACATGACGGTTGAAATCCCACGTGACGACGCCACCGGCTACATCGTGACTGCCGAGAACGCCGCCGTGGCCCAGGGCAAGCTGCAACAGATCACGGCGGGGTTCCTCTATGTCGAGGAACAGGGGAAGAACAAGCCGATCTGGTTCGATTCGGCGCGTCAGGAATGGGTGGCTGACATGCTGCACAGTCAGCGCCTGCGCGAGCGACAGAAGCTGATCTTCTACCACTTCGACGCTGAATTCGAGTTTCTGAAAAAGCTGTTGCCCGGGGCGCGGCACCTGGGACGCGGCCAGTCGGATGCGCAGAATCTGGCCATCGTCGATGCCTGGAACCGGGGGGAACTTGGGGAACTGCTGCTGCACCCCGAATCCGCCGGGCACGGCCTGAACTTGCAAAAAAGCGGCTGTGAGGACATTCTGTTCACTACCCAGCCGTGGACGGGCGGCATGATGCGGCAGGTCACAGGCCGCCTCGCGCGCCGCGGCGCCCTGACGGACTGTGTGTACGTCCACACCTCGGCAGCCGCTGACACCGTGGATGAACGGGTTATGCAGGCGTGGAAGGAACGCCTTTATTTGCTGGACGAATTTCTTTATGCGATACCCGAAAAAGCTGTCTGAGAAACAGATCGAGGACCGTTGCGTGGCGCTGGCGAGGGCCGTCGGCATTCGCTGCGAGAAGATCGACAGGATCAGGCGGGCCTGGCCGGATCGGATGTTCTTCGCCCCGGACATGCCGCCCTACTACGTGGAGTTCAAACGGCCGGGGGAGTACCCCCGGCCAGATCAGCGCGAGATTCACCGGCGGCTGTTCGCCGCCGGGTATCCCGTCGTGGTGGTATGGTCTGTCAGTCAGTTCCGGGTTCTTCTGAATCTTCTATCGGTTCTTCGAGAAGATCGCCGAGGGCGGTAGTCAGGGCCTCGTGCAGCTGCATGGCCACGTTGACCGGGTAGATCATCTTCTGCCCGTCGATGAACACTTCGATATAGGTGGCCGGCACGGCTATGACTTGCGGGGCTTCTGCTTGCATGGTGTCAGGTTCCTCGTAGGGGGTTAATTGGCTACGCGAAGAACCTTATACCCCGTGCCGCCTGAATCGGCAACGCCAAAGGATACTTTTTTCAGCGAAGCCCCGTCGCGAATCGCTATTGGCGACTCGCCGGCCAGCACCTCGCCGTCGATCTCGAAATCGTTTACCGTGGCACCGAGGACTGTATTCACTGAAAACAGCCCCCCGACGGTGGATGTAGGAAACCGCCCTCCGACCAGCGGATTGTCGGTAGCCCGGTCATTGATATACAGCATGTAGCTCACAGACCCGAGTGCGCCGGGTCCGGCCCCCGGGCCGATGGCGACATTGTGCGACGATTTCCCGTTGGCGTTCAATCCGGCGGAATACCCGATCAGCACGTTTTGCGCTGATCCGTTCAGGCCATCGTCTGCCAGGTTATACCCGGCCTGATAACCAATCGCGATATTGTCAGTCAGGGCGTAGATACTGCCGACATTAAGTGTGAACGGACCGATGGCTATGTTTCTAGCCGATGTACTGGCCACGCCGAAACCGGACAGGTAGCCCACGCAAGTATTGTAGCTGCCGCCCATTTTGGCCCCAGAACGGTACCCTATGGCCACGTTTCGAGAGTTGCCAGCCTGCGATAGGTACCCTGCTTCTTGGCCTATATACACGTTGCGGATTTCGGTTCCATCTTGGGATGTTCCAGAGAAAGCGCGGGTGCCAAGTACGGTGTTGGAATAATCCATCTTCGAGCCGGCGCCTGAGCCGATCACCACGTTGTCGTATCCCGTGGTGACGCCGGAAGCCGCGCCATCGCCCATGATTACGTTCGTCGATCCGGTGGTGACGGCATCACCAGCGCCGATGCCGAAGAAGGTGTTTTTCGTACCCGTGGTGATCGCCGCGCCGCCGCCGGCCACCAGACTGTTCGCTTCCGGGCTTTTCACGACTCCCGGGAACTTGCCGCCTACACGGAAGGCCGTGCCGTCGCAGACGAACAGGTACATGCCGGGTTGCAGGTCGCCGGCGGCGATGGTGCTGCCGTCCAGGCGTTTCAGGGTAGCCGAAATCGTGCTGTTCACGGTGATACTCGGCGACGCGCTGGCGTTGGCAGTGGCCACCAGGCCGCGGAAGGTCAGACCCCGGAAAATGGTGGTGTACCCGACTTCGTTCAGCGCCACGCTGTAGGTGTTCGTGGGGTTGTCATAAGCCAGGTCCAGCGACCCGTTGATGTCTCCGAAGAACCGGCGTACGGTGCCCTGGACGGCGCGCCCGGCGTCGTTCACTTCGCTGTACTTCATGGTGCCCTCGGGCCAGCCGTCGGGCGGTGTGGCGTTGTTGTTCGCGTCCGTCGTGGACCAGGCATTCAGCGTCGCCATGTCAGAAACCCTCGTTTGCGATGTCTTCGGATACCCCGTAAACGCTGATATTCAGCGCATTCGCGACGGAAGCCTCGACACCGAGATACCCGCCGCGTTTCAGCATGATACCACTGCCGAGGTGGTTTGACTGGAACACCAGCGAATCCCCGCCGTCCGCCATTGTCGCGGTCATAATCAGGCTGTCATTGTCGAAGGTGGCAGCCACGTCGTTGTGATAGATTTTGACTATCACGTTGCCGGACCCCGGCACCACGGCGGCGCGGATTTGCGTCACTTCGAGGCGCAGGGGGCCATTCGACAGCACCGCCACCGGCGTTGTGACGGCAGGGCGCACGCGCCCCAGCAAACCGCCCCTGGCACCTGAAAAGCTGCTGGCCATCACGGATTACCGTATTTCAAACCGGGCTGTAGCAGGCCGGCGGCAGTCAGCCCGCCAGACAGCGCGGCGGCAGAGGTCGGTACCGGATTTCCGCCCAGCAGCCCCTCGATCCGTGGCGGGGCCATCAGCGCATCCAGATCGGCGCCGCGCAGGGCGTTCACTTTGGCGGTGGTTAGCATGTTCATCCGGCTGTTCATCACGTTTTTGCGCGTGGCATCGGTGGCCTTTCGCGCGAGGTACCCGCCGATGGAGGGCGGCAGTCCGACGCCGGAAGACATGGCAGCACCGTAGCCGAGCAAGGCAGCCAGTTTGCTCGTGGTGTCCTGGGTGCTTTTCTGAGCCAGATATTTCGCGGTATTGGAATTTCCGATGGACTCCTTGAACGTCTCGAACATCTTTTTCTCGCGCTCAATGAAATCCATGAATTCATCAAATTTCTGCTTTCCACCGAAAGCCACGCGCAGGGCGTCGCGGGTGTTCGGACGGTCGAAAATGCCCTTCGTCAGATCGGCCGTGTCGGACTTGTTGCCTAGCTTCCGCGCCGTGGCGCGCAGGGCGCCGATCTTGAACCACGCTTTCTCGCTGTCCGTCATGCTGCGAACCAGATCGGCGGAAATGTCCGCGTCGTCGCGGAAAATGCGCAGGCCGAGTTCGACGGCATCTTCGTTGGCCTTGTCGCTGGCCCACATGGCGCGTGCGTCGCGCAAAGCCGGGTTTTGCTGGTAGATCAGCTCGCGGAAGGCATCGCGGTTTTCCCTGGCCGCACCGGCGCGGGCGCTGTTACCGGCACGGTATAAGCCGTTCACCACGTCGTCGTATGCGCGCAAAATGGTGTCCATGTCTTCGGTATCGACAACCCCGCCCTTCGCTTTCAGCACGGCTTTCGGGTCGCGTCCTTTTTCCTTGAGCAACAGCTTTCCCTCTTTCAGTGCGGCTTTTCCGGCGGGTGTTTTCATCAATTTCCGCATTTCAGGCGTGATGCGCACAGGACTGGCATAAGCCATATCGTACATCTTCTCGGCCTTCATCTTCATGCCGGACATCAGCTCGCGAGTGGCCTTCCCGAAGTTGTCTTCCTGCTTTCCGGTAAGGGCCTGCGCCAGACGGGGGAACACGCGATGCCACTGCTCCTTGTTGCGATCTTTCAGCCACTGCCGGAACTGCGTGGACGCTGGAACCGGCATTTTCGATACTTCTTCGGCCAGTTCCCGCGTGGAAGGGCCGAGGTCGGCAATGGTCATTCCGGGCGTCTCGGACAGCAATCGCTTCGCTTCGTCCAGGGTGATCTCGCCGGCGGCGATGTCGTCCTTCACGGCCTGCACCACGGCCTGCTTGCCTTCGTTGTTCAGCACGGCCTGCTTCGTGAACGGTTTGCTCACAAACTTGGCTACCTGCTTACCAACGGCGCCGGCGGCGGGCATCAGCATATTCAATGCCCCTCCCGTTGCGCCCATAATGGCAGCGTCCTGGCCGGCTTGCACGGCTTCCGGCACTACATCCTCGCCGGCAGCCAGGGCGGCCAGGGGATCGCCTTCGCTGTAGCCGTAGCCGGACGCGGCGCCCATAGCGGTACCCTGGGCGCCCAAACGGGCAAGAGTGCCGACCAGACCGCCGCCCGCTTTTACCGTCCCACCCATCAGGCCACCACCGGATGCCAGACCGCCGATCAGCTCGCCCGCCAGGGTAGTGCCGGCGTCCTCCCGGCGCGCGGTTTCCAACATCTGCCGATTCTGGCCAAGCGCCCGCCGGTAGCGGTCCATGTAGTCGTCGGCATAGGTGGACTGCATCGTGTCGTACAGCTCGCCGAAGGACGCATTTTCAAGCCCTTTCGACGGGGCCAGCTTGTTTGCCGTGGCGAATATCAGCGGCGCTACCCATTTCTCAGTGCCGGCACGGATCGCTGCCGATATTTCGTCGCCGAAGCCGAACGTGACGCCCTGGCTCAGTCCCAGGGCGCCGGACACGGCATCGTTCTGGCTTTCCTCGTAGTTGCCCTCGTGGATGGCTTTGGCAAGCTCCCGCGCGTCTTCCGATCCGGCGGCGTCAGCCGCCTGCAATGCTTTCACCAGCTGTTCGTAGGTAGCCATGTCATTTCAACCATTTGTTGACCAGCGAATCGACATCGCTCGCAGCCGGCGGCGTGCCGAGTCCGAGATTCTTGCGCGTCGCCGGCGCAGCCGTAGACGTGGGCGCGGCGGGCGCCGAGGATGAAGTCGGGGCGGCAGGCGCGGCCGTTGCACTCGGCGGATTCGACAATCGTTTATCGACAGGCTCCCAGCGGATTCCCGCGCGCGCCGCCGCCTGGTCTATCAACCAGTCCTTGTTCTTGTTCCAGTCGGAAAGCTGCCCGGCCTGCGACTTATTGCGGCTCAAATAGGCTGCGGAATGAGACGCCTGCGCCATTTCAATGACACGCAGTTTCTGCATCCCGCGCAGGAAACGCGCGAGGTGTTCCGGGTCAGCCGTGGGTTTCGGCCATCCTTCCAGCACCAGCCGAATATCGCGGTCTGATGCAGGCCCTTTCGGCAAGCTGTTGATCGCCCCCGATACGCGCAACTGGTTGTATTCCGTGCGCAGACGGGTCACTTCGTCTTCGCTACCCATCAGGCGCGCCAGCCACTCGGAGGCAGACCCGGCGGCGCCAGACATCAGCTGGGGCTTCATTTCCTCGAAACGATTGGCAAGTGTGGCCATGCGCCCCACATCGTATTCCGCCTTTTGCGCGCGAGTGATCGCTTCGTTCAGGAAACCTTGCTCCTTGTTGCTCAGATCGTCGATGCGCTGCAACAAATCGAATCGCGGCTGCCCGGTCTGAACGAATGTGTCCTGAAATTTTTGCAGCGATTCCGGCGTGAAATCTCGCGGGTTGATCGACCCGTACATCTTCAGGAACTGCTCCATCGGATTTGCCGATTGCTGCGCCTGGGCCTGCTGTTTCCGAATCGCCATCAGCTTGCTGGCGTAATCCAGTCCCACATCCGTCGGGTCGTTGGCATACTGAGCCAGCAGGCCGTAGAGTTCCCGCGGCATTTGCGGGACGGCAGGGGGCGGCGCGGCGGCCGGCATTTGCGGCGCCGACATGCCGGCATTCGGAGCAAGCAGACCCAGCTGCCGCGCTCGCAGTGCCGGGTCGTTGGTCAGATCAAGCAGGCTCATGGCCCTACCTCACTGGTTTTGCATTTGCGACAGATACTGCATGTAAAGCGGCATCGCGTTCATACCGAGGGCCGCGCCGCCGACATCGTAGTTCACGTCCGGCATCTGCACGCCATTGTTTTGCAACATCGACCCCACAGCCCCGCCCCGCAGGAAGAATTCGCTCAGGGCTTCGCGCATTTTTTCCATGCGCTGACGGTCGCTTTGCTTGTTCTTGAATTCACTCGACGCCAGCAGGCCCTGGACGGCGGCCGCCGCCGGGTTCACCCCGCCGTCGTATCGGGATTGCAACAGGCCCATGCCGACGGTGAACAGGGGGTTCCCCATCAGGCCCTGCATTTTATTCATCCAGTCTTCCATCGTTCATTTCCTCGTTCTATTGGTAGCCGAGAATGCCGCCGCCAAGCGCGAGCAAAGCGGTGTAGGGGTTGCTCAGGGACAGCATGGAACCGATGCTGGCCCCCGCCATCGCCCCGCCGAGTGCGCCCGCCCCGCGGCTGCCGCCTGCGCCGGTTTGCGTCATCGTTCCGAACGACGGCACACCGTTGATCGCGTTGGCGTAGTCCTGCAACCGCCGCATCGGGGCGTTCTGCGTGTAATCCCAGCGGGCGAGGGCGTCCCCGATGATGTCCTGCGCCTGGCCCTGCACCGTATCGCCGACCGTGGCCAGCTTGTTGATGTTGCTGTCGTAGAGCGATTGCAGCAATGGCACCTGTCGCCCGGCTTCCAGGCGCGCGCGGTTGACGGAATCGAACAGGTCGCCCATTTGCTCGGTGCCGCGGGTGCCCAGCTGCCCCAGCGTGCCGCCTGCTTGCAGCCGGCGGTTGGCCGCCGTGTTGAACAGGTTGGCCGCCAGGGCGTTCTTCTGGCCGTAGAGGCTGCCGGCGGTGTTTGTCAGGTTGGCCGCGGTCTGGCCCAGCTGGCCGGCCGCCTGCACTTGACGGGTCCGCTCGTTGTTGTAGTTCTGACCATACAGGTTGCCGGCCATCTGCGACAGCGAATCGGTCAGCTCGCCGGTGGCGCTGTTCAGCATCTGCTGCTGTATCCCGCTGCCGGTACGCCCGGCCGCCGAAAAGGTGGCGTTGATGCCTGGCAGCACGCTTTCGTTGAACTTTCGGGTCACGTCGTTTGCGGCGTCGCCGAACATGCGACTCAGGTACGGGTTGGCTCCGAGGTACCGGCCAGCGGCAGTCTGTTCCAGCTGACCAAACCCGCGGCTGCCCGCCATGCCCAGGCCGGCCGCGTTCTGCATCGTCTGCGCCTCGCGGATCACTGCCGGATCGTAGCCCACGCCGGCCTGCTGCCGGGCCTGCGCCACGGAAGTCGGCCCCATCGTGCCGGCCTGGCGGGCCAGGTCGATACCCGGCTGCAAGGCCCGGGTGGCCGTGGCCGCGCCGAAGGCCACCTGGCTCGGGTTGACGTTGCCCATGCCCATCGTGTCTTGCAGGGTCGAACTGTAGGCCCGCTGTTCCGGCGTGCCGTGCAGCCCCATGTTTTCCATTATCGCCATAGCCTGCTGTTGCTGGGGCGCAAAAGGCGCCACAGTGCTTCCGCCGTAGAACGAATTATAGCGGCCCTGGCCGTATATCCGCTCAGCTTCCGAAAACAGCTTCTTGAGGTATGGTTTCGCCTCGGACCAGGGTTCGCTGGTTTGCGTTACGTCGCCGCCGCTGCTGCCACCCATTACAGGTTCCTCCGATAAATAGTCCAGGGCGCCTTGTAGGCCGAGAACTTGCTGGTGAGTTTCTTCCAGCCTGGCCGCCCGCACGCCTCAATGGCTGTGCATTCGTACTCCCGGGCGTAGGTTTCCATCACGTCCACCAGATCATCGACCCATTCCTTCATCCGGTCGCCGGCGATGAACTGGACCCACAGCACCTTGTCCGTGGGCCGTTGCACGATCTTCGTGCAGGCAATAGCCTGGAAATCGCGGATCGACCACAGCAACAGGCCGCCGGTGGCCAGTTCGGCCATGACCGATGTCAAGGTGTACCCGCTGTCACGTGTCGCCACTCGCCGAAGCAGCCCTTCGGCCCGGGGCCAGAACAGGGCCACGTGCTCGGTCGGCACTGCGAAGATCGGCGGCGTTTCCACAGCTTCCAGGTTCGCAGTCATGTCATCCTCCCGGCAGCGGTTGAGTGCTCGGGTTCACCGTCGGCGGCGCGCCCTTTCCGTCGATGTACGCATTCGGCTCACTTGGCGCCGGCACCGGCGAATTGGTCACAAGCCCCGGCAGGGTCTGCACAGGTTCCGGCGTGACCGGCGCCGGCGCCCCGTAGACGCCAGTAAAATCCGGCACAGCCGGGGCCGGTGTATTCGGGTGGTAGTATTGCGTGGTCCCGTCCGCGCCGTTAATCGCCGTTGGAAGCCCGGGAGCCGCATTGTCGATGGCCGTGCCCAGGTCAACCGGATCGGGCGTGCTGTTCAGCACCGGGATCGGCTGAGTGGTGGGAGGCGGCGCCGGCAGGGTCGGCGGCAGCGGCAGCCCGGGGGCGTTTGTAGTACCCCCGACAGCCCCACCCTTCGGCGCCGTGCCAGTTCCGCCACCGGCGGGGGCGGCCGGATTGCCAAACTGCCCTGGGATCGGCACGTTGTTGGCGACCCCGGCCATGTTGTAAGACATGGCGTTGTAGTCGGGCGGGCTGCCGTTACCGAACGGGTACATCGGAATCGGTGTCGGGGTATAAGGTACCGGAGTGTTCCAGGCGTCAGGTGACGTGCCGGGTGAAATCGGCCCAAGTGACGATGATTGACCCATTATCTCTCCCCTCCCGCCGGGTTGACTGTTATTTTAACCCCATCTGCGTAGGCAAAGCCACCAGTGACTTGCACGCGAAATCGCATGAATCTTGCATTTTTGCGGAACGGTACCTGCCGGGACGCCGAATGTGGCGCTTTCGGGTTCGTGTAAACCGGCGTGTCTTCCAGCGAATTTCGCGTGCCCACGGATACCGTGGTGGCCGTGGAACCGTTACCCTCTATCAACGGCCGAACGGCTGACAGGAACAGCCGCTGCATCCCCGGGTCGCTGACTTCGCTGCTTTCCAGCTCGGCGGTCAGGTAGGCCCCGTCGAAAGTGCCGCCAGTGTTATCCGCGGCGAAAGCCATCGTGTTCAGCCCCCCGCCCGAGTAGGCGCTGGAATCGACCAGGATGCTGTCGGTGTCGATGCCATTGACCAAAAAAGTGTCTAAATTGTCGAGGGTGACGCCCGGCGGCACGTACTCGCCGATGAATTGCGTCTCCACTTCTGCTGTGGCCCATTTATCGGCCACCCAGTTGTAGATCAGAAGCCGGTCGTTGTTGGCCGCGGACGCCGAGGATTTGAACGCCCATATCAGCAGCCTGCGCGGGATGTCCACGGTGCCCACCATGTCTTCCCAGGCTGTCGGGTCCGAATTGTCGGCGAACCAGCGCGATATTCGGTTGTGGCTGATCGAGACGGGTTCGCCGGAACCGGCATCCAGGCGGTAGAAACCGTCCCATCCGAAGAACCAGATCGTGCTGCCGGCCCACACAACAGATCGGGGCGACGGCGTGCCGCGTTTCACAGCGATTTCGTCGAACTGGAAAATGGTCGGCGGTCCGGTGTATCGGCCGATGTAGATCGACTGCTCCAACAGCACCGTGGCCCAGCGCCCAGGGACGATCCGCTGCACAGCCCCGCCGTTGCCGAACAGTTGCTGCTGATCCGATTGCGTTGCGATGTCTGGCGTCCACAGCTCGGAATTGTTGTAGCCTGACCATTGCACGAAGTTCGGCCCCTTCCCGTCGATGTCACCGAGCATGACGAAATCGCGCACGATAGCGATGTGCTTCGCCACCGGCGGCGACCCGGCCAGATCGGAAAACGCCGTGTCGGTCCCCACATCGAATTTTTGCACGGGGTCGCCGCCGTTCGTGGCGATGACCCGTTCGCCGAATTTTGCGAATTCCCAGTAACCGCCGGCCGTGTAGCCGCCAGCCTTGCTCACATCCACCCATGAACTGCCATTGGAATCCAGCTTGTAGAGCGTAAGCGGATCGCCGGCCATGTTCACGATATTGCCGTTCTTGTCGTTCATCCAGAACAGCCCTTTGCAGGCCCCGGCCAGGGCGTTCGTGAACGGCAGCAGGGAGCGCAGCCCAGCAAAGGAGTTGATGCTGGGGATCACATTCTTCGCGACGATAGACCCTGGATTGCCGTTTGCCGGCAGGTCAGGCAGCCACTCGCCGAAAGGGATTGTGGACGGGACGCGCATCAGACAATGGCCGGCGGCCGGCTTTGACGTTTCAGCATGGCGCCGTTGCGTTTCATGTTCTCGGATCGGTTGAATTGCTCGACGGCGCGGGTGAACAGCCCATCATAGCGGGCTTCGATTTCCGGCGACTGGATGTACCCAGCTGCCACTTTCATCAGACCGTACAGGTAGAGGTCCATCTGGTTTTCCAGCAGCCAGTTCGTATCGGTGTCGTTTACCAGCCGGGGAATCTTCGATTGGTAGAGAACTTCCAGGCTCACCGTGGCCGTAGCGTTCGGCTTCGGGGCCAGTACGATCCGGGTGCGAATGTCCGGCGCCGTGCTGTTCGTGGCGTCCCCCTCGAAGCTGTGCAGCTTGCGGCGGCCGCCGCGGCCCAGCCATTCGGATGTCTGGCGCAGGGCCTGCGGCGTGTGGAAAACGGATTCCTCACCATCCACGTAGACCGACAGCGGGGAGCGGAAATCCGCCGGCATTTGCACGTATTCGCTGGCCACGGCGGCGTTCGAGTAGGCTTTCTCGGTGAACGCCGGCCGGATCACACGATCCAATTCGGCTTCGAGGATGCCGAGGATGTACGGGAAATCCGCATTCGTCACCGCGATGTCATCGCGGGCGAACCAGGAATCCACAGTGCTTTTCAGGGTCTGCAAGTCCATCGTCAGAGTGCCGAGGGTTTGCCGCGAACGTCATCAGTACGAAGGCGGGCGTTGTTCGGGTCGTTCAGTTTCATGATCTCGAACTGCTGCCACGTCATCTTGTCGCTGTACTGTTCGCGCCATTCCTTCTTCCAGGCGTTGTAGGTGTTGATCGGAATACGGGCCACGTGGCGCATATTGGCACGCCGGTTTTGCGGCAAGCCGCGCAAGTCATGGCAACTGTCCATGATGGACTGTTCCACCGACGACGGGGTGTGCTCGACCGTGGTCAGAACGTCCCCGTCAGGGTCGATCTCGACGTGGTGTTCGACGCCTGTGGCAGACCGCTCAAACAGTAGCTTCTTGGGCATCGGCTTTCTCCCGGCGGGCGCGCCGACGACTTTTCGCTTCACCGCCGCCCTTCACTTCCGGTTTCACAGAAGCCGGCTTCTTGCCGAGGGCAAGGCGTCGCGCGACGGCAATGGCCGCTTCGCGGGCTTCGGCTTCCTCCGACGTGTCATGCGGGCGGAAATTCGGCGCGCACAGCTCAGCCTCGCGGTAGCTTTCATAATCCAGCGGTCGGGTGGCGTCTTCCAGCGTGATTTCCAGCTTGCCGGTTTCCATCAGGACATGCGCGAGAACGCGACCGTCTTCGGTCAGCACATCCTCGCTGATCGCCACGATCTCGCCGGGTTCCAGCTTGCGCCGTTCCGGGCCGCCGCCCATGTGGACGCCGGAAGTGGATACGCGGTCGTCCAGTTGCTTGATCTTGAGATTCGGCATTTCAGTTCCTCTCGTGTTGTGGAAAACACCCCCGGGTTGCCCCGGGGGTGGTCAGGTCAGACCGGATCAGGCCACCATTGCAGCCGCGGAATCCACGTCTGCGATGACACCGCTGGCCGCCTCGTTGTTGGACTTCAAAGCCCAGTCAACGAGGATGTGCCGGCGCTCGGCGTCGCCGATTTTGGCGATGGTTTCGGTCTTGTAGCCGTCCAGGTAGCACATTTCCCAGTATTCGGTATCGAGCACCCAAACGTCCCGCTCGCGCTGGAAGCGGTTGGGCACGATGTCCAGAACACCGTAATCGGAAACGTAAACGTCCACCGCACCGACCACGGACACGCCACCGCGAGGCGACTTGCCCTGATCCTGGTACTGGGTGGCCACACGCGCGGAAGAACCGAACAGATAATTGGACAGGCGCTGCTTCACAGTCGGCCCTACCATAATCATGTTCGGGCTGCCGCCCTGGATGTAGCACTCGCGGATGATCTGCAACAGATTGGTTTCCGAGAGCGCAGCCACAGTACCGTCAGTGGCCGCCGTGGTCGGCTCGCCGTAGGTGGTGTTGGACAGCGCCGGATCGGCCCCGCCCACACCGCGAACGGTGTTGGTCTTCACCCAGGCGCCCAGGCCGGCCGTCAGCGAAGCCACAGTGGAAGAACCGGCCAGGGTGGCCTGGTTCAGACACGCGATGGCTTCCACGTCGCGGCGCAGCTCGCGGCCCTTTTTGGCGATCTGGTACGCCAGCTCGGACTTGCGGCCCGCCTTGTTGACGATATTGGCCCGACGTGAGATCGCCAGATATTTGATGGAAATCTGGTGATACACCCCGATGCGGGACGCCGGATCGGACGAATCGGTGCCGAAGTCGGCGCCGTCGATTGCAGCGTTGCCGGTGTCAGCGGCGGCCAGTTCGTCGATCTGCCATTCCTTGAGCACGTTGCTCGCGGAACCGCGGCCGATGTTGGATTGCAGGGGAACCTCGGTCGGCGAAATGTTGTAGATCACATCGGTCAGGTCTTCCCGAACATTGTCGCCCTGGGTCGCCAGGTTGTAGCGGTCAAAGTTGGTTGTTGCCATTGGTATTTCCTCGCTAGAGCATGCTTTCGATTACCTTTGCAGCATCCTCGACGCGGCCGGACTGTTTCGCTTTCCGGCGCAGCTTGCTGAGTTTTTCGGACTTAACTCGCAAAGGCTTCGGCGACTGTTTCCCGCCTTTCGAGGTCATCTTCGGCACGTTTTTCCGTACCTTCTTGACCGCTTTTTCGCCTTTCGCAACCTGGTTCCGAAGTTTCTCAACTTCCGCGCGCAGATCGGCCAGTTCCAGCGCCCCGAGCACGATTCGATGGTCCATGATCTGCGCCGCTTCCTCGGGCGAGTAGCCCAGCGACGTAATCACTTCCGAAGCCTTCGTGACGTGTTCCTCGCCGAAGCCTTCCACCTTCGATTGCAGACTCTGCATTTCAGCGGCTTTCTTCGCCATCATGAATTGCTGGTTCTGCGCCTCGTATTGCTGCATCGCTTGTGAGCGGTATGATTGCAGGGTTCGCAGCCGGTTGTTCAGTTCCTCTTTCCGAGCCGCCCATTCAGCCGGGTCGGTTTGTCGGAGGGTCTGCATTTCCGGGCTGTCCATATCGCTGACTAGCAACTGTTCGGCGGCCATCATGGTCGTCGCCAGTTCCCGGTGCTGCTGCTCGAATTGCTGATGTCGCAGGGCGTAGTCCTGTTCCATCTTCTTCGACTGTTCTGCAATCTGGCTCGTTTTGCGTCGATAATCGGCGTCACGTTGGTACCCTTTTTCGAGTTCCGCGAGTGTGACCGTCATTTCCTCCCCGGATGCTGTGAACGTGTGCTGCAAGGATTCCTTGAGTTGATCCAACGGGATTTCAAGGGCCTCGGCCAGTTCGCTCAGGGACTGGATTTCGTCGGTTTCCCCGGACTCGGATTCGGTTTCCGTTGCCGATTCCTCGCCTTCTTCATCCTCGGATTCAGCGTCGTCGGTTTCCGAATCGTCAGTTTCCTGGTCTTCGGAGTCACCGGCGTCTTCGCCTTCATCCTCGAATTCTTCTTCGTCAACGCCCTCGGCGTTGTCTTCTTGTTGCTTGCGGAACCGGCCGCGCTGGTCGCGGGCCTGGCTCCCTTCGTTCTCGCCGTCCGGGTCAAGCGCCCGGCTGGGTGTGCCCGACGGGTTTACGTGCCCGTCATCATCCAGCAGCCCCTCGATAGCGGCTGCTGCGCTGGATACGGTGCCCCCGATATGGGATTGACCGCTGATCTCGCCGGCGTCTTCCGGCGCCATAAGCACGTATTTGAGAACGGTTCGGTACATGGTTTATTCCTCTTTCACAGGTTGAAAATCAGCCAGGCGCAGCTGGTCCACTTGGGTACTCAGGGCCAGCGCGCGTTTCAGGCTGCTCAAAGTCCGCAAAACGCGGCACAGTTCCATTTCGTAGTCCACGGTGGCCTGCTGACCATCGTGGCGCAATTCTTCGATCTCGCGGATCATGCTGTCGCGGATAGTATCGAAAGCGTGGGTCATCGCCGGGTCGTTCAGCAGTCGGTTTGCATCTTCCGACAATGTTCCCCGTGAAACCTTGCGCCGGCGGCGGGTCCGCCGATGTGCGTTCTCGGTGTCAACCAATGCGAAATCCTCGCTGAAAAAGTGCCATAGTCGCTACAATACGCCCTGTTTTTCGCAGTATCAAGTCAATGGGGCTTGCGTCCCTTTATGCGCATGCCCGTGGTCTGACCGCCTTCTTTCACAAAAACCACATCAAAATTGCTCGGCGGGTCCGGCGGCAGCGCGGTAGCCGCGAGCACTTTGGTCAGTTCGTCCTGCACTTTCAGCTGGGCCTGAGCCACCACGGAAACTATATCCGCCAGCTCGGCCACCGCCATCGCCATCTTCTGAACCTCGGCGGCTATTTCCTCGGTCCTGACCGTGACCGGCGCCTCCACGGAAACTTGCGGAGCGGCCACTTGTACTTCAACTTTCGGCGCCGGCGTCGGTTTCTTCTTCGCCGCCTTCTTCGGCGTTATCCGGTCCTTCATCTTCATCGTTCATTTCCCCCGATTCGCTGACCAATTTCAGGGCCTGCTGGTATGTTTCGGAAACCTCGACGGCAGTGGCAGCCGCCTCGGCCATCGTCTTGTCTGCCTGCGCGCGCTTCACTTGCGTATCCGCTTCGATATTCTCGATGCGTTGCTCGATTTCCTCGCGTTCCTTTTCGTCGGTGTCGATCTTCATCAACAGCTCGCGTTCTTTCAGCAGCAGTTCGTGGTCCTTGCGCGCATTCTCGGCCTGTCGCGCCGCGATCTCGGCCTGAGCGCGTGCGGCATCCAGTTGCGCCTTCTGCTGCGCCTCCGCGGCCTTGCGCCGCTGCTCCATGCCCAGGGCCTGCGCCTGCGCCTGCGCCAACAAGGCTTCCGGCGGCGGGGGCGGCGGTTCCGGCGGTTGGTATTCCGGCGATTGCGGGTCGATAAAGAACGTGCTCGGATCGCCGATGTCGCTGGCGTTCACGATGCGCGCCATTGTGTTGTGGATGCGCTTCATGTCCGCCAGGCCCGCCGGCAAGGACTCTTTCTGCATCGCCAGGATGTTTTGCAGGATCATGATGCGCTGCTGTTTCGTGCTGTATCCCAGGCCGACTTCGATGGTCAGATCGGTGCGTTCCGGCCACAGGGAGGGGTCTACGTTCACCCAGTCCCCGCGCAATTTCACTTGAAGCCCCTCGCCCCACGAATCGCGTAGCAGCTGATGGACTTTCAACATCAGTTGCCGGTAGCCGGTTTCCGCGAACACGCGCACCAGCATTTCCACGCGCTGCGAAGCACGTTCCAGGGCGTTGTTGAACACGTCCTGCCGCACTTCTTGCAGCGCACTCGCGTCAACCGAGGTGTCCGGCGATACGCCGGTGCGGTTTACCCGGGCCATGTCCACGTGCTTGATGACCGGCAGAATCTCCGACACCAGCGACGGTGACGGCTCGGCGGCGAAGGCGTTTTGCGCCATACCGCGCACCGGGATGTATTCGGCCTGGGTGTTCATGATCGCTTCCATCGTGCTGCCGTCTTCCAGCAGGGCCGATTCGCTGAACACCTTGCGGCGCAGGTTGATCCGATAGATATTGTCCAGAAGGTTCCGGGTCAGCACGGATGACAGCAGCTGCAAATCCTTCACGGTATCCACGTAGGACATGCCAGTGTGCTTGTGCTGCATCAGGATAGACGACATCGAAATGAACGGCTGGAAGCTGACCGGCTCGTTATCGACTATCGTTTCGCCGACCATGCGGATATACCGCAATTCGGCCACCCCATCACCGTCGTAATCGACCATGACATAGAGTTTGTGGACCACATATCGACGCATGGATTCGTCAATGCTTTCGTCGGTGTCCGATTCTTCCTCGGCGTAGAACATGCGATTGGTTTCTTCGTCGCCGTCGTTGCCTTCATCGGAATTCGGGGTGCTGGGTATCTTGTCCAGCGTTTTCTGGTCCACCCCGTCCTTCACCAGCTCGGTGTAGGTGGCCTCGAACCGGCGGCCTACTATCTCGCCGTCATCCAGATTCGGGGAGGTCAGTGTGCTGTCGATAATCATCTGCTCAGGCGGCACAGGGCTGACGGACAGCACGTTGTATTCCTTGCGCTGGCGCACCCGGACATTGAACACCGGCACGTCGCCGTCCATTCCAACTTCTTCCTGTTCCATGATTTCGATGTCCTTATCGTCCTCAAGCAAGCCGAGTCCCACCGGGTTGATGCCTTCTACCACGCCGGTTTCCGTCGTTTCCCGCTTCTCTATCGCAACCTCCACGTATCCGTTCGGGTTCATGATGGCATCCTTCATCCAGGTGTAGAGTGTCGTGAAGCCGCCCTCCCCACCACGGTTTTTCCGCATGATGCAGTGGTTCACCACTTCCGTTTCGAGCTGCGCCTGTTCTTCGTCTTCCGGCCCTGTGGCATCGAAGGAACCGATCTGGTCCCCGGACAGGAACGTGCGCAATACCGAAGGCAGCACCCATTCGACAGTCTCTAGAACCTCACGGGTCACGAACTTGGAATACCCCTCGCGTTCGTTCCCGTATTCCTTCCCGACGTAATAATTCAGGTTCTCTTTTCGGACATCGTTCAGGTCGCTGTCAGTCCCGCCGCCCACGGATGTAAGCAGTTTGTTTTTCAGCATCCCGGCGAGTTCTGTGTCGTTCTTGATGGCCATGATCTATACCAGGTGATCGTAAGTAGGTAGCAGCGTCGTATTGCCGCCGAATGCTTTTTCCGCGATGTAACGGCGTCCCGTCCGGTGGCTGCGCGCCTGTTCCGCCCAGGTGTGCCGTTCGCCGTTGTAGCCCTGGGCAAACTGCCGGATGGCGTCAGCGCCGTGGCACCCCCAGTTCTTCGCCGGGATTTGCCGCGTCACCTTGCCCACGGCATCCCAGGTCCACTCGTATGCCATTAGCGCGCGCAGCCCCTCAGCGCAGCCTTCTTCGTCGAAATAGCACAGGGAAAACGCCTTGCGCATCAGCTCGATGCCGTCGTTCAGAACCCGCGGCTTCGGCACGACTTCTATGGGCCGCACCCCGGCGCTTTCCAGAATCTCTCGCCGAGATTCGCTGAATTCGCTGGAAATGTCCACCACCTCGACATCGTGCGGCAGAAAGTGCCTGCCGTAGAACCATCCGTGTTCTTCCTTCATTTCACGCAGCAGATCGGCGTAGTAGGTTAAATCGCGCAGGCGGTCCTGATGGTACTTCACGAAATGGTGCTTGCCGCTGACTTCCTGATGGAACCATATCGCCGTGTAGTCGTTGCGCCCCAAGTCCCAGAACGTATTGACGGGAACGCCGCGGGCAATCGGCAACTTCGTGATCCGGCCTTCGCGCCGCGCGTCGCGCAGCTGCTGGCCGTATATCATCAGTTCGGTGTTGCGCTCGAAGGCTTCCGCCGGCGTGGACGGGTATTCCTGCTTCATCTTGTCCGTCTGTTCGGCCGCCTTTTTCACGTACCAGTTCTTTTGCTTCCGGTTCAGGCTGATGCCGTGCTGTTCCTTGAGATCGCGGAAATACAGTTCCAGCTTTTCGTCGATCTCCACATCGTCTTCCAGCTTGTAATCTGGATGTTTCCACCACGGGAAGAAAAAGAATTTCCAATCCATCTTCGTGAAGACGGCCTTTTTCTGGTTCACTTTTTCCAGCAGGTCTTCGCCCACCTTGCACATTTCGTAGAATTCGCCGAAAGGCCCTTCCGCCGTAGATTCAATGAAGGCGATCTGCCCCGGTACAATGGTGTTCAGAGTTCCAGTGATGACTTCCTCGGCTTTCTCGGGGAACCGGGCGCACATCTTCCCGAATTCCGAAATATGCACATACTGGTAGGTGCCGGACCGTAGCGACGTGCCCACGCGAATTTTCGACCCGTTACTGAATTTCAGCGACCGCACGGTGTCGCTTTCAGCCGTTATCATCGCGCGCAGGTCTTCCGGCAGGTTATCGTAGGCGTACTTGATCTTGTCCTCGAAGAATTCTTCGGCGTCCTCCCGGTTGTGGGCCACGATGCCCATACTCAGGTTGTCGTTGAACAGGGCGCGGTCCAGCATGAATATCTGGATGAAGGTGGTCAAACCCATTTGCCGCGCTTTCAGGATCAGGTTCAGATACCACATATCCGAGTAGAGCGCGCGCTGCGCCCAGTTCAGCTTGAACCGAATTTTCTGACCCTGCTTATTCTTGATGAAATACAGGTTGTTGAGCCGCCACCAGGGGTCGGTCAGCTTCACGGCGAGGGCAGTTTTCGCTCCCATGTTCAGCTCCCGTCAATGGGCGGCGGCAGGCCGTCCGTCTTGTTCGATGCCATTTTCAGGATGTCGGCCAGCTCGCCTTTTACGCCGTGGCTCACATCCACTTTGTCCCCGTATATCTTCGGCAGCAGCTTCGTGGCCAGCCATTTTCGCGTGTCGATGCGCAACCGGCTACGCTGCACCGTGTCGTTGTTCGGTACCCATCCGGTGAAATTCCCGGCGGCGTCGTAGGTCGGCTCCCAATCCTCGGAACGGTCATCCGCCAGGGTGATAATTTCCTCGATCAGCAGTTCGGCATAGACCCGCTTGGCGTAGTAGTACATTTCTCGGAAATCAGCCAGTTCCGGGTTCGCCAACCATTTCACCACCGTATTTGAGGATGGCATTTTCGGGTCTTTCGCGATTTCTTTCAGCGTCTCCCCGTGCATGATTCGCTCGCATATACGCCGCGCCACCGGGGCGCTGTAGGATGTCCCGACGTACTGGCGAACCTTGCTTCGCGGCGGGGGGCCGGCGAAGCTGGCCGGTTCGGGGATTCCCCGCTTGCCCGGCGTCAGGGCGTGCTGCTCCCCGTACTTCTCGAAAAATTCCTCGCTCGGGTACGGGTTCAGCGTAGGCCGCTTGTTTTGTGACGCCCGATTGCTCATTGCTTCACCGTTCGGACAATATGCGCGCCGAAGAAAAACGCCCCGATACCGAGTACCAGATAGCTCATGGGATCATGGGTAGCGATCTTGAAAGCGTACTCCGACCAGTCCTGAAACCACGGATATGTGGCCAGGCTGAATATGAGGAAGAACACTTCCACGCGGATGATCCACAACGCAATATCCCGCCGCGTTCGCGACCGCTCGGTGTTTTCGTCGGCCGTGCTGGCAAGGAATTTCGAGTACACGTTGGCCGTTTCCAGCATGAATTTCGCCCGTTCTTCGTCGGTGAAATTCTGTTCGTCTATCCATGTTCCGACCCCGCGTGCAACCTCCATGACGCGATCCGCGCCGTCCTTCGTGCCGATCCCGAATACCGCCTTGACGCCGGTCCACAAGCCCTTGATGATGTTCATAGTATGATCTCCACATGCCCGTAATCACGCAGGCGATGGTCGAGTGTGCTGCCGTCGCCGTCCCAGTCGCCGCCCCATCGTATCCGCACCCCAAGCTCGTTCGCGGATGCCAGAATCACGCCCGCCACCACGCAGAATATGCCGATGTCTTTCCACGGTATCGCACCGTCGATCCACGGCGCAAAATCCACGGCTTCCGACATCGGCATACCGTTCGGCAAAGTCGCGTTGTGCTTCGATTCAGGCCACCGTTTCGTGCTCGCGCCCGTATCATAGAGGGTGTTTTGCGCTTCTTCGCCGCGCCAGCCGTGAACTATCGTGATGTCGTAGGGCGTGCGCAAAATGGCCCGTTCCATCACCCTTTTCAGATCGGGATGAACATTGTCCAACTTCGCTTTGCTACGTTTTCCGTAGGCAAATTTTCCCATTTCCACACCCCCGTCAGCTGTAATATATCACCCGAATCGCAGCGAGTGCCAGCGCCGCCAGTTCATCGTCCGTGTAATCTTGCGGCAGCTCGATCTCGAATACATCCTCATCCTGCGCCGGCGCCGGTGGCAAAATCACCTTTCGGTACGGCTCCACACCGCCCGATCCGGCCCCTTTTTCGACCGCCGGCGCGCCGCCGGGGCAGGGCACCCATCCCAGGGTCCATGCTTCCTCGGCGCAGCTCGCCGTCCAGCCCTCGTTTATCATGGCGTTCTCTTGACCGTATGCGTGCCGTCGCCATTGTCGGTCTTGTCCAGGCTGCCGAAGGCGCCCGTGATCTTCGAGCGGTCACCCCAGTATTTGTTCGGGTTCAATTCGTCGAGGTCCATGCGCTTGTAAAGCATATCGACCCAGGCGTTGATCGCCGACAGCTTGGAATCCTGATCCGGTGACAGCCCTGATCCGGTGGACACGGTTTGCAGACCGGCCGAATTGGTCGGGATAACCTGCACCTGGTTCTGCACCAGAATCCCGTTCTGCACATCGAAAATGTTGTTGTTCGAGCCAATCAGGCGCACCGAATAGGCCCCATCCTCGTACTGCACCCGATAGCCATTGATGATCTCAATGGTCCGCGCGTAGGTTACGCCGGCGACGGTGACTTCGGTGTTGTGCCGATGGGTGCGCAAGTGCGTGATGCCGCCGGATGCTGCGTCCAGGGACAGCAGTTCTTTCCGAAACGCATCAGTGTCGTGATCGTAGAGGGTTCCCGTGACCGGCGTCAGGTCCGCCTTCGGCACCGTGATGATCTTGCTGGCCCTGTCGATGCTGATCGCCATGTCATTCGTCCTTCGTCAGTAGCGCCGTGACATCGGCGCCAGTGGAAGCGTTGATGACGAAATCCAGCGGGAACTGCTTGTAACGCGCCCCCGGGCTGGTCATCAGGCGCACCCACCCGTCTACCGGCTGATTCGCGCTCAAGGTGCGCGTGTCCGACACCTCGCCGTTGACATCGGTGGTGGTGTAGATAATCGTGGTGCCCGCGGCCAGCGGCCCGCCTGACTTCGCTTTCAGGTACACCATCGCCCCCTGCAACAGGGCGTTTGTGCCGAATTCCTTTGCCGTGATCTTCGTGGTCACGGGCGATCCCGCGGGGATGTTCACCACACCGGGTCCGTCGTTCTTCACGCTGGGAATGGTTTTTCCCGGGGTCACGTTGATCGTCAGCGTCTGGCCTGACGCCACGTTGACCAGGATGGTTTCGTTGCCGCTGGTGCCTGGCGTGATCGGCTCGCCGGCGGCCTGTGACGGGTATCCGGTCACGTCGTTGTCCCACGCCATCGACACGGAAGCCGAGATCGTGCCCAGATCAACCGCGTGCCCGGTGCCGCCGGTATTGTCGAAGCTGTGCCCGCTGATCTTGTCCAGCGAATCGGTGGTGATGAAGGCCGCGCCGGTTGCCGTGTTGTGCAGGGTAGTGGACCCGCCGCTGATCGCATCGTTCGCGGCGGTCAGCGTCACCGCGTCGCAGTTCGAGAACACCGGATCGGTCAGGGTGACGCCCCCGGGCACGATGGTTCCGCATTCGATGAACGAATCGGTGTCCGACGTGGTGTTGCCGTTGAATTTCACCGAGGATGCGTAGACGTAGATCGAGCGCAGGGACGAAAAGCTGTCCCCGGCTCCCAGCAGCGACGCATCGAACTGGAACGGCAGGGATCGGGACACGCCCTTCCAGGTGACATCCGTGAAGTCAATCACCGTGGCCCCGGTGGTGCCGTCGGCAAAGGTCACGCGGTAGTAGTCCGCCGCCACCGAAGGCACGACGGTATTCCCGCCGGCACCGTTGTTCACCGTCAGGTTGGCGAAGTTGATCGTAACCAGCGATTCTTTCAGGTAAGTGGTGGCCCCGGCCGCACCCCACGTCACCGGCCCTTCGACGAAGAAAGATCCACCGCGGTCGCGCAGCATGCCATAGTAGGCCGTGTCCGCGTCAGCGCAGTTCTTGAAGGTGATTTCGTCGCCAGACGTGCCCCCGGTAAAGGTCACGCCGTCGCCGTCGTTACCGATGCGGATGGCGTCGAGGTAGCAGTTTTGCAGGAAATCCTCACCCTTCGACACCGAGATATTCCCACAATAGCCAACCCGGGTGAGATTCCCCGTCAGGTTTGCGCCGAGGGACACCGCCGGGCGATCCGCGTCGTCCAGGTTCAGGATCACGTGGAACCAGTCTCCGAGGTAGCCCTTGTCCAGCCCCGTGACGTAGTAGAGCGATTCGTTCGCCCCGTCGCCGATGTAGAAGGACACCCCGCCCACGTTGACGTTGCGAATCGGGTAAAGATCGCGCACCCAGGCGTGCAAATGCTTCCCGACGCGAGCCGTGGAAGTCACGGCCGAATACATGCCGCGGAACTGGCTGATCGCGGTCGGATTGGTCGGACCCACCGACCCGGCGTGGCCAATGGCCGCGCAGTTCGCCCCTTGCAGCTGGATCGCCGTTTCCGACGCCTGCGCGTTGCCTGTACCCAGCTTCGTCGGCGCCCCCGGGTCCAGGTTCAGATCGGTCAGCTGGCTGGTGAGCGTAGCGGTAGCCATGCGCTCAATCCACGGCTACGAAATTGACGCCCGTTTTCAGCTGGTAGAGAACGCCCAGACCGCGCTGCACATCGGCCATCGCCTGCATCGCCTCGGCCTGATCCGCCGGCGGCAACGCAGCAATGAACGCATCCATGTCGTCGATCAGCAGCGGCGCCTCGGGCTTGTGCTTGTAGTAGCGCACCCCGTCGGCGTCTCGCCCGTACAACTGAACCTCGGCCGAAATGGCCGTGCGGTAGGGCGGCTCGCGCGACACGGAAACGTGCAGCTGGTTGTATTGCACATGGTCCAGCGTGATTGCCGGGATGCTGCCGGTTGCGTCGGTCTTGATGGCCATGCCTGCCTCCCCTTATGCGTCGGACTGATGGATGATGGACACGCTGCCGCCGGACGACGAAAACGCGCTCGGCGAGATAAACTGCTTCTCGGGGGTTGTCCCGCCGTCGCGGACGACAACCACCAGATCGACATCCACCGATTCGTAAACCGCCGTGAAGGACTCCGACGTGGCCGTGGCCAGCTTGTCGATGTAGGTCAGGAACACGCCCTGGTTGACCGCCGCCGGCGTGGACGTGAAATCATGTGACACCGTGAAGGTGTTGGTCGTGCGGTTCACCGCGGTATAGTTCACCAGGATGTCCTGCCCGGCATCGCTCACCACGCGCAGCGTGCCCGTGTCCGGGGTGGATTTCGGGATGGTATCGACAACGATGGCCGTTTCGTTGCCGGTCAGCGCCGTTTGCAGCGTCATCTGGTTCTTGTTGATGGCCGGGTTGCCTTCCGGGTCGGTGGTCGTACCGTCCCAGGGTGCCACCAGGATGTAGCTTTCGCCCACCTTCGCGTTCGTGATGACCCAGGTCTGCTGATCTTTCGGCAGGCGCTGGGTGTTGTTGAGATCGGTGAACTTGTCGCCGGCCAGAACGTCGGTGGCCACCATGCCCAGGCCGTAGGCGGCGATCAGGCGGCTGCCGGTGGACGATCCACAGAACACCGGGCTGATTGTGCGCGAGGTGACGCCCGTGCCTACGGTCGCGGTCACGGCACCCTGGGTGATCGTGTCGGTGTTCGACGGCGCCACGCCGGTCAGCAGCTGAATCCACATCTTGTCCACGCCGTTGTCGGCGAGGATTTGCGCGGTCGCGCCGTTGCCGAAGGTGACGGACGCTGATTCGTTGAAGGTGCCCCCGGCCAGGCTGCCGTAAGGAATCTCGTGCGTGATGCCGCGGAACAGCTCGCCGGACAGGCCGTAGAGGGTTTCCGCGCTGCCATCCCGTTGCAGATATTTGCAGTATTCATAGAAATCGTTTTGCGAACGGGTGGCTGCCTTGTCGAATGCCGAGTAGTAGGGTTCGCCGGTGCCATCGCCGTCGATGTCGATGGTGCCGTATCCCTCGGTGTTCGAGAAGTCGGATGCCGTGATCCACCCGGCCACGGTGGCCGTAGTGCTCGCGTTGTTCAGATCGGTGCCGTTGTCGAGGGCCAGGGTGTTGTTGCCTCGATCCGTGCCGTTGATCGTGAATTCCTTGTAGGTCTTGCCCCATTCCCGCGTGAAACCGATCAGGCGCCGCCCGTCGATGTCTCCACCAGCGGCGGCGTCGCTCACCAGAAGCAGGAACTGGTGCGAAATACCCCGGGTCGGGTCTTCGTTCACGCCGAGTCCGCTGGCCAGGTTCCACCAGTCGTTCGCGATCACGACACCGTTCTGGATCAGCTGAATCTTGATCCCCGAGTTGCCGTAGTTCACGATGCCGTCGTAGATTTTCTCGTTGGCCCCGCCCAGGTCTTCGACAATCGAGCCACCGTACAGGTGCTCGACGGCCGTGGTGGTCAGGGTGTACCCGTTGATAAGCCGGATATACCGATCCGTCTGCCGATCCGACGGCAACAGGTCGGTCGCTTGCAGCTGGTCGTCGCCCGTCGAACTGGGATCGTCCGCCAGGTCGCTCAGCCATCGGTGCAGTTCCAGCACCGTCGCGTAGGAAGGGGCCGCGCCACCATGCGCATCCCCGATGTAGTCGATCACTTTGGTTGATCGCGTCACCGTCCAGTCGGCTGCTACGATGGGCATTTTGTCACCTCGCTGGGTACAGGATGATAATCACGGGAACCACACCGGCGCGTTTTACCGTACCTTCCATGCGCTCGGCGTAGTCCAGTTCGTCGGGGGTGCGCGCCAGCATGGCGCAGACAGGCGTCTTTCCGGTTTCCTCGGCGTAGGCAATCGCCTGGCCGATGCACTCGTACACCTTTGGCCGCTTTGCCCAGTCGAATTCCACGACGGCGAAGCGGGTTTCGCAGTCCGGGCGGATGCCGGACGGCAGGGCGGTCGGGGCGCCGCCCCAGGCCGCGCAGTGCTGATTCGAGTAGAAGGTTTCGCGCTCGAAGTCACCCGCCGGCCAGACGGCCGGGGCGGTCAGCAACAGCAGCAGTGACAGCAGCACGCGCATGGTATTCCCTCATTTCAGGCCGAGTTTGCTACGGACCGCTGATATTATCAAGTCCGCGAAGCGAACGCCGATCCAGCCGCCCACGCCGCCGGACGCCTTCGCCGCTTCCACCGAGTACCCGAGTTCGACGGTCCAGGTGTTCACCACCCAGCCGAAAAAGATCGCCGCCGCGCAGTGCAAGCACAAGGCCGCGATGTTGAATTTCCTGATTTTCTGCTGGATTTGCCTTGCGTAATCCAGCAGCCCCCCGATGAAAGCCGGAACCATGACCGGCAACAGCTCGATGACGTTCTTCCACGCCACGGCGGCCAGTGACACCGCCTCTTTTTCGTCGTTCATGCCGACAGCACCCCTCCAAAATACAGCGCCAACAGGATGAATATCGCGATGGATATTACCTCCCTGACCAGTAGCCCGATCAGCTTTTTTGTCCGCACTGTCACGCCCTTTTCACTGTGTCACCTTTTCAGTGTGCCACGGCCCGCTCCGAAACGCAAAATCAGGGCCTTAAAACCCGCAAATTTTTTGTAAAAATTTTCGCGGTTTTGCGTTTATGGGGTGCGGTTTCTGGTGTGTCTGGTAAGGGGTGTGGGTCTAGGATTTCGGGGTAATGTTCTCGTTTTCTTCTCAGGGTTCAGTTTCAAAAAATTTGCGAAAGCGCGAGTGGAGTCCCACGGCCGAAGCCACCCCCACAAAACTCAGAAAACCCCCCGCACCCCCTTCTTGCCTGGAAAATCGACCGCACCACTGAACCCGAACAGCTGAACCCGAACAGCTGAACCCGAACACCATCGAGGCGAGGCGAGGCGAGGCGAGGCGAGGCGAGGCGAGGCGAGGACGCGCCGGAAAGCTGCAAGGTTTTTGCAGTGTCCTGGCAGCCGTGTGGTGCTGCCGTGTGGCTACCAGGCGCGCAGATCGAGGGATCAGGGGTATGGTGTGCGGAGTGTGGATGGTGGATTTTGCTTTAAGAATCAAGGGGTTAGGTAACGGGCGCGAGGGGCGGAACGCTTCGATAGTCTGTCTCTATCGGGTCTCAATTTTCGATAAAAATTTGTTATTTTGATATACAAATGAATACACTATAATCGGCACTCCACACCATGAAAAACGAGGCTAGACCATGAACGTAATCACATTATCCCCCACTGATTGCGCACGGGAAATGCGCGCGGATGAAACCCGGTTCGGGGGTGTGCCTTTTGACGCCCTGGAAACCCTCGCCAAGTATTACGCGGAATCGAGTGGTGCGGCCGACGAACCCCTCGACTTTGACCCCGTAGGATGGTCGTGCGATTGGGCTTGGTACGAAAAGGGCGACGGCTATCTGATCCCTGACCATGACTACCTGCTAGACGAAAACGACGATGAAGACGACGAAAGCCGCGAGGAAAATCTTATTAAAGAATTGCGCGGCCGAACTACCGTACTCGATACAGAAACCGGCTATTGGATACGCGCCTTTTAACCGACCGCGAAAGAATGAGGATTGTAAGAATGACCAATATCAGCGAATACCTGATTAAATCCGCGCGCCAGCTGGCGCGCTCCCGCTCCGAATTTGTCTACCTGGTGCGGGAAGGCGAACAGGTAGCAGTCGCCACCGAATTCGACCTTGACACGTACCACGCAGGCGCGCCTATCCTGGCCGAAATTGGCCCTGATGGCGAAATGCAAGAACTTGCCACCTACTAGCTAAACAGCGAGGAAAACAGACCATGAACAATACAGCGGAAACCGAATCAAGAACCCCCGAAGAAATTGCGCAGTACCTGGCAGACATGGGCTTTTCACTCCATTGCGTAAGCACTCCCGCGCCCTACAAGCCAAAAGATAAAGACCATTGGGATGCGTTTGCGTACAGCTGCACAATTTCGCGCAATAAGCATTCAATGCAGATCCCTTACCGAAAAGGATTGGCGTATGTGACCATCAAAAAACCGAAAAAATGGCCCCGATTCGAACGCTCATGGATTTATCATGATCTGCTGCGCCAGCTGATCGAAACTCCGAAAGATTCCGCACAATCATGGGAAAGTGGAATGCGGGTCATGATGACCCGACAGCCGCCTACCCTGGATGAAGTGATCTACTCAATCGTAATGGATAGCGATGCCTACACTAATAACATGACTTGGCCGGAATTCGCGGCCGAATACGGCTACGACGACGACAGCATGAAAGATTACGAAACATATCAAACATGCACGAAAATCGGGCGCGAATTCGAGTACCTGTTAGCGAGTCGCGAAGAATGGGGCGAATTGCGCGATCTGTTCGCCGACTACTGACACCACGAGGAAACCAGACCATGAACGAAACAGTATATTTTGAAGAAAACGACTTACCCTTTCGTGACCCTCGCCCGGCTCACGATGTAGCCAACGCAATACGATATGCAGGATGGTACATCGACGAATTTTGCGACGACACATTTACCGGCTACGTGTTCCGGCTCCCGCATGGCCGTTTTGCTATCGGGTACCGCGATAGCATGTCCGACGGCTACTTGATCGACAAAACGTGCATTTTCGATTCAGACGACGAAATCGGCGCGGCCCTCGCGGCCGACAGCATGGCCGAAGCAGCCGCACAGGAAGAACGCGAATACCAGGCGCGCGAGAACGCGCGAATGCGCATGGAAGAAGGGCGCGCCGAGCTGGCGCAAATGCTGCGCGAATTCCGCGCTATGAAGCGTTTATGCGATACCAGCAAATTTCCCGCCCTGGCCGAACGCTTCGCGGGCGACATCGAATCCAAACGCGAAGAACTGCACCAGCTGGCAATGGAGGCGCAATCATGACCGACCACACCATCAAACGCTCCCGAGTGCGCATCCTCAGCAAAACAGCGCGTTTCCCTCGCACCTTTGACGCACGGGTAAAAACCATTCCCGAATCTTTTTGGGACTCCCTGACAGCCGCTCAAATCGCGACCATCATCGACGCGCCTATGCAAGCCGCCTACATGGCCGGATTCAATACCGGCTACAGCGAGGCGCGGTCATGAAACTGCCAGGACCGAAAGCAGTCAGCGCGTTTCTCGCGCTGTCGCTGATCTTCGCGGCCGGGTGCATCGCGCTGATTGTGCGCATTGCGTACCTAATCAAGACCCTGTAATCCATCCACCACAAGGCGCGCCCTGTACCGGGCGCGCCTTTTCTCGCGCCCTGGACGCCCTCAAGCCGCCCTGGACGCCCTCAAGCCGCCCTGGCCGCCCTCAAGCCGCCCTGACCGCCCTCAAGCCGCCCTGACCGCCCT
>Ga0256832_1000151_pt1 | contig 41650 bp, 34 predicted proteins | sample 134614metaG_FD_190534 | JGI IMG/M metagenome (GOLD analysis project Ga0256832, IMG submission 190534) | Hydrothermal vent microbial communities from Lau Basin, Pacific Ocean - 134-614 | ecosystem: Environmental > Aquatic > Marine > Hydrothermal vents | place: Pacific Ocean: Lau Basin | collected...
CTCGTGGATGCCGGAGGTCGTCGAGCAGCATGGGCCACGGAGGGTAGCAAACCCGCGACGAGGGGCGCCCTGCTCAGCGCGTGCAGAAGTAACCGATGCGGTCGTCGATGTACCGGCAGGTACCGCCTCGGCTCGCGCAGTCGCGCATCTGAATCTCGCCGTCGGCGCACCAGACCGCCACGTTCCCATCGCAACGCCCGAGGTAGTCGAGTCCGCCGCAAGGGTCGTCCTGGCAGTCCACGAGGCCGCCGACGTCGCCGCAAACCTGACCACAGGCCGCGCAGTCTCGGGAGCGCACCACCCCCGCTTCGCACCAGCGTGCCGTCGTACCCGAGCAGGTCCCGGCAGAGCTGAGACCTTCGCAGGGGTCGGGAGCCGTGATGCAGCGGTAACCGTCCACGCTCGTGTCCCAGCCGCACGCCCCAGCGCAGGTCTCGGCGCGCAGCTGACCTCCGTCGCACCACAGGGCGCGCCCGGACAGACATCGACCGACCCGGTCCACGCTCCCGCAGCCGGCCCCTTCGACGACCGTCGGCCCGACGTAGCCCTCGATCCAGGCCACGGCGAGGTCCGTCCGGCTGTAACGGTCGCGCCCGACGCAGCTCGGGTCACCGTAGCTCAGGTCGCCGGCCACCCGCACCGAGCCGTCGCTCGCCAGGAGCATCACCGGTCCGCCGGAGTCCCCGAAGCAGACGCCGCGGCTCCCCTCGCCGTTGATCACGAGGAACTCCCCTTCGAGTCCGTCGAAGGGCTCCGCGGTGAACTCGCGCTCGCCGCTGGACCCGTCCTCCTGGGAGCCGTAGCCGGCGGCCTCGAAGACCTCGCCGAGCCGTGAGTTGTCGAGAGGCTCATCGTTGATCGGGATGGGCTCGGCGGTCGGGAGCCGGTCGGTGAGCGGCGCGTCCATGCGCGCGAGGGTCATGTCTTGGGAAGGGTGGCTGTGGACCTCCACGGCGCGGAAGGCGACGTTGGGGCGGGCCGGTTCGATCCCGACTCGAAACACGTCGCCTTCGCGGACGCTGCAGTGGTTTGCTGTGAGCACCCACTCGGGCGTGATGAACGCGCCGCTGCAGCCGCCCCAGGTCCCGATCGCCTGGACCTGGCCGACGGTGAGCGGGAGGGCCGTGGGCTCCGGGGTCCCGTAGTAGACCAGCGGGCGACGCCGCGGCTCGCCGCAAGTGCCTCCGCCTGCGTCCGAGGTGCGACCACCGCCGCCGTCGGTCGCCAGCGCACCGGAATCCACGCTCGCGTCGGGTGCCCCGCTGTCGTCCCCCCCACACGCCGCCAGGACACACGCGCACACCACCACACGAACTCGCATGGGCGCAATCTGCCACTCCCTCGACGGAACCGCTATACCCTTCGAATTCTTGCGCCGCGTGAGGCATTCGTTAGGTTCGCGCCATGGTCCGTTGGTCGCTGGTCGCTGCGGTCGTGACCTTCGCGGGGGCGTCGGCGCAAGCCCCGGACGACGGCACGCCCCACTTCTGGCCTCCCGGCGCGAGCCCTCCGCCCGGGGCCGACGTGGCGCCGCCTCAGGAGCTCGCCGGCTTCACCTTTGGCGCTTCGCCGCAGCAGGCCCGGCGCGCCTGCGAAGGGGCCGGTCATCGTTGGTCACCCGGGCACGTCGCCGTCTGCAGCGGCGTGGCCCGCGATCCAGGGTTCGACGCGAAGATGCGGCTTCGCTTCTGCGACGGCGCTCTCTGCGAGGCGACGGCGGTCCTGCGGGGAGAAGAACCGCTGGCATCCTATGTTCGGCTCGTGCGCGCGCTCCGTGGCGCATTCGGAGAGGAGGTGCGCGCGCGACTTCGAGCCGCGCCGGGTTGTCACGAGGCGCTGGCGCGCGCTGGGGTCGGCCGCTGCGACGAGGCGAGGGCCCGTCACTACTGGAGCGCCGGAGGCTTCGAGCTGATGCTCCGCTGGGACCACCCGCGGGGCCATGGGTTGAAGGTGGCCTTCCGTGCTCCTGCGCGGCTACAAGAGCTGAGCGTGACCAGCGACTGAGCGAACCGTTCCAAAAAATCCCCACCTCCGGGCGCGCTCGGGCGACAATCAGGAGCCATGGCCGACCTCTGGGTTCAGAGCTTCGAGGGCGATCCGGACGATGCTGCCCGTGAGCTGCAGGCGGCCTTCGGTCTCGACGAGGCGACGGCGCGGGGCATCGTCGACAACACCCCCTGCGTCGTGAAGCGAAACGTCGGCCCCGTCGAAGCCATGCCGTGGGTCCGAGTGCTGCGCGAGATGGGGGCGCGCGTCGAGCTGCGGGACGAGGCGGTGCGGCAGGATCCGCGGGCGAGCTTGCGCATGCCCCGCGCCCGCTTCGGCCGGAAGTCGTTGCGCCCTTCGGACAAGGGCACCAAGCGCCCGGATGTGCCGTCGACCGCCTCGATCCCGAACCCTGCGGGCGAGGACCCGTCGCCCGAACCGAGCCCGCCCGGTTCCGAGGTGCTCGACGAGGTTTTGGGCGACGTGCTCGCCGAGGTCGCCAAGCCCAAGGCCGTGCCCGCCCGTCCCGTCGCTGTGGATGGGGGCACCGGGCGGGAGGCGGTTCCCTCGCCCTTCCCGGCATCAGCGCTCGTCACCCCCGTGCAGAGCTCAGCAACCACGCCAGGGCCGGCGGTCTTCGGTCCGCCCGAAGGGACGACCCCGCGCCGTGTTTCGGGGGCCGCGTCGAAAGGGGCCGAGGAGCCCTCCGTGCGCCCGCAGGCACCCGCGCTCGAACCCCCTCCGAACGCAGCCCAGGACGGGTATGGGTTCGGGGAGGACTCCTCGGACGACGAGGGCGACCTCGGGCTGGACCTCTCCGGCGACCTCGACCTGGCGCCTGAGGAGCCGACCCCGCCGCCGGTTCCGTCTGTCCCCGAGCCCCCTCCGAACGCAGCCCAGGACGGGTATGGGTTCGGGGAGGACCCCCTCGAGCCGCCCATCCCGGAGGGGATGCTCGAACTCGACGTCGTCGAGCCGTCTGCCGCCGAGCCTGCGCCCATGCCCATGCCCGAGGACGCACCGCGTTCGCCCGACGCGGCGGCGGCTGATCCGTTCGAAGACGAACCTCCGAACGAGGACGTCCGCCGTTCGGGTCGTCGTCGGCAGCTCCGGTGGGCCGCCATGCTGCTCGCCGGGGGAGCGGTCTTGCTGGGCGTGTCTGCCGTCGCAGGCCTGTCCTGTTTTGCCGGCAGCGTCCCTCTGCCTCTGCTGATCCTCGACGCGGCAGGCTTCACGGGGCTGGCGCTCGGCGGGGTCCTCGGCCTCGGCGCGCTTGGTGGCCGCGAGGTCGAGCTCAGTCCCGGCCATGCCTTGGGAGCGCTCGTGCTCATGTTCGGTCTCGCGGCGGGCCTCGACTTCCTCAACGCGCCGACGCCCGAGGAACTGCGGGCGATCGAGGCGATGGAGCGCGACGAGGAGACGGAAGAGGCGATCGCTGAGAGCCGGTACCCGGAGGCTCGCTCCTGGGCGCAGGCGCGAGGCGCCTCACCGGCCGTCGCGCGGCTCATCGACGAGCTCTACACCTCGGGTGCGCGACAGGTCTACGCCTCCGGTTCCCGCGAGCTCATCGTTGCGATGCCCGAGTTGCAGGCGGCTCGGGAGAGCATCGAGCGCACCTATCGCCGCTTCCTCGGTTACCGCCGCAACCGGGTGGACGCGAGCCTGCATCCCGCGACCCGCTACTGGTGGATCGTCGTCGAGTTCGGCGACTAGCGACCTATGCGAACTCTCGCGCTCGGTCGGCCGCGCACGGCCTTCTACCGCTCCATCGCGCACGAGCTGATTCGCTTTGGCGACCTCGTCTTCGTCGACGAGCGGTCGACGCCGCCGGCCGCACTGCTCCGGAAGATCTCGGACGAGGGTTTCGACCGCGTCCTGATGCCCAACCCGTACGGCAACGAAGCGCGCCTGGCCTGCTACCGAGCGCTCCGCCGCGCCGGCGTCACGGTGGTCGTCAGCGATCGCGGCGCCCTCCCCGACTCCTGGTTCTTCGACCAGGGGTTCAACGCCGACAGTCCGAGTTATGCGCCCGCGGCGTGGGATCGTCCCCTCCCTGACGGGGAAGCTCTGGAGCGTACCCGCGCCTACCTACGCGCGCTCCAGTCCTCCGAGGGCGCCCTGGAGGCCCAGGGGCCCAGGCGCGACCTCGCGGAGCTTCGGGCCCGCCTTGGCGCCGCCGATCGCCCGATCCTCTTCGTCCCGCTACAGCGGCCCGGCGACACCGTCGTGCGTTTCTTCTCGGGCAGCGTGAGCTCCCTGGACGAGATGCTCGGCCACCTGAGCGCGCTCGCCGGCGAGCTGGCCGCCGCAGGTATTCCCTGGCGCGTCGTGCTCAAGAAGCATCCCCTCGAAACCGACCGGCTCCCGGTCGCATCGACGCATCTTCGCTACGCACCAGACACGACTCACGTGCACGATCTCCTCGCGCTCAGCGATGCCGTGATCTGTTTGAACTCCGGCGTCGGCTTGCTGGCTCTCTGCTTCGGAAAACCAACGGGGTGCTTCGGAGACGCCTTCTATGCCCATGAAGGGCTGGCCGAGGCGCTGCGTTCCGTCGACGACGCCCGCCGCTTCTTGCGGGAACGAGCGACCCCCGACCCTCGGAAAGTCGAGCGCTTCGTCCATCATCTGCACACGCGAGTCTACTCCTTCGGGCAAATGCAGACGGAGCTGGTGCGCGAACGCGACGGCGCCCTTCGCCGCATCACCCGCCACATCGAGTTCGAGGAGCTCCGGATCCTGGGCGAGGAGATGCCCTGCAGAGGCGACCGCGTGGTGGTGGTCTCGCCGGTCGTCCCCACAGGGATCGTCCGAGGCTCTCAAGCGCGAGTGAACGCGGTCCTCGCGGCACTCGTCGCCAACGGGATGCGCGTCAACCTCGCCGTCCTCAACGCCTCGCAGCCCGACCGCACAACCGAGGACCTGAACGCGGAGATCCGGCGCGAGTTCCCGTCGCTCGAGCATATCGTGGTCTGCAATCACCCTCGCCTCGACCGAACCGTCGCCGGCAGGCTCCGGTGGCTTGGTGCGCGCACGGTCGACCAGCTCACCCTCGGTCCGCATCGTGTCGCGAGCCTGAACACCTGCCCGCCGGTGTTCCGTCGTCGCGTCGCGGAGCTTTGCGAACGAGCCAAGCCGCATTTTCTCTTCGTGAACTACGCGAAGCTCGCGCCGGTCGTGCCGGCACATTTCACGGGCATCAAGGTCGTCGACACCCACGACTACCAGACTCGGTTTCTCATCGAAGATCAGGAACGCAACGGTCTGCGGCGTCCCATCAACCGCCGCATCTTCCGCCTCAGTGAGCATCACGCGCTGCGGCGCTTCGATCGGATCGTCGCGATCAACCCCGACGAGAAGCGCACTTTCGAACGCATCGTCTCCGCTCCCGTGTACTTCGTTCCGGCGTTTTGCCGGGAACCGCCGCCGCCGTTGACATCACCGGCGTTCCCAGCGCTCGACGCGCTCTTTGTTGCGTCGGTGTCGAACTTCAACGTCAAGGGACTTCGCTGGTTTGTCGCCGAGGTGCTGCCCCGCATCCGTCGCGAGCGTCCGGACTTCGTCCTGACCGTCGCCGGCAACATCGCACGCGCGCGAGAGCTACGGCGCCGGGGCCTGCCCGGCGTGAACTTCCTCGGCGTCGTGCCGGATTTGAGTGTGCTCTACGCGCAGAGCGCGTGCGTCGTCGCGCCGCTCTTGGGAGGCGCTGGGATGAAGATCAAAGTCGTCGAGGCCCTCTCCTACGGCAAGGCCATCGTCGCCACGCCGAAGGCGCTCGAAGGCATCCGAGCGTCGAGCGGGGAGCACCTGCTGCGCGCCGCGACCGGCGCCGAGTTCGCCGAGGCGGTACTGACGATCTTGGGCTCGGACTCGACGCGGCGACGGCTCGAGGCCGGGGCGCGTGGGCTCTACCGGCGCGATCACGGCTTCGAAGCGGGGCGCGCCGCTCTTGCGGAGGTCTTCGCGCGCTGAGCCCACGACCTCAGCGCGAGGGAGCATCGCCGAGTCCTGGGCACCACCGCACGCCCGTGCCCGTCTGGGAGGCGACGCGCTTGTAGAAGTTGCCGTTGCATTGGTTGGCATGCAACAGCCACGCGCGGAATGCGCGGTAGAGCTCGGGGTCCGGCGCGGGCTGCTCGTGGAGGAACGCTTCGAGACTGCCCGAGTAGGTCAACCCGGGCATGTCGTAGACCGCCGTCCCCAGCGTCTTGACCGGCGTGCCGTGATGCACCGACTGGAGACCGACGGTGCTGTTGATCGTGATCGTGCCCTTGGCGTGTTTGAGCAGTGTCGGCAGATGCAGGTCGTGGCAGTAGTGCAGCCGTCCGCGGAGCCCGCTCGTGTGCCGCAGCCGCTCGAAGAGGGCGCCGTACTCGCAGTAGGGGCGGTCCATGGGGTGATGCTTGAACACGAGGTGGTCCTCCGGCGCGCCGTGGCGGGCGAAGGTCTCGACGACGTGCTCGATCATCTCCGGGACGCTCCCGAAGGGCGAATGGCGAAGCTGGAAATCGCAGTGGACCTGGAGCGGCACGAAGAAGTAGCGCTTCGCGAGGGGGCCCGTGAAGCGATCGATCATGCCTCGCTCGGCTCGCTGGAACCGAACCTTGCGTAGATAGCCGCGCACATGCCAGGCCGTGTGTTTCCAGCAGTTGAGCTCGCGGTGATGCCGGTAGTGGGGGAAGCCCTGATTGAGCAGGGTGAAGGCCATGGCGTTGAGGGTGGAGTACCAGGCCGCCCGTCCGTAGGATTGGCCCACCGGCGTAGCGGCCGGCAGCGCGCCGAGGGCCGCGTGGCGGAAGACGTCGGGGTCCCGCGGCATCCGGGAGTAACCGTTGACGCCATGCTCCTCCAGGGTGATCCAGTCGGGGCGGAGATAGCCCTCCTCGAAGACCCAGGCTTTTCCGCCGCGACCCTCGATGAGCTCGATCGCGCGGGCATGCAGTGGGCGGCAGTCGCCAAAGAGGAAGACCCCGTCGATGCCCCGCTCGTCCGCGAGGGCTCGGAGCCAACGTGGCCATTGCTCGAAGGGCTCGCGGAAGGCGCGCACCTCGACGCCGGGCGTGGTCGGCGGGAAGAAGAGCACATCGCCCGCGTGAAAGTTCACCTTGGTGACCTCCACGCCCGCGGCGAGCAGCTCGCCGGCGAAGCGACGCATGAAGGGACCGGCGGGCCCCTGCAGAAGAAGCGCCCGGCGGACGCCCAGCGGCGGCAAAGGGTGGGTCTCAGCAGCCACGGGCCAGCCCTCGCGCCAGGTTGGAGAGCTTCGTCAGCTTCCGACGCAGCCCGCTCCTGCCGACGCCTCCGCCGTCGCGTGCGGCGAGGAGCAGCTCGACGACGGCCTCTGGGGTCGTGTAGCGCCCCGTCTTCGGATGCACGTACCGGGGATAGCGGATCAGCGTGGCCGCCACCAGCTCGTCGAGGTCTCGTCGCCGGGTTCGCCGGGGTGGCGGGTGCCGGTCCATGGTGAGCCCCCAGCCGGCGTAGAAGGGGCGCCCATAGACCACCACGCGCTTGCCGTAGAGGAGCGCCTCGAAGCCCACGAGTGAGGTCATGGTGTGGACCTCGTCGCAGGCATGCAGGCAGGCGTCCAGCGCTACATCCCGGGCGACCTCGTCGGCCCACCGCTCGGGTGCCTCGACCGCCCCGCGGCGGTTGCCGCTCACCACATCCGGGTGCGGTTTGTAGACCAGGAAGGCGTCCGGCCGCGCTTCCCGGGCCGCTCGCAGCAAGGCCTCGTTGGTGTGGATGTCCACGCAGCCACGCTCGATGGAGGCGTCGTCCTCGACCTGCCCAACGACGAGGACCGCCGGGCGTGCGCCACGTCGTGTCGCGACGGACCGCGCCTGGCCGACGTTGTACTTGCTGACCCCGGAGCGAACGATCCGCGCTCGGAGCGCAGCGGCGCGGGCGCGCTCCGCCGGCGGGATCTCGTCCTGCAGCAAGATGCGTTCGAGCTCGCTCGGCGCCGCCGGGTCGTAGTAGATGCCCAAGGGGTCGACGACGAGGGAGGCCGGCGCGTGCAGGTCCGAGCCCAGGCCCACCGATCGCAGGAAGCCGTCCTCGGCGCGCCACAAGGGCCGCCCGAGTCGGCGGGCCAGGGTCCTCCAGGCGTCCTCGCGACGGGTGCCCCAGATGAGCAGACGGGCGCCTGGATCCTGGGCGAGCGCGCGCTCGGCGCCCCGGCCGCGGGTGAACACGACCTTGGACCCGGCGCCTCCGAGGAAAGGCGGCAGGAAGCTGCGCTTCCAAAGGCTGAAGTCGACGCAGACCCAGGTGCCCCGGGAGCGCTCGCCAAGGCGACGCTGCAACGCGAGGTGCGCGATCACCGTCTCGGCGTCGCAGCGGCGGCCCGTCTCAGGGTCGACGTAGCGGGCGTAGCGAAGGTACGCCGCGGCGAAGACTTCCTCGAGGGTGCGGCGGCGGCCGCGACGGCTTGGCACCGCGGCTCGATCGTCGGTCAGCCCCCAGCCGGCGTAAAATGGGACGCCGAAGCAGGTCACAGGCACGCCGGCCAGGAGCGCCTCGAAGCCCATGAGCGATGTCATGACGTACACTCGGTCGACCTGCCGAAGCAGCGAAGGGGGGTGCGCTCCGGTGGCAAGACAGCGGACGCGGCCGGAGCCCCGCAGGTGACCCGCCTTGGCGCCCGCCAAAGTGTCGGGGTGCGCCTTGACGAGGATCTCCGCCTGAGGGTTCTCGTCGACGGCCGCCGCGAGCATCGCCGAGAAGCCTCCGGGTGCGCACTGTCCGAGGCGCAGCGAGAGGTCCCCGGACGTCTGGTCCACCACCAGGACGCGCGGGCGGCGCTTTGGCCCCAGGTCGATGTCCGGCTGGTGGTTGTACTTCGACAGCTCCGCCATCGCGGCCATGGCGCACCGCGCCCGGGCGAGCTCGTCGTCGTCGAACTCCGCCGACGCGAGCAGGCTTTCCAAGCGCGATGGGCCGGTCGCGTCGTAGTAGATGCCCTGATCGTCCACCACGATCGAGAGCGGCGGCTCCCCGTCGACGCCGAGCCCGACGGATCGGAGGAAACCGTCTTCAAGGGCGTAGAACGGGACCCCCCGGCGTGCGGCGACCTCTCGCGCCCTCGCTGTGTTGGGTTTGCGGCCCCAGCCCACCACGCAGTCGATGGGGCGGAGGGGGTCGCGCGGCCAGAACACGAGCTTGCGGGCGCCCAGCAGCGCCGCGAGGTGAGGGATCCGCAGGATCCCAGCGGAGAACACGCCGACCCGGCGAAGCTCGCTGGGCGGCGCGCTCATGCCCCGAGCTGACGGCGCAGCCGCTCCAGGTCTTCGGGAGTGTCGACGCCATGCGGAGGCGCCTGGTCCACGACCCGTACCCGGATGCGGATGCCCTCCTCGAGGGCTCGGAGCTGTTCGAGGGACTCCGCCCGTTCGAGGGGGGATGGAGGCGTGGAGGCCAGCAGCCGCAACGTGTCGACGCGGTAGGCGTAAAGCCCGATGTGGCGCAGGTAACGAATGCCTGCCGGAAGGGTCGAGGGCTGCCCCGCCGCGAAGGCGTCGCGCGCCCACGGGATCGGCGCGCGGCTGAAGTAGAGCGCGTGCTCCGAGTCGTCGAGAACGACCTTGACGACGTTCGGACAGAAGAGGTCTTCGGCGGACTCGATGGGTGTGGCCATCGTGGCAATGCCGGCGTCCGGTCCGTCGGCGAGAACGTCGGCGAGCTGCGCCGGCAGATCGGTGGGCACGAGCGGTTCGTCGCCTTGGAGGTTGACCACGATGTCGTGGGCGCCCCAGCGGCGCTTCTCGGCGACTTCGGCGAGGCGGTCGGTGCCCGAGGCGTGATCGGTCCGGGTCATCTCGACGTCGCCGCCCACCGAGCGCACGGCGTCGGCGACGCGCGGGTCATCGGTAGCGACGACGATCTCGGCCGCTCCCGACACTGCCGCGCGCTCGAGCACGTGCAGGACGAGGGGCCGGCCCGCGATCTCGAGGAGCGGCTTGCCCGGCAGCCGCGTCGAAGCGTACCGGGCCGGGATCACCACGCGAAAGCTCATGCGGGCTTCCCCACCTTGGCTCGCAGCAGGTCCTCGACCGCGTCGCTCAGGCGGCCCCGGGCCTCCAGGAGCCAGTCGGCGATCTCGCGGACGGCGCCGTGCCCGCCTGGCCGGTCGGTGATCCAGTCGACCTCGTCACGGACGATCGGGTGCGCGTCCGCGGGGGCGATGGGCAGCCCGACTCGCCGCAGCACCGGAAGGTCGAGCACGTCATCGCCGCAATAGGCTACCTCGCTCGCGCTCAACGAGAGCTCACTCAGCAGCTCGTCGAGGGCGCGCTCTTTGTCGCTGCGGCCGAGGTAGGTGCGGGCGATCCCGAGCTCGTCCAGGCGCGCGCGCAACGCGGGCGCGCTTCGGGCGCTGATGACGGCGACCTCGATGCCCTCGCGCATGAGGAGCTTGAGCCCAAGGCCGTCCTTGGCGTCGAAGGTCTTGAGCTGCTCGCCCTGAGGGCCATAGAGGAGACGGCCATCGGTCAACACGCCGTCAACATCCAGGACCAGGAGGCGAATGCGTGCCGCCTCCTTCGAGCTGAGGGTGATGTCTTCCATTCAGAGCTCTTCGGAGTAGGGGCGCTTCTTCACGGTTTGGTCCAGCTCGACCAGGACCGAGAGCAACTCCTCCATGCGCCCGAGCGGCCACATGTTCGGTCCGTCGCTCAACGCGCGATCCGGGTCGGGGTGCGTCTCCATGAACACGCCGCTGACCCCCGCGGCAACCGCGGCGCGGGCAAGCACCGGCACCATCTGGCGTTGCCCGCCGGAGGAGGCCCCTTGGCCCCCCGGCTGTTGAACCGAGTGGGTCGCGTCGAAGACGATTGGGCATCCAAACGATCGCATCTGCGCCAGCCCCCGCATATCGGAGATGAGCGTGTTGTAACCGAAGCTCACGCCGCGCTCGCAGATCATGATTTGGTCGTTGCCCACGTCGCGACACTTCTGCACGACGTTCGCCATGTCCCAAGGTGCGAGAAACTGCCCCTTCTTGATGTTCACGGGCTTGCCGGCGCGGGCGACCCGCTGGAGGAAGTCGGTCTGCCGCACGAGGAACGCCGGCGTCTGCAAGACATCGACGACGGCGGCCACCTCGTCGATGGGCGTGTTCTCGTGGACGTCGGTCAAGGTCGGCACGCCCAGCCGCGCCTTGACGTCGGCCAAGACCCGTAGCCCCTCCTCGAGGCCGGGGCCTCGAAAGGAGCGGGCCGAGGTGCGGTTCGCCTTGTCGAAGCTTGCCTTGAAGATGTACGGGACGCCGAGCCGCTCCGCGATCGCCTTCATCGTCTCAGCGACCTCGAAGACGAGGTCCCGGCTCTCGATGACGCAGGGTCCCGCGATGAGGAAAAAGGGCTCGCGGGGACCTACCTCGTAGCCGACCAGCTTCATGGCGCCTAACCTAGCAGGCTCCGCGGAAACTCCCAGGGGCCTCAAATGCGCAGGAGCACCGAGGCTGCGACAGCGATCTGATAGACGATTCGAGACAGATCGATCGCGTTCTGGAAGACCTTTCGGTCGATCCGCGGCGGCACCAGAATCTCGTCGCCGGGCTGGATTGGGGTATCCGCCGGGCCCACGACGACCTCGGCGTTCGGTCGCAGCACGATCACGGCGTCCGTCTCGGCCCGGTTGGAGAATCCGCCCGCCATGGCTACGTAGTCCCGCACCGTCAGGTCCGGCCGGTACATGACCGCCTGGGAGAACTGCACCTCCCCGCCGACCCTCACGACGTTCGTGCGCGAAGGGATCACGATGGTGTCGCCGTCCTGAAGGAGGACATTGAGCTGGGTGCCCGCCGTCGAGGTCACGACCCGTCCGAGGGGCTGGATGTTCCGCGCCTGCTGGACGAACGTGCGAATCAGCTCCGCCTCGCGGACCCGGATTTCGCTCTCGCCGCTCGTGTCCGAGAGGGCGAGCAGCGCGCTTCGCTCGAGGCGATCGAGGCTCTCCTGGATGGTCCGGCGCTGGGCTCGGGCCACCGCAGGGCGACGCAGATGAACGGCACCGCTGTGGGCGAGCTCGGGGTCGACGCGCACCCAGTTGAGCAGGTCGAGCAGGCGAGTTCCGCGCCGTACCGCGAGCTCCCTGGGCCCTTCGACCTCGCCTTCGAGGTGGACGACGATCTCGCCGGGCCGGCCTTCCTCGCGCAAGGTCACGACGTCGCCGTCCTGCAGGAGCGTGTCGCGGAAACGCTCGGCGGAGAGGGTCTGGACTTGGGGACGCCCGGCGCGGACGCCCCGGAGAGTCACGGCGTTTGCCCGTGCGTCGCTGCCGACCACCTCGAGCACCTGCGCGCCGGTGGCCTCGGCGCCGGCGAGCTCGACGAGGGTGCGCTCACCGTCGGGAGCTCGGACCTCGACGACGGACCCGGGCCGGCCGACGAGGATCGTGTCGCCGTCGGCGAGCTGGGGCGTCGGGAGGGTCCCCTGAAGGAGGAACTCGTAGAGGTCGGCGCGCGCGATCTCCGTGCCTTGGCGAAGCACGCGGATGTCGCGGTAGCTCCCGTTGCGCGGGTGGATGCCGCCGGCTTGGGCGAGGAAGAAGAGGAGCGAGTCGCTCGGGATCCCCGCGTAGCGTCCCGGTCGCATCACGCCGCCAGTGACGAAGACGGCGACGGGGCTGGCGGTCAGTAGGTTCGTGTAGACGCCGAAGTTGCCGCGGTAAACCCGCGCGATCGCCCGACGCACGGTGGCCGTCAGGTCGGCGTTGCGTACGCCCGCCAAGTGCACCGGGCCGATGCCCGGCAGGAAGATGTTGCCTTGGGTGTCGACGACGAAGACGTCGTTGATGGTCAGCGCGCCCCAGGCGTTCACCATCACGCGATCGCCGGAGAGGATCTCGTAGTCGGGGTTGATGCCGTTCTCGCGCTGGGCGGCGTAGTTGCCCGAGAAGAGGTTGGCGCCGAAGGGCCGAGGGCCGGTCGCCGACTCGCCCGTGGACGAAGGCGAGGGGTCCGTGGACGAAGACTCTTGGGCGGCGACGAGGGCCGGCAACAGAGCGACGGAGAGGGCGAGGAGCAAGCGAACCATGGCGAACTTCCGCGGCGACGTGCCGCGTTCAGACGTTGGCATGCTCGCGAATCGATGCCAGCAGAAGGGTGCCGATGCCAAGCGCGGCGAAGGACAGCACCAGGACGGTCAGCACCGAGTGCCAGAAGCGAGGGTGCGTCGGCGCGTCCGGCCGGGAAGGGCGCGCAATGGTCACGAGGTAGCGGTGTTGGCGGTCCGCCTCGACCCGAGCGACCTCCAGGGAAGCGAGCGCCGACTGGTAGGCGCGCTCGGCGAACTCTTTCTCGGCGGCCACGGGCTCGAAGCGGGCGATGCTCTCGCGCAGCGAGTCGTCGTCCCCGACCATCTGTCGGTCTTGGCGCGCGAGCTGCTGCGCCAGCCCCGCGACTCGAGCCTGGGCTTGGCGGAGCTGGGGCGCCCCCGGCTGGAGCGTCGCCCGCAGGGCGCTCAGCTCGGCGCGCGCGCTCGCCAGGTCGGCTTCGAGGCGGCTGCGGACGGTGATCACGGCTTCGGCGGAGGCCGCCGGGTCGAGGATCGCCCCCTCCCGCTGGGCCTCGACGAAGGCCTGCCGGGCCTTGGTGAGCCGCTCCTCGGCGCGGGTGAGCTCCTGGCGCGCGAGATCGATTCGGTCGCGCCGGGCCCGTGCGGTCATCTCATTGACCATGCGCTCGCTGGCGTCGAGGATCGCCGTCGCGAGTTCCTCGGCCTTCTCGGCCGAGAAAGCCTTGACGCGGAGTCGGAGGGTGCCCGACTGGGTGTCGTGCTCGACGCTGACCTTCTGGCGGAAGTAGGCGTAACGATCTTCGACGGAGGCGTTCGCGGGAAGGCGCGAGAAGTAGTCGACGCTTGGCGCACCGTAGTGTTCGACGAAGCCATGCGCCTGAACGAGGTGGTCGAGGATGTCCCTCGACTCGATGTACTCCCGCACCATCATGACGTCCCGGCCCGCGGAGCTCGGCACCGACGCGATGAGCAGCTCCAGGCCGCCAACGCCGCCCCCCCCATCGGCCGATTGGATCGTGAACGCCGTGACCGACTCGTACTGGGGGGTGGCGATCGCACCGTAGTAGATCGCCGCGACGAGAGTCGGCATACCGACCCCGAGCAACATACGCCGCGCGACCCTTCGGGCGCGGAGCTTGCGGAGAGCGCGGGCGGTACTGGCGCGCGATTCGCCGGGGACTTTGCCGCTCATGACATGGCCTCGTAGGACTTGGCGGCCTCGTCGATGTCGTCGAAGAGCTCGAGGCGGCCGCGGCGCAGAATCGCGCACTTGTCGCAGTACTTGCGGATCGTGCCGAGCTGATGGGAGACGATGATCACCGAGCTCCGCTCCCGCCGCTCGGCGAAGGCGCGCACGCACTTTTCCTGGAACGAGGAGTCGCCGACCGCCGTCACCTCGTCGACCAGGTAGACATCGAAGTCGATGGCCATCGACAGGCCGAAGGCGAGGCGGGCGCGCATACCCGACGAGTACGTACGGACGGGCATGCGGAAGTACTCGCCGATCTCCGCGAAGGCGCGGGCGTATTCGACGACGTAGTCGATGTCCGCGGCGTAGATGCGCGCGACGAAGCGGCAGTTCTCTTCGCCGCTGAGCGATCCGTTGAACCCACCGGAGAAGCCGATCGGCCAGGACACCCGACCGTGCCGGAGCACGCGCCCGGCGTCGGGCTGTTCGGCGCCTCCAAGAATGCGCAGCAGGGTACTCTTGCCGGCGCCGTTGCGCCCAAGGATGCCCACGCTTTCGGTCTGATCGAAGCGCGCGTCGATTCGGTCGAGGACCACGTGATCGCCGGCGTGCGTCCGATAGACCTTCGTCACGCCGCGCAGCTCGATGGACCCCGGTGCGTCGATGGGTGGAGCGGCGGACGAGGGGCCGTCGCCGGGAGCCCAGAGTCGCTGGAGTCGCTCGGCCCAGCCTGGGGTGGCTCGGGCGATCATGTGAGCTGCACCTTGCTGCGGACCTTGCGCTCGAGGGTCAGCCCGACGAACGCCAGGCCAACGATCCACAGCACGACGTAGCCGGGATCGGCGTAGCGCGCGTGGTAGGTGGGAAACCAACCGTCGCGGACCATCTCCACGCAGTGCAGGATCGGGTTGTAGAGCATGATCTCGCGCACCCGGGTGGGGATCGCGTTGGCCGTGAAGAACAGCCCGGAGATCCAGAACAGCGGACGAAAGAGCGGGCCACGGATGCGATCGACGGAGTTCGTCATCACGCCGGCGGCGCACAGGACCAGGCCCAGGGCCATGCCGAACAAACCCGCGAGGCCGAGCCCCGTGGCCACCCGGAGCGCGTCGTCCAGGACGAAGCCTTCGGTGAAGAGCGCCCAGCCACCGGTGATCACCAAGAGGACGACCGTCAGCGTCGCGACCTCCAGCGCGCCTCGAGCCAGGATCAGGTCGAGGGTGTGGACGTGCGGGTAGAAGAGAAGGGCCTTGTTGCCGTTGATCGCCTGGCTGCCTTTTTCGGCCGTTTGCATGGCCATGCTGTAGGGAATGATCCCCGTGGCCAGAAAGGGCACCACATCCATGCCGTCGGGGGCCTGTCGGTGTGCGATGGCGAAGAACCCCCAGAACGTACCGATCCACAGAAGCGGCTCCAGGAGCGCCCAGAGGTAGCCGAGGCGGTGTGCGCCGAAGCGCGTCCGCGTCTCGCGGAGGGCGAGGGCGTGAACCACCCGGAGCTGCACCAGAGCGCCGCGGAGCAGGGAGCTCATGGCGACTCCGCCACGAAAGGGTTGGGGACGAAAACCCAGCGGCCGTCCCCGTCGTCGCAGGCGAGCCGCTGGCGTGGAGCCTCGGCGTCAATGCGAACGTGGCGGCAGGTCCGTCCGCTGGCCGCGACGTAGGCCGCGCTGGCGGTGAACACCTCGCCTTCGAGTCGCACGGGCTCGTCTGCCGGCAAGGAACCCAGCCGGGCCAGCAGCAGCTCTTCCCCTCGGGTGGAGGCGAGCTCGACACTCGGCCGGAGCGTGGCCGCGTGCCAGATCTCGCTCTCCGTGGGTGCCGCGCCGGCCCCGCAGCCCCACGCCAAGGACGTGAGCAAGAGCGACGCGCCGAGCCGATGCCCCATCTCGACGACCTCGGCCTAGGCCGACCTGCGGGAGAAGGTGCCACAGACTCGGCCGCTCTCGTCGACGACGACGAGCGCGCCGACCTCAACAGCCTCCAGGAGCTCTTCGGCGTCGGCCACGAGCGCGTCGATGGCGACGACCGGAGGCTCCGGCGACATCACCTCCTCGACAGGCTGATCGAGGTCCTCGAAGCCCTTCTGCAGCTCTCCGGCGCCGACGACGCCCACGAGGCGGTCGCCGTCGAGGACCAGAGCGAAGGGCAGGGGCGACCTGGCCAGGGCGAGGGCGCACTCCCGCACGGGGGAGCCGACCCGAACGACTGGGATCGGGTCGCTGGACATCACGTCCCCCACCCGCGAGAGCCGCCGTCCGAGGCTGCCGCCGGGGTGGAGCTTGGCGAAGTCTTCCTCACGGAAGCCTCGAAGCCGCGTCAGCGCCGCGGCCAGGGCGTCGCCCATGGCGAGAGTCGCGAGGGTCGAGCTCGTGGGCGCGAGGTTGTTCGGGCAGATCTCGCGCTCGACCCCCACGTCCAGCAGCGCGTCCGCGCGTCGCGCCAGAGGCGAGCGCCGGTCGCCGACCATCACGACGAGGGGCACACCCTTGCGCTCGATGTGCGGGACGAGCCGAAGGACTTCCTCCGTGCGCCCGCTGTAGGAGATCAGGACGACCGCGTCCTTCTCCGTGATCATGCCGAGGTCCCCGTGGTAGGCCTCGGCAGCGTGGACGAAGAAGGCCGGCGTGCCCGTGCTCGCCAAGGTGGCGGCGATCTTGCGACCGATCAGGCCCGACTTCCCAACGCCGCAGAGGATCACATGCCCCTCGACTCGGCTGAGGATCCGAACCGCTCTGCCGAAGTTGGCGTCGACCCGATGCTGGAGCTGCGCCACGGCCTCGGCAAGCTCCCGGAGGCTGTCTCGGGCCTGGTTGGCCAGGGGATCGAGGACCGAGACGTTGGACTCGTTGGTGCGCGCTGTGGCGTTCAAACCCATGGGATCAAGCTCTCTGAGAAGGTGCGAAGCGGACGGGGATTGGCGCGGGCGCCCACCCGGTCCGGTCGACCGAGCGCCACGCTCGGCCACCACCAAGCAGATACCGTACCACCGGCCGAATTCGCGTCTTCTTCTGCCGGCTTGCGCCCGATCGCGACACCGGCCGCGGCCAGTGTGACAGGCTGACTACGCTCGGTGTAGTTTTCAGCGGCCACTGAAGACCAGAACGCCCGGGGCTTCCCCTCGATGGGGGAAGACGGACATTCGAGTCGCCTCGGCGGTGGAAACTCCAGTGGCCGATGAGCGCGCCCGTGCGACACAAAATGCGCTGAACGTACGACCAGCATTCGTGGGCCCTCAGAGAAGCTGGGTGGCGCGCTCCGCCAGGCGGCTGCGCTCGCCCTTCATGAGGGTGATGTGGCCGCCGATGGCTTCGGTCCGGAAGCGCTCGGCGACGATGGTCAGGCCGTTGCTCGCCGAGTCGACGTAGGGGTTGTCGATCTGGTCCGGGTCGCCCGTCAGCACGATCTTGGTGTTCTGGCCCGCGCGGGTGATGACCGTCTTGACTTCGTGGGGCGTGAGGTTCTGAGCCTCGTCGACGATCAGGAACTGGTTGGGCAGCGAGCGTCCGCGGATGTAGGTGAGCGGCTCGATCTGAAGCACCCCCGAAGCCACCATCTCGGAGTAGTCCCGGTAGTCGCTCATACGCCGCGAGGTGAAGATGTACTCGAGGTTGTCGAAGATCGGCTGCATCCAAGGGTTGAGCTTCTCTTCGAGGGTGCCTGGCAGATACCCCACGTCCCGCCCCAGGGGGAAGATGGGCCGGGACACCACGAGCCGCGCGAAGGCGCCGTCCTCCAGCACGGTCTGCATCCCCGCGGCGACCGCCAGCAGCGTCTTGCCCGTGCCCGCTTTGCCCACGAGGGTGACGAGGTGCACCTCCGGGTCGAGGAGGAGGTCGAGGGCGAAGTACTGTTCGAGGTTGCGCGGGCGGACGCCCCAGGCGCCGTCGCGTTTGACGCGGAGGGGACGGACGGCACCGTCGCTTTCGTGGAAGCGGCCCAGGGCGGTGTGCCGCGGGTGCTGGCGATCCCGTAGGACGATCGCGGCGTTCGGGTGCAGGCCGTCCGGGAGATCGAGGTGGCCCGCGTCGAGGGACTCACGGCGACCGAGGGCGTCGACCTGCTCCTTGGAGGCCTCGACGGTGAACATCCCCGTGTAGAGCTCACGGATATGGAGCCGACCGCCTTCGTAGTTCTCCGCCTTGAGTCCGAGCGCGTCGGCGCGGATACGGAGGTTGGAGTCCATCGTCACGAAGACGACGGGGCGCTCGGGGTGGGCGTCGCGGAGCTCCAGCGCAGTCCCCATGATGGCGTGGTCCATGGCGCGGTTGTCGCGGGAACGCCAGAGCTGCGGGTCCGCGGGGACGGCGACGAGGAGGCGGCCCCCGTCGTCGAGCTCGACGCCCTCCTGCAAGGAGTGCCCGTTGCGCTCGCGGAGAGTGTCGAGGGTCCGCGCGAGCGTTCGGGCGTTGCGGCCTCGCTCGCTGAGCTCCTTCTTGAACTGGTCGACTTCCTCGATGACGTAGATCGGGATGACGACGGTGTTCTCCTCGAACTTGTAGATGGCCTGGGGATCGTGGAGGAGGACGTTCGTGTCGAGGACGAAAAGCTTCGGGCTGGTGCTCATCGAAGGCGCTGTGCTCGGGGGAAAGAGGCCGCGGGCCGCGGCGTCGCTGGCTGGTCGGCGCCTCGCGGAGGAGCCTGACCCCTTTCAGCTAGTCTCCGGCGTACGCCCACGCAATCGCTCGTCCCGGCCGCGGGTGCGGCGACCGGAGGTGATGGCCCGAGGCGCGGGCGTTCCGAGGCCCGCGTGTCCTTGACAGCCCGCCCCGGGACCGACCGTGATGGATCGCGGTCGCAAGGGTGTCCCTGGGTGACACCGTCGGGCGCCCAGATCTTGAAGATCTTCGAGGCGCGATACGGCGCGAGCAAGCGCTGCATGAGCCCCGTGTTCCGCGTCAGCACGGGGCTCGTGCAGCGGATACCGGCGCGATGCGGCGCGCAGGAGCGTGCTCTCGGCCGTGACGCGCACCGAGGCATGTCGCCGACGGTTGGCCGCGGTCCGCTCAGCCGCGCTCGGACAGGGGCACGTAGTCGCGCTTGTCCGGCCCGACGTACACCTGACGCGGCCGCGCGATCTTCTGCTCGTCGTCCGAGAGCAGCTCCTCCCACTGGGCCAGCCAGCCAGGCGTCCGGCCGATGGCGAAGAGCACGGGGAACAGGTCCATTGGCAGGCCCATCGACTGATAGATGAGACCAGAGTAGAAGTCGACGTTCGGGTAGAGCTTGCGCTTGACGAAGTAGTCGTCTTCGAGGGCGATCTTTTCGAGCTCCACGGCGATGTCGATGAGCGGGTTCTTCCCCACTTCGTCGAAGACCTGGTAGGCCATCTTTTTGATGACCTTCGCGCGCGGGTCGTAGTTCTTGTAGACCCGATGGCCGAAGCCCATCAGGCGCCCTTCGCCGTTCTTGACCGACTCGATGAAGGACTTGATGTTGCTCTTGGATCCGATCTGCGTGAGCATCCGGACGACGGCCTCGTTGGCTCCTCCGTGCAGCGGCCCGTAGAGCGCCGCACAGGCGGACGCGAGGGCGCTAAACGGGTCCGAGTGCGCCGAACCCACCGTGCGCATCGTTGTGGTCGAACAGTTCTGTTCGTGGTCGGCGTGCAGGATGAACAGGACGTCCAGCGCTTTCTCGATGACCGGGTTCGGGGTGTATTTCACCTCGGTCATCTTGAAGAGCATGTTCAGGAAATTCCCGGCGTAGCTCAGGTCGTTGTCGGGGTAGACGTAGGGAAGCCCGCGGCGGTGGCGGTAGGCGTAGGCCGCGAGCGTCGGCATCTTGGCAATGAGCCGCTGCACCTGCAGGTTGCGGCTCTCGGGATCGCTCAGGTTCTTCGCGTCGGGGTAGAAGGTCGAGAGCGCCCCCACCGTCGACACGAGGATGCCCATCGGGTGGGCGTCGTAGCGGAAGCTATCGAGAAGCTCGCGGATGTTCTCGTGCACCATCGTGTGGTGCGTGATCGCGTGCTGGAACGATTCGAGCTCGGAACGGCTCGGGAGCTCGCCGTGGTGCAGTAGGTAGGCGACCTCGAGGAAGCTCGAGTGTTCAGCGAGCTGCTCGATCGGGTAGCCCCGGTAACGGAGGATGCCCTTGCCGCCGTCGATGAAGGTGATGCGGCTTCGGGTCGAGGCCGTGTTCTTGAACGCTGGATCGTACGACATCAGCCCGAAGTCGTCGTCGGAGACCTTGATCTTCCGCAGGTCCATCGCGCGAATCGTCCCGTCCTGGATCGGGAGCTCGTAGGTCTTGCCAGTGCGGTTGTCGGTGACCGTCAGTGTCTGCTTCTCGTCGGGCATCGGACCTCTCTTGGGGGGTTGCGGGGTGCGGAGTCTACCGCATCGGAGGACGGGCGCGACGAGCCTTTGGCGCTTGCGAACGCTTTCGAACGAACCAAGGTGACGACGCGGCTCTTCTTTACGAGGAGCGCTCAGCAGCGCGTGCGACCGAACGAGCTACGCTCCCACGAAGGCGCGCACGGTTTCAGGGCGCTGTGTCCGAGCAGCAGCGGAAGCCGACGTTGGTGAGCTGGAAGACGTCGTCGGCGACCGTGAAGTCGAAGTCGCAGCGGAGCCCGTTGGAGGGGTTGTTCATGCTTCCGCCCCGCAGCGGGTTCACCCCGGCGCTGCGCGCCTGCATCCACTCCTTGACGTTGCCGCTGAGGTCGTAGATGCGGGAAGAACCGCCGTGGCTCGCGTAACACATGGGCAGCGAGCGCGTCGCCAACACGAGGTCGTCGTCCGGCGGTCCGGCCACCGGGTCGTAGTCGTTGCCGTTGCAGGTGTTGGGCTGGTACGTCGTGCAGGAGCTCCCGTAGGCCCAGGTGCAGCTTCCGGTCGAGCTGGCGCAGGCGCGCTGGAACTCCGCCTCGGTGCACAGCCGCATGCCGGCCGCGAGGCAAGCATCGCGCGCTTCCGGGTAGGTGACCTGGGTCCACGGCATCACGTCCGGTCGTGAGCAGGAGCGCGCCGCCGACGCGCCGGACGCGACGGCCGTGGCGTCTGGGCGGGAGGCCTCGTAGGTGTACATCCAGAACGTCGACCCGCCCTGGGTCACGCGGACCATGTCCTCGACGACGTAGCTCGGGTTGGGGCCCGGAGTGTCTTTCGGTTCGTCGACGAGCCCGTCGCAGTCGTTGTCCTCCCCGTCGCAAACCTCGGTGCCGGGGGTGCCTGCGGGCGGCGCGTTGCAGGTGACGCCGGTGCCACCGGCGGCACACACGATGGAACCCGTGCGCCGACAGCTTCCCGTACCGTTGGAGCACACGGTCCCCAGACCCAAGGGGAGGAAGGGCTCGTCGACAGCGCCGTTGCAGTCGTTGTCGAGGCCATCGCACCGCGTCTCGGTGGCCTCGTAGGTCGCCGGGTAGTCGCAGGTCCAGCCCCCAGCACCCGCGCAACGCGGACTCGTGCCGGCGCACACTCCGCTCGTGAGGCAGAAGTTCGACGGCGGCGTGATCCCCTCGTCCGTTCGCCCGTCGCAGTCGTCGTCCACGCCGTTGCAGGCTTCCGAGCCGTTGAAGTCGCAACGGTACTCGCAACCGTTCGAGGTGTCCCCGTCGGCGTCCCAGAAGCCGTCCTCGCAGGCCACGAGAGTGCAGCTCCCCGAGCGGCACTCGGCGAAACCGCCCGCGAAGCTGCAGACGTTGCCGCACATGCCGCAGTTGTTGACGTCGTTGCTGAGAAAGTTCTCGTCCGTGCTTCCGTCGCAGTCGTCATCCAGCCCGTTGCAGCTCTCGATATTCGGTCCGACGGAGCCCATGCACACGATCGCGCCCGCGACGCAGGCTTCGGTGCCGGCGCGGCACTCGCCCGTGGAGGTACCGCAGGAAGCGCCGCCGCCGGGGTTGCCCTCGTCGACCAAACCGTCGCAGTCGTCGTCTCGGCGGTTGCAAGTCTCCGTCGCCGGGGTCGCGGGAGTGCAGGCGTATTCACAGCCGGTCGCCTCGATCCCGTCGATGTCGTGGAACCCCTCCTCGCAAGCGCCGAGCTCGCAGGCACCCGCCGCACATGCGGCGCCAGCGTGCGCAAAGCGGCAGGTGCGGCCGCAGCTTCCGCAGTTGTTCACGTCCGTGTCGAAGTCGAAGTCCTCGTCGACGCTCCCGTCGCAGTCGTTGTCCCGGAAGTCGCAGTTCGAGTCGTCGTCGGCGGTAGGTAGGCAACGGTACTCGCAGCCGTTGGCCGGGTCGCCGTCCAGGTCGAAGAACCCGACATCGCAGCGGTCGACGCCGCAGACGCCGCCGGTGCAGACGCCGAAGGCCCCCGGCGGGGCACAGGCTACCCCGCACCCGCCGCAGTTCTCGATGTCCGTGGCGGTGTCGATGCCCTCGTCGACCAGGCCGTCGCAGTCGTCGTCCAGGTCGTTGCAGATCTCCTCCCGCCCTTCGGCGCAGGCCGCGTCTCCACCGGTGTCGGTGCCGGCGTCGGTGGTCGCGGCGTCGCGCCGAGCGGCGTCAACTCCGCCGGCATCTGCCGGTCCACCGTCCGCCCCGGCGTCCTCGCAGTCCACGCAAAAGGGCTCGACGTCGCAGCCGGCGCTAGCGAGCAGGAACACCGCGCCGAGCCCCACGGCCGCCGCGCGGCCCACTGCTTTTGGGAGACGTCGCCGGCGCCGGAGGGCGATCAGCCCCACCAGCAGCAAGAACGCGAGAGGGCCGCCGGTCGACCCCGCACCCCCGCCGAGGCCACCCACCGTGCAGGCACAGCCGCCGCCTCCCGCCGCCAACAGCCGGGTGCGCTCGTCGTCGCTGGCGCCGGCGTCCACCCCCGCGTCGATCCCGGCGTCGGCCTCCGAGCCGCCAACGCACTCGCCGTCACGGCAGACCTGACTGTCGGGGCAATGCACGTCGAGGCAAGGGTCCGGTTCGCAGTCCCCGCTCAGGGGCGCGCAGACCTGCCGCGGGGGACAGCGCACGCCGACGCATCGATCGTCGGTGCAGCTTCCGTCGGCAGGGTCGCAGACCTCACCGCGGCCACAACGCACATCGGTGCAAGGGTCATCGACACACGCGCCCTCGCGGCAGCGCTGGCCGGCCCCGCACTCCACGTCGGCGCAACTCCCGATGCAGGTCCCGCGGCGGCACGCCTGATCGGGTGGGCACGCCGTGGTCGCGCAGGGGTCGTCGGCACACTCGCCGGTCGTGAAGTCGCAGAGCTGGTCCTCCGGGCAACCGAGGGCCCGGCAGCTGTCCTCGACGCAGGTACCGCTGTTCGGCTCGCACACCGTACCCTCGCTGCACGCCACCCCGTCGCAGGGGAAAGTGCACTCGTTGTTCTTGCACACGCATGTCGGCGCGCTGGGGTCGTCGGAGCAGAGCACTTCACCGTCGCGCTCGAGGGTCTGGGCGCCGCAGGCCGCGTCGTCGCAGGCGTCTGCGACACAGAAGCAGCTATCGCCCTCGACCCGCGGCGCTTTGCCCGTCGGGCAGGTGAAGCCGAACTCGCTCCGAGTGCAGGGCAGTGCGCACTGGCAGTCCACGCAGCTGCTCTCGCCGGGGCAGAGCGCGCGGGTGTCCTCCTCGTCGACGCTGCCGTCGCAGTCGTTGTCCTCGCAGTCGCACGTCTCGGTTCCGGCCGGGACTTCGCCCACGCAAGTCTCCCGTCCGTCGATGCACTGGAGCGTGCCCGCCATGCACGCGCCCACGTCGGTGCCGCACGCTTCGCCGAGCCCCAGGCCTTCGTCGATGCTTCCGTCGCAGTCGTCGTCGAGGTCGTTGCAGCTCTCGGATGCCGGCGCGATCTCGCCCTCGCAGAACGTCATGCCGTCGCGGCAGATCGTCACGCCAGGCTGGCACGCGCCGACGTCGCTCCCGCAGGGTGCCCCCACGCCCAGGCCGTCGTCGGGCAGGCCGTCGCAGTCGTTGTCGAGTCCGTCACAGACTTCCGCCGTCGGTCCCACGGCGCCCACGCAGCTCAGTGCGCCCCCAACGCACTGAATCGTGCCCGCTTCGCACTCGCCTTGGGTCTCGCCGCATGGCGTACCGACGTCGGGGTCGGCCTCGTCGACGCTGCCGTCGCAGTCGTTGTCCACCCCGTCACAGCGCTCGGTGCTCGGTCCGATGGCGCCCAGGCAACTCCCCCAGGAGCCCGAGAGGCAAAGCTCGGTGCCGGCGCGGCAGGCGCCGACGTCCGTGCCACAGCTCCGGCTGAGGCCATCGACGCGCCCGTCGCAGTCGTCGTCGAGGTTGTTGCACACCTCGGGACCACCGCCCGTCGCCGTGCAGCCGACCCAAGCGCCCGCCGAGCAGGTCTCCGTACCGGCGCGGCAGACACCGACATCCGAGCCGCAGCTCCGCGTCAGCCCCTCGTCGATGGCGCCATCGCAGTCGTTGTCGCTGTTGTCGCAGACCTCGGCGCCGGTCGGGACACAGCCCATGCAGATGCCGCCCTCGTCGACGAGGCCGTTGCAGTTGTTGTCCCGCCCGTCGCAGACCTCGGCGGGTTCGGGGCCGCACTCGCCGCAGAGGTTGCGCGGCTCGTCGGCGGTGCCGTCGAAACAGTTGTCGTCGCTGAGGTCGCAGTCGTCGCCAGGGTTCGTGCAATAGGCTCGCGGGTCCGAGGTGGGCGGGCCAAAGGTTCCGTCGCGGTCGCAGTACTTCTGGAAGCCCTCGTCGATGGCGCCGTCGCAGTCGTTGTCGGCGTCGTCGCAAACCTCCGTAAGCAGTGAGTCGTTGATGATCGTCGAGAACGCGAGGGCGAGCTCTTCTTCGTTCGTGGCCTGGTGCGCGGCCCCGGTGCCGCCGCCGGCGGCGATCTGGTTGGCCTGGTTCAGGTCGGACATGCTCGTCCCGAAGTAGATGACGAAGGTCTCGATGCGCTCGTTGGGACCGCCGGGGATGGGTGTGTCGAGCAGCCGGGTGGCCGCCGCCACCGAGTTCGCGAGGTTGTTGCGGGTGTTGCAGCAGGGGCGGCCGTCGTGCAGGAGGATCACGTAGTAGGGCCGGCAGCCGCGCGCCGGGTCGCCTCGGACGGGACCCGACGCGCTCTGGTAGTACGCGCGCACGTTGTCGAGGGCATCGCGGATGGGTGTGGAGCCGCCTTCCACCAGCTCCGGTGAGCCGGTGAAGTCCACCCAGGAGAGGATCTGGTTCTGGTTGTCGTCCTGGATGGGAACGTGAATGGTCGTGCCCGTGCCGTAGGTCTTGAAGGAGGTCAGGCCAAAGACCACATCACCGAAGGCGCCGAGGACGCGTTGTAGCGCGCACTTGGCGTCGTTGATGCGCGTCCGGGGCTGGCCGCAGGTGTTGTTGCCGCTCCCCGTCGAGTTGCCCATGGAGCCCGAGTCATCGAAGATGACCATGAAGTAGGGCTTGATTTGGGTCTGGGCTTCGACCTGCGTGCACAGGCCGAGCACCGACAGACTCACGAGCATCCAGCGCGTCATCGTTCCTCCCGAAGAACTGTAATCGTACACTATTGGTGGCTGGTGCGTGAGCGCCCTGCTTCCGTTCCGCTGGCCCCGGGGACTTCCGCTGCCGGAGGCTCTGCGGCTGCGCCCGAGCGCTCGCCGTGCTTTACCCGTCTCGTGCTTGCCTACGAGGAGATCCGTCCACCGGCCGGGAATCCGGCGAAGACCTTTGCCTTCCTTCACGGGATCCTGGGCCGTGGGGCCAACTGGCGGTCCATCGCCCGAGGGTTCGTCCAGGCGCGCCCCGACCACCGCGCGCTCCTCGTGGACCTGCGGCGCCACGGCGACTCCCTCGAGGTCGACGGCCCCGACACCCTCGAGGCGGCGGCTGCGGACCTGCGTTCGCTCCCAGGACGCCTCGACGGGCTGCTGGGGCACTCCTTCGGAGGCAAGGTCGCCCTCCAGTACGCCGCCACCGAACCCGTCGCTGAGCTCTGGCTGATCGACAGCAACCCGGGCCCTCGACCGGACCGGCGCGGCTCGGAGCTCATCGAGCGGGTGCTGACGGCGCTGCGTTCGGCGCCCCACACAGTCGGACGGCGGGCGGACTTCGTGCGCGCGCTCATGGCCGAGGGCTTGAAGGAGGGGGTCGCCCGCTGGCTGGCCATGAGCCTGCGCCGGGAAGGCGGGGGCTTCCGCTACCCGGTCGACCTGGACGCCATCGACGCGCTGCTGGCGAGCTACTTCGCCGCCGACCTGTGGCCGGTGCTCGAACGGACGGAGGCTCGGGCCCACCTCGTCGTCGCGACCCGTTCGGAGGTGTTCGGGCCCGACGACCGCCGCCGCGCGCGGGAGCTCGCGGCACGCCGGAGCAACGTCCTCGTGCACGAGCTCGACGCGGGGCATTGGGTCCATGTCGACGCCCCCGAGGCTCTCTTGGCGCTCTTGTCCGAGGGCGCGAAGGGCGTTACGCCTGCGGCGAGGTCTTCCCCATGAGCGTCGTCCACGACTCGGCCTACTATCGCATCGAGACCCTCGATGGGTACGTGCGCATCGTTCGCAGCGCGCGCCCGTACACCGACCTCGCCGGCCTCGACGCCGAACACGCCCAGCTCGAGCGGGCCCTCGCGCCCCTACGGGGTCTGCCGGTCTTGGTCGATCTGCGCGACGCCCCAGGCCGCAACGACCCCGCCTTCGAAGAGCGCATGAGTGCCCACCGGAGGGTGCTGTTTCGCGGCGCGCCGCGGGCGTGCGTCCTCGTCCGCACGGCCACCGGGGTCTTGCAGGTCCGCCGTCACGTGAAGGAAGACGGACTCGAGGGCCGCGTCGTCGTCACCAACGACCCCGCGGGAGCGCTGAGGCATGTCCGCGGCGTGGCCGATGGCACCCCGTACTGAGCGCCCGGGTCAGCTCGGGGGCTGGGAACCCATGGCTGCTTGTACCCCCTCCAACACGAACTGCGCTGCGACCGCCGCCAGGAGCAGACCGAACAGCCGCGTAACGACGTTGACGCCCGTGCGCCCGAGCGCCTGCGCCAGCCGCTCGGCGAGGCGAAACACGAGGTAGGTCAGAGCGATGGTCAGGGCGAGCACGACGTAGAGGCCCACCCGTGCCCACAGGTCCGGAGCGCGCGTCGACAGCAGAACCACCGAAGCGATCGCCCCCGGTCCCGCGATGAGCGGGATCCCCAGCGGCACGATCGCAACGTCGTCCCGGGACTCTTCGCGCTCTTCCCGGGTACCTTTAGTGTCGCGTGGGTGCGCGCGGAGCATGTCGATGGCCACGAGAAAGAGCAGCACCCCGCCGGCAATCTGGAAGGCCGGCATCGAGATGCCGAAGAAGGCGAAGATGTGCTCGCCCCCCGCCGCGAAGAGCGAGAGAACGCCCAGCGCCAGCAGGCACGCCCGCGCGGCCGTCCGCCGCCGTTCGACGGCGGGCATCTCGGCAGTGACTCCGAGGAACGGGCCGATGTTGCCGATCGGGTCGACGATGGCGATCAGCGTGGAGAACGCCGTGAGGGCGAAGCCGAAGGTCGCGTGCAGGTCGGGCACGGGCTGCCCCTAGCCCACGGAGGGGCCGCTGGCGAGCGGTGTCGCGCCCTGACGCCCTCGCGACCGAAGCTGCGCCTGAATAGGGAGCACCTCGGCGGGGTCTGTTCTCTCGAACCCGGCAGACCCGGGCAGGAGGACCCGATGACGACCCGAGCCCTCATCCTCAGCTGCTTCGTGATCACCGGCTTCGCCGCCGCCCAGCGCGCGACGCCCCAGCCCACGACTGCGAACGCCGTGCGTGTGGCCCGACAGGTCCAGGCCTTCTACGACCAGACCGATTCGCTCCAGGCGCGTTTCACCCAGACGTACTACCACCGCCTCTACCGTCGCTACCAACGGTCGACGGGCCGGCTCCTGTTCGACAAGCCGGGGCGCATGCGCTTTGACTACGACCGCCCGAACGGGAAGGTCGTGGTGAGCGACGGATCGCATCTCACGGCCTACGAGCCCGGGGACCACGGCGAGCCCGGCCAGTACGTCAAGACCACGATTGGCAACAACGCCCTACCCGCCGCCTTCGGGTTCCTGACCGGGCAAGCGCGCATCCTCGACGACTACCGCGTCCGACTCCTGGACGCTCGATCCTACCGATGGAGCGGGCACATCCTCGAGCTGCGCCCGCGTCGCCCCAACCCGCGCATTCGGCGCATCCTGCTCTACGTCGACGGGGACCCGGCGCGCGCGGGGGTGGTTCACCGCCTGCGCGTCGACGACCACGAGGGCAACCGCAACAAGTTCGAGCTGCGTCGGATGCGCTTCAACCGCGACCTCCCCGAGCGCGCCTTCCGCTACGCGCCGCCTCGGGGCAGCCGCCGGATTCGGTAGCCTTCGGCGGACGCTCGCAGCCAGGACCTCGCTGGCGCCGAGCGGTGGTCCCGAGTACAGAGCCATGTGCGCCGTTGGATCGCCGCCTGCGTCCTCGGAGAGACCCTCGGCCTGGCGGCCTCGGCGCTGCTCGGCGCGCTCGTCTCACGCGCCGGCGAGGAGACCGCACCGGGGGTGCTTCTGGCGATCCTGCCGCTGACCGGCCTGCTCGAAGGGGCCGCCCTCGGTGCGGCGCAAGCCGCGGCTCTCCGGGCCTTCGTGCGGCCCGGGCCCTGGGTCGGGGCCACCGCCGGAGGCATGGCCGCGGCCTGGGCGCTCGCGGGCCTCGCCAGCTGGTTCGAACCGCCGCAACTATCCGCCTTCCTCGTGGTCGCCACCGCCGGCCTCTTTGGCGTCCTCGTGGGCGTCGTCGTCGGGGGCGCCCAGAGCCGCGTCCTGAGGGACCGGCGCTGGCTTCTCCCGTCGGTCGCCGCCTGGGTCGCCGCCCTGGTGGCCAGCGCTTTGCTCAGTGAGCTCGTGCCGTGGGGCCCGTTCACCGCGCGGGTCTTCTTGGTCGAGGCCCTCAAGGGCGCCGTTGCGGGGCTCCTGCTGGGGGCCGTCACCGCGCCGATGTTGTTGCGGATCCTCGCCGACGAGCCTCCGAGGCTCCACGAAAAACGCGACGATCCGGTCATAACACACCGAAACCATTGAGAAAACCTCTGACCTTGAGAGAAAACTCTCACGGCCTCCTCGCAAACGAACTGACACGTCAGTCTAGTTGGGCTATGACCGCCCGGTTTTCGTCGGGCCAGAGAACTGACACGTCAGTCCAATGCGCCCGCGTCTCATTCGACGAGAGGTCTGAAGGTCATGAACACGGCTGCTTTTTTCCGTGTGGAGGGCACGCTCACCGAACGTGGCAGTCTCGCGGCGTCCGCGTGGTTGGCATCGAACGCTGCGGGCGTCGGTGAACGGGTCGCCCGCTTGGGCAACGTGGCGTTGGCGGCGCCCTTCGCGCTGCTAGGTGAGCTCCAGACCGGCGCGACCGCCACGCGCGTGACCTGGATGGGGGTGCGCGGCATGACCGAAGACCGCCTCGTCCTGCTCGCCGAGGAGTACTACGAGAAGTATCTCAAGGACGACGTCCTCGACATCGGCCGCGACCTGCTCAAGCAAGCCAAGAAGCAGGGTCGCCGCGTCGTCCTCATCAGCGACAACATCGATCTCGTCGTCGGTCCGCTCGCCGAACAGCTCGGGGCCGACGACCTGATCTGCAACCGTCTCGAAATGCGCAAAGGCAAGGCCACCGGGCGCCTCGAAGATCCGGTGATCGGGGGCAACGTCACCGGCCAGTGGGCGCGGGCCTTCGCGCAGGAGCACGACATCGACTTGATGGCCTCCTGGGCCTACGGCGCGAGTGCCGCCGACAGCCTGCTGCTGAGCGCGATCGGTCAGCCCTGCGCGGTCAACCCCGACCGCCAGCTCCGTCGCCTGGCCAAGGACCACAGCTGGCCGGTGGTCGAGAAATGAGCGGCGGGGAGAACGAACGGGACGCCGTCGCGTCCATCCGCGCGGGATGGGTCGCCGAGACCTTTGCGGACAAACATCTGCTCGTCACCGGCGTCACGGGTTTCCTGGGCAAGGTGTGGCTTGCGATGCTCCTCGACTTCTTGCCGGAGGTCGGCCGCGTCACGGTGATCGTCCGCGGCAAGAAGGGCGAAGACGCCGACGCCCGCTTCCGCCGTATCTACGAGCGATCGCCCGTCTTCCGACCTCTCCGGCAGAAGCTTGGGCAAGGTCTACGGGCGCTCGTCGCCGAGAAGGTGCGCGTCGTCGACGCGCGGCTCGTCGAACCTCTCTGCGGTCTCGAGCCGGAGGCCGCCCGGGCGCTGATGAAGGACGTCGACGCGGTGGTTCATTTCGCGGGCCTGACCGACTTCGAACCCGATCCGCAGCAGGCGATCGACGCCAACGTTCGCGGCGCCTGGCATGCCGCCGACCTCGCCGCGCTCAGCCCCGCCAAGCGCTACGTCCATGTCTCGACGACCTACGTGGCAGGCAGGCGGAGCGAGGAGATCCCGGAGCGCCTGGACGAAGGCGTCTCGCCCAACGGCACGCCTTTCGATCCAAGCGCCGAGCTCGAGGGGATCGAGGCGGAGCTGCGCACCCTCGACACCAAAACCAAGCGTGTGGACGCGGCGCAGGCGCGCGCGGAAGCTCTCGGCTGGCCCAACATCTACACCTACACGAAGGGCCTGAGCGAACAGCTCATCGCAACCCGAAACGATGTCGTGACCACGACGTTCCGCCCTGCGATCGTCGAGTGCGCGCGGCGCTACCCCTTCGAGGGTTGGAACGAGGGGATCAACACCTCCGGGCCGCTGGTCTGGCTCTTGTCGACGAGCTTCCGTCGCTTCCCGGCCAGGCCTTCGAACATCTTCGATGTGGTCCCCGTCGACACCGTGGCGCGGACCATGATGCTCGTCGTCGCCGAGGCGCTCCGCGACGAATCCCAGGAAGTGTACCAGTGCGCCTCGGGGCATCGGAACCCGCTCACCATGGGTCGCGCGGTGGAGTTGTGCGCCCTGAGCCTGCGCAAGTTGCTACGCGAGACGGGCACGGACTGGGAGAAGCACGTGCTGTCGCGCCTCGAGGCCTACTGCCATGATCCGAGCAAGTCGGAGGTCTTCGGTTACCGGCGCATGCGCCAGGCAGCCAAGGCCACACGCAACTTCCTCCGCGACTTCAAGCTCGAACGCAAGCTCTCGCCGGACCTCTACGAGCGAATCGACGGCGAGCGTCTCCAGGAGGAGCTGCGTTCCTTCTCGATGAAGTGTCGCACCGCGGACCGCAAGCTCGGTCAGGTCGACGAGATGCTGCGGCAGTACAGGCCGTTCATCTACGACCACAGCTATGTCTTCCGTACCGACAACCTGGTGAACGCCACCGCGCGGCTCGTCGGCGAGGAGCGCTCCTTGTGGGGCTTCGACGTCGAGGAGATCTGCTGGCGTCACTACTGGTCCAAGGTGCAAATCCCTGGGCTGGACAAGTGGTCGTTGCCGCTTCTGCGTGGCGAAAAGGTGCCTGAGGACGAGCCGCTGCCGCCCGCGGATGATTCGAGGGAAGGCGTGCGTCGTAAGACCGGCGAGGTTGCCCGCGTGGACATCGAAGCAGAGATCCGGGCGACAGCCTGAGGAGCGAGCGCATGAAAGAGATCTTCATTACCGGGGCGACCGGCTTTCTCGGGTCGTACGTGCTCGACCACTACCTGCGCGAGACGAACCTCAGGATTTCTGTGCTCACGCGGGCGGCCAGCCGGCAGGAAGGGTTGGAGAAGCTGTGGAAGGCGCTTCAGATCCACCAGGATGCGTCGACCTTCTGGCAACTGCAGGATCGGGTCGAGATCGTCTCGGGGGATTTGACCAAGCCCCGACTCGGCATCGACGACGACCAGTACGATCGGCTCGTCAAAGGTGCGGAGTCGATCCTCCACATCGCGGCTTCGCTCAACCGCAAGAGCGACAAGGCCTGCCTCAACCACAACCTCAAGGGCACCCTCGCGGTGCTCAAGCTCGCGCAGGCGGCGCGGGACCATCACGGCCTGCGGCGCTTCAGCTTTGTCTCGACGACGGCGATCGCCGGCAAGCGCGACTCCGAGACGCTCACCGAAGACGAGGCGTTCGACTGGGACCGCTCGGACTACGACCCCTACGCGCGCACCAAGAAGTTCTGTGAGCACATGGTGCGCGAGCTCTTGCCGGACGTGCCCAAGACGATTTTTCGGCCGTCCACGGTGATGGGCGACTCGCGGCATCCGCGGAGCACGCAGTTCGAGATGGTGCGCGCGTTCAACGCGGTCTTCTCGATGCCCGTGTTCCCGGTGCGGCCGGACGCGCGCGTGGACATCTGCAACGCGGATTGGGTCGGAAAGGCGATCTTCGAGCTGCACCGCAAGCCCGCCCAGCACGACTGCTACCACCTCTCTGCCGGTACGGCGTCCCCCAAGGCCTACGACATCGGCCAGGCCATGGCGCGGCTCGGGCGCCGCCCCCCCCGGATGGTTCCGCAGCTCTTCGGCGCGACACAGATGGGCTTCGATCTCATCGCCGGACTGAGGCAGCGCAACACGCTCACGTACATCGGCAGTCTGTTCAAGGTCTTCTTGCCGTACATCACCTTCGACACGGTCTTCGACAACACCCGGGCCGTCACCGAGCTCGGCGCCGCGCCGGCGAGCTTCCTCGATTACGGCCCGCCCTTCGCGGAGTGGTGCCGCTCGCAGAACTACCGCTACCCGTACCTGCCTTTCCCCGAGCGCCCCGCCGTCGTCGCCGTCCCCAGCGATGGAGCGCGAGCATGACGCGGCGCAAGCCCAAGCTCTGGCGCCCCACGAAGGATCCCGCCAAGGAGCCGCCCGCGCTGACGACGGCGAAAGCTGGCGCGCCCGCGGAAGTGCTGCCGACGTCTTGGTCGGAGATGAAGTCCTTCGTCGAGGACCTCCGGGCGAAGCTCGAAGCAAAGGACAAGGAGTCGCTTTCGGGGCTCGCGCAAGACATTGCTCGGGCAGCGGCGGACAAGCTCGCCGAGTACATCGACGCCGACCGCGCCCTGATGCTCGCCATGAGTGGCTTCATCGAGGCGGCAGCGAGCCGTTACGCCATCGATCCGGGTGAGCAGTGGGAGCCCGGCAAGCCGCTCAAGCTCCTGCTCGCGGGCTACAGCGGCACACGCAACACGGGGGCGGACGTGCGCGTCGAGGAGATGATCCGGCAGTTCCGACATCTCTTCGGCGACGAACACGTGGAGATGAGCATCTTCACCCTCGACCCGGAGCTGACCCGCGGTTACTTCCGAACCGTTCGTCAGCTCGAGTTGCCGAAACTCTTTCCGCGCTTCCTCTTCGACACGATCCACGAGCAGCACGCGGTCATCGCCTGCGAGGGGTCGATGTTCAAGAGCAAGTTCGCGAACGCCCTGAGTACGATGATGGTGGGCGCGATCGGGCTCGCTGCTGCCGAAGGCAAGCTCGCGGTCGGCTATGGCGGCGAGGCCGGCAAGATGGACGACGCGCTGGCGGATCTGGTGCGCCGCTATTGCCAGGACGCCCTGATCATCGCGCGCAACGAAGCGAGCAAAGCGATCCTCGCGGAGCTCGGCGTCGCGTCACGGTCCGGCACCGACACGGCCTGGACCTTCGAGCCCGCGCCCCCCTCGGTTGGTCGCACGATCCTCATGGAGCAGGGGTGGGACGGGGAGACGCCGATCCTCGCGCTCTGTCCCATCAACCCGTTCTGGTGGCCGGTCAAACCCAACGTGCCGCGCGCGGCGGTCAACGCCTTCAGCGGTCTCTACTCGGAGAGCCACTACGCGAGCGTCTACTTCCACGCCGAAGGCAGCGCGATCGACGACAAGCAGGACGCGTATTTGCAGGCCTATTGCGACGCGACCGTTCGGCTGATGGAGGAGCACGACGTCTTCCCGGTGATGTACGGAAGCGAGCAGCTCGATCGGAAGGCGGCCGAGGCCCTCGACGACAAGCTCGTGGCGGCGCTCGGGGATCGCGCGCCGTTGCGCCCGGACGGTACCCGCGGCTTCCCCATCGTCGTCAGCGACGATTACGACATGTACGCGATGGTCAGCGCGATGCGGCAGGCAACCTACATGGTCTCCAGCCGCTACCACGCTTGCGTGATGACCATGGCGGGGGGCGTCGTCTCGGCGGGCGTGACGATGGACGAGCGCATTCGAAACCTCATGATCGACCGAGGGACCCCGCACTTCGCCCTCGATGTCGACGATCCGAAGCTCGCCGACAATCTCCACGCGGTCATGCAGGAGCTCGTGCGCGACGCCGACGCGATCCGCGAGGGCATCGACGAGTGCGTCTACACCAACCTCGAACGCATGGGTCGGATGGGGATGACCCTCGTGGACTACGTGCGCGCGCATCACCCGGAGTTCCCCTTTCGACCGGAGCTCGGTGAGCACGGCGACCCTTGGGCGCATTTGCCGAGCCTCCCGCCGGCGGTGCAGGCGCTCGTGGAACGGGTGCGCGCCCGTCGAGGGAGCCGGCGGCCGCAAACGGAGGCGCGGGCGTGAGCGGCCAGGGCCCCAACGGTTGGACGCGCAACATCGTGCCCCTGGGTACGCGCATCGGGGCGTGGCAGGCTCGCCTCGTGGCGCGGCGGCTGAGCCGGGCAATGCGCGAGCGACTCGGGGTGCCCGCGCCGATGGCCGCCCGCCCCGCTGTCCGCGTGGCGGCGCCGAGCGCGAGCTTCGAGGGGCGCGCGCTGTCGTGGAAGCTCGTGGACAACGCCGTCGCGCAGCATCTGGAGGTGACCCTGCACCGCGAGCCCTGCAACGAGATCGGGACGACGGCCCTCGGCGAGCTCGAACAGCTCGCGGCTTTCGTGCGGGCAGGGGCCGGTGGGGCGCGGGCGCTGATCCTTCACTCGAACCGAAAGCGAGGCTTCTGCGCCGGCGCCGATCTCCGCGAGCTGCACGGAGCGCTCGTCGCCAAGTACGATGTCGGGGGGCGCGGCGCCCGCACACGGCTGGCCATCGCCCATGAGGTGCGGGGCTTCATCGACCGTATCCACGCCGCCTTCGATGTGCTCGACACGGCGCCGCTGACGACCGTCGCGGCGACGCACGGGTTCGTCTTCGGCGGCGGCTTCGAGCTGGCGCTCACCTGCGACGTGATCGTGGCGGAGAAAAGCACACGCTTCGCGTTCCCGGAGCTGCGGCTCGGGTTGGTGCCCGGGTTCGGGGGTATTCCGCGGCTCCGGCGCGATCTGGGCAACGCCGTGGTCCGCGATCTTCTGCTCACTGGCCGTAGCATCGCTGCCAAGCGCGCCCACGAGGTCGGGCTCGTCTCGCAGGTGGTCGCGCGCGGCGAGGGGCTGAACGTGGCCCGCAAGGTGGCCGAGCAGGCCTCCCGCTTCGATCCGGAGACGACGGCGCTGGCCAAGCGCTTCACCAAACCGCTGCCCCGCGAGGAGCTCGCCCGCGAGAAGGACCTCTTCGTGGAGATGATGGCTTCCCCGATAGTCGAGAAGGCTCTCGAGAAGTTCGTCGAGAGCAAGGACGTCAGGCCCTACCTGCCCTGAATCGAAGAGACGATGAACCGCGACGACCTAATCCAAAAGCTGATCGAGCTGGCCGCAAAGCGCTTTGGTCGGGATGCCTCTGCGCTGAAGGCCGACGACGACTTCTTCGAGAAGCTCGGGATCGACTCCTTTCAGGCGATGGAGCTGATGACCGACCTCGAAGAGGAATTCGACGTCGAGATCCCCGACTACGAGCTCCAGGGGGTCAACACCTTCCTCAAGCTGGCCGACGTCATCGAGCCGCGGCTCTGAGGCTTCACGATGATCCCGCCCGAACGTTACCAATGCCTCGGCGAGCTGCTGCGCGACGCCCTGATTCAATTCAAGAGCGAGACGGCGCTCATCGAGTGCGACCGCAAGAAGCGCAAAGCGAGCTACACCTATCTTGAGGTCAAGCGCCTCGGCGAACGTCTCGCGCGGCGTCTGCAGGAGGCCTCCGTAGGCGCCGGCGATCGTGTGGCCATCGTGATGAGCAACCAGGCGAAGTGGCTCATCAGCGCTTACGCCGCGCTCTACCGCGGCGCGGTCCTCGTGCCCATCGACTACAAGCTCGAAGGCGAAGAGCAGGAGGCGCTGCTGCGCCACTGCCGCCCCAAGGTGCTCCTCACCGAGTACGCCGAACACCGCGACATGAAGGCCGTGCAGGCCGGCGAGCTGCCGATCTCCAAGGTGTTCGTGAGCGAGGCGCCGCGTCCCCTGCCCGACGACGGCGTCCATGAACGCTGGGAGGACACCCCCGACGAGCTGCCCCCGGCAGACTTCGTGATGCGGGGGCGAGAGGACCAGGCGACCTTGGTCTACAGCTCCGGCACCGGCGGTCGCCCGAAGGGCTGCATCCTGACGCACGACAACTACCTCGAGCAGTACCGCACACTGCTCGCGCTCTTCCCTTTCGAGGTCGGGGACCGTTACTTCTCGGTCCTGCCGACGAACCACGCGATCGACTTCATGGTCGGCTTCGTCGGAGCCTTTGCCTGTGGCGCCACGGTCGTGCACCAACGGAGCCTGCGGCCGGAGTTTCTGCGCTGGGTGCTGCAGAACCAAGGCATCACCCACATGGCTGTGGTGCCGTTGATTCTCGAGGCCTTCGAGCGGCGGCTCCGGGAGAACCTCGAAGACAAGCACGAACTCGTCCAGCATCTCTTCGAGGGTGCTCGGCAGCTCAACGCGGCGCTCACGTTGCGCAAGCCCCGCCAGAAGCTGAGCAAGTGGCTGTGCAAGCCCGTGCACGACGCCCTCGGCCCCGACTTGCGGCAGCTCTTTGTCGGAGGAGCCTTCGTCGAGCCTCAGCGCGCTCAGCTCTTTTACGATCTCGGCATCCCCGTGGTCATCGGGTACGGCCTCACCGAAGCCTGCACGGTGCTCACCGTCAACGATCTCAAGCCCTTTCGGCCAGACACGGTGGGTCGGCCCCTCGAGGGCGTCGAGCTCGAGATCCGCGACGCCGACGCGAGCGGCATCGGCGAAGTGTGGGCCAAGAGCCGCACCGTCTTCGCGGGCTATCTCGACGACCCGGAGCAAACCGCCGAGGTTTTGCAGGACGGTTGGCTCCGGACCGGCGACCTCGGATGGATCGATCCCTCCGGACACCTGCACCTCGTTGGGCGTACGAAGAACATGATCGTTACCGCCGGCGGCAAGAACATCTACCCGGAGGACATCGAAAGCGCCTTCGAGGGTCTTGCCTGCGAGGAGCTCGCCGTGTTCGCCTCGGGTTATGTCTGGCGGGAGCCCGCCAGCGCGCGGCTCACCGACGAGGCGCTCTTCGCCGTCATCCGGCCCAAGGAAGGGGAACCGGCGGAGACGCTGCTCGAAGAGCTCCGGCGACGAAACCACAAGCTCCCCGACTTCAAGAGGATCGCCGGCGTACTGCCCTGGAGTGAGGAGTTTCCACGAACCGCCTCGATGAAGGTCAAACGGGGTGTCCTGGCCGAGCAGCTCCGGGAGCGAGCGCGTCGTGAAGACATCCGCCGGGTGAGCGGCTGAGGGCGCCATGAGTGACGAAGCCACCCTCGCGATCATCAACGGAGCCGCTGGCGGAGGGCGCTGCCGGGCGCGGGCCGACCAAGCCATCGAACGCTTGCGCCGCAGCGGCATGCGTCTCGAGGTCGAGGTGACGCAGGCTCCCGGTCATGCGACGGAGATCGCGCGGCGTGGCTACGCCGCCGGCCTGCGCCACTTCTTGTCCATCGGCGGCGACGGAACGAGCTACGAGATCGTCAACGGGCTCTTCCCGCGGGACGACGACGAGCCGGTCACGTTGGGCATCTGTCCGCTGGGCACCGGCAACTCGTTCCTCCGCGACTTCGGCGTTCGTGACGAGGACGCGGCGCTGTCCGCCATCGAGCGCGGTCGGACCCGCGCGGTCGACGTCATCCGGGTGCGGCACGCCGGCGGGGTGCTGCACTACATCAACCTCCTGACGACGGGCTTCGTGACAGACGCCGGCGATCTGACGAACCGCCGCTTCAAGGCGCTTGGCGAGGCCGGATACCTGGTCGCTGCCTTGGTGGGGCTCGTGCGTCTCCAGTGGCGAGTCGATCCGATCCGTATCGACGACGAGGAGTTCGGCGACGCGCGGCCCGCGGCGTTTCTCGTCTTCTCCAACAGCCAGTACACCGGCGGTTCGTTTCACATCGCGCCGCACGCCGACCCCTGCGACGGAAAGCTGGATGTGATCCGATCGGTGAAGATGGGACGCGGGGCGTTCGTGAAGAACCTCGTCGGCGCCTACCGCGGCAAGCACGTCGACGACCCGCGCGTGGAGGAGCGGCGCGCCCGGAAGGTCGAGTTCCTGCAGCCGTGCGAGCGGCTCGTGATGCTCGACGGCGAGATCCTCCCGCTCACGCTCCACTCCCTCGAGGTCCTCCCCGGAGCATTGCAGGTGATGGCATGACGAGCACGACGACCCCAACGAGAGAAGCGACGGCCGGGCATGATCCGGCCAACCCGAGCCATAGGCCCGTGCCGGGCGACTGGCGCGAGCTGCAACCGTCGCCCAAGGACCTCGCGCTCAGCGCGCTGGCGTGGACGACGGCGGGTTCCTGGCTGATGGGATGGGCGAGCGTGTTGACGCCCCTGCATTTGTTCGTCGGGCCTGAGCGGAAGGTGGTCGACAAGGCCAGCCGCGTGTTTACCCGCGGCATGGTCGCAGCGACCTTTTCGACCTGGAAGGCCTGGGTTCACCCCGATGTGCGTGACGACGAGCAGTACATCTTCGCTCAGAACCACATCAACCACTTCGACTTCGTGACGATGTACGCGGCCACCCCGCACTTCAAGCAGGGTCTCGAACTGGAGACGCACTTCCGCTACCCCGTCTACGGGCAGTTCATGAAAAGCCGGGGCACCATCCCCGTGCCGGCGGATCGCGAGAACCGATTGCCCGCCGTGCGCGAAGGGATGCGCCGAGAGCTCGAGCAGGGGCGCTCGGTTTTGGCGTTCCCCGAAGGCACGCGCACCCTCAACGGTCGCGTTGGTCCGTTCCGCAAAGGGGTCTTCGTGGCGGCCCGGGACATCGGCGCCAAGGTCGTGCCGACTGCCGTCTGCGGCATGTACGAGATCATGCGCAAGGGGTCGCTGCTGATTCGTCCTTTCGGAGACGTGCGCGTCTACATCGACAAGCCCGTGGACTTCGCCGGCGTCAGCGACGACGAGCTGCCGGCCAAGATCGACGAGGTGCGCGACGCCATCGTGCGTCGGGTCGACGAATACGCACAGGAGAAGCACGGATGGGAAGCGCAGCAATGAGCCCTGGCGCCGCCGATGGCCGTACGGAGCGGGCCTCGCGCAAGCGCGAGAACCGACGGCGGGCGATCTTGCAGGCTGCCCGGCGGACCTTTGCGCAGTCCGGGTTCCACCGCACCCACGTCAGCGACATCATCGAAGCCGCGGGCATCGCGCGCGGCACGTTCTACCTCTACTTCGAGTCGAAGAACGCGATCTTTCTCGAGCTCCTCGACGAGCTCATGGCGGAGCTCAAGCAGAGCATCGTCGGCGTCGACACGGACGAGGGCGCCCCGCCGGTGCACGAGCAGCTCGTGGGCACCGTGCGGCGGATTCTCGGGACCGTCGTCGAGAACCAGGCACTCACGCGTATCCTCGTTCGCGAGGCGGTGGGCCTGGGCGAGGACGTGGACGCGCGGCTGAAGGCCTTTTACGACAACCTCCTCGATTACATTCGCGAGGCCCTCGAAAACGGTCAGCGGATGGGCATTTTGCGCGCCCTCGACACGGAGCTCGCCTCGCTCTGCGTCTTGGGGACCATCAAGCAGCTCATGGAACAGCTCGTCATGGACGACGGAGAGCTAGGCCGCGACGTCGACCGGGTCGCCCTCGCGGTCCTCGACTTCAACCTCTTCGGATTGATGAAACGCTGATGGTACGTCCCCTCGATCCTCCCGAACGGATGCTGCTGGGTCCCGGTCCCTCCGACGTCTCGCCGGCGGTCTTGCAGGCGATGGCGAGGCCCACGATCGGGCATCTCGACCCTGCTTTTTTGCAGCTCATGGACGAGCTACGGGGGATGCTGCGCCAGCTCTTTGGTACCCGCAACGAGCTGACCTTGCCCATGAGCGGAACGGGCTCGGCAGGCATGGAGGCCTGCCTGGTGAACCTCGTCGAGCCCGGCGATCGGGTCGTCGTCGGTGTCAGCGGCGTCTTCGGCGGTCGCATGGCCGAGGTCGCCCGTCGCGCAGGCGCCGAGGTCGAGGAGGTCCAGACGCCCTGGGGGCGCGCCATCGATCCGGACGACCTGCGGGTGGGCGGCCACGCCAAGCTCCTGTGCGTCGTTCACGCCGAGACGTCGACGGGCGTGCTCCAGGACCTGGCGCCGCTTCGCGCGGTCGCGGACGAGCTCGGGGCGCTGCTCGTCGTCGATGCCGTGACCTCTCTCGGCGGCCTCCCCGTGGAGCTGGACGCGCACGGAGTCGATGCGGCGTATTCGGGGACGCAGAAGTGCCTCTCGTGTCCGCCGGGCCTCGCGCCGCTCAGCTTCTCGGTCCGCGCGCAAGAGGTCCTCAAGGCCCGGCGCTCGCCGGTGCAGAGCTGGTACCTCGACCTCTCCCTCATCGGGAAGTACTGGGGCGCGGAGCGCGCGTACCACCACACGGCCCCCATCAATCCGATCTACGGGCTGCATGAGGCGTTGCGTCAGGTCCTCGACGAGGGCCTGGAGGCGCGCTTCGAGCGCCACCGCCGCAACGCGAGGGCTCTGCGGGCGGGGCTTGAGGCGATGGGTCTCGAGCTGCCGGTGCCTGCGGCCGAGCGCCTCGATCCGCTAACGCTGGTGTCGATCCCCGACGGAGTCGACGACGGGCGGGTACGCCGAGCCTTGCTCGACGAGTGGGGGCTCGAGATCGGCGGCGGCTTGGGTGCTTTCAAGGGCAAGGCGTGGCGCATTGGGCTGATGGGCGCGTCGAGCACGCGCCGCCACGTGACCACGTGCCTGGCTGCTCTCGCCGACGTCCTTGGCCGCGGCGGCCATCCCCTCGCCGGCGACCCGCTTGCCGCCGCATCCGCACAGTACTGAGCGGCCGAGGACTGCAGCGACGTCGTGGCGCCTTGGCCGGCTTGGGAGCATGCTTCCGCCATGTTCACCGGGATCACCCGCGGGACCTTCCCCGTCGTCGCCGTCGAGCGCGCCCCCGACTTGCTCCGGTTCGTGGTCGACGTCGGCACGTATGGGGAAGGGCTCGAGGTCGGGGCGAGCGTGAGCATCGACGGAGTCTGCCAGACCGTCGTGGCCCTCGACGGCGGCCGTGCGACCTTCGAAGCCATCCGCGAGACGCTCGACAAGACGACGCTGTCGGAGCTGGAGGTCGGCGCGACGGTGAGTGCGGAGCGAAGCGCCCGGGTCGGAGACGAGATCGGCGGTCACGAGGTGTCCGGACACGTCACCGGCACCGGCACGATCGTCGAGGCGGCGAAGGCCGGACACGAGGTCGACCTGTGCATCGGCGTACCAGCGAAGTGGATGAAATACATCCTTCACAAAGGCTTCGTCGCTCTCGATGGCTCTAGCCTGACGGTGGGTGAGCGCAGCGACGAGGGCTGGTTCTGGGTGCACCTCATCCCCGAGACGCTCCGGATCACGAACCTCGGCCGCAAACCCGTGGGCGCGCGGGTGAACGTCGAGCTC
>Ga0256832_1000152_pt1 | contig 41539 bp, 39 predicted proteins | sample 134614metaG_FD_190534 | JGI IMG/M metagenome (GOLD analysis project Ga0256832, IMG submission 190534) | Hydrothermal vent microbial communities from Lau Basin, Pacific Ocean - 134-614 | ecosystem: Environmental > Aquatic > Marine > Hydrothermal vents | place: Pacific Ocean: Lau Basin | collected...
GGCCAGGAAAATGGCATGTGCGCCTGCGCGTGTACATGCAGGGAATACTGTTGCCGGACAGTGACCGGGTGATGGTGCGCATTGGCGATGGTGCCTACGGACGGGCTGCAGAGCCGGAGAGCGAAGCGGCCGCCCTGGGTCCCTCCGGTCTGCCCGGTGGCCTGGTGCATGGTTGTGTTTTTCCGGGAGCCGGCCTGGTTCATTTCTGAACGTTGGCGGTCGCGCCGGCGTACAAATCTCCGCCACCGGTGAAACATCCGGCCCAGGCTGGTAAACTCGGGCCTTGTCTCTATATCAGCTTCGAAGATCAGTCCATGGTGCGCATCATCAGTATCGCCAACCAGAAGGGGGGCGTTGGCAAGACCACCACAGCGGTCAATCTTGCCTCGGCCCTGGCAGGCGTGGGCAAGCGGGTGTTGCTGGTGGACCTGGATCCCCAGGGAAACGCCACCATGGGTTGCGGGGTGGACAAGCATGAGCTTGAGCAGAGCACCTGCGACGTGCTGCTGGAGAACGTGCCGCCGCGCAGAGTCCTGCAACGCAGTGCCGGAGACCAGTTCGACGTGCTGCCCTCCAACACTGACCTGACCGCGGCGGAAGTGGGACTGATGAACCACAGTATGCGCGAAAAGCGCCTGGCCCTGGCCCTCAAGCCCCTGCAGGATGAGTATGATTACATTCTCATCGACTGTCCGCCTTCCCTGAGCATGCTCACCATCAATGCCCTGGTGGCCAGCGACGGCGTGCTGGTGCCCTTGCAGACCGAGTATTACGCCCTGGAAGGCCTGACCGGCCTGCTCAACACCATCGAACAAATCCGGGAGTTCTACAATCCCCGCCTCAAGCTGGAAGGCATACTGCGCACCATGCACGACATGCGCAACCGTCTGTCGGCGGAAGTCTCCCGGCAGCTCATCGATCATTTCGGCGACACCGTGTTCCGCACCATCATTCCGCGCAACGTGCGCGTGGCCGAAGCTCCGAGTCATGGTCAGTCGGTTCTGCTGTATGATAGGTATTCCCGCGGGGCGGTCAGCTACATGGCGCTGGCCAGCGAGATGGTGCGGCGGCATGAATCACAATCCGGGTAACAGAGTGTTATGGCAAAACGTGGATTAGGCAGGGGACTGGATGCGCTGCTGGGCGGCGGCCAGGGAGGAGCTCGCGGCTCAGGGGATGAACAGCCGGCAGCAGCCGGCGCGCCCATGATGCTGGCGGTGGATCTGTTGCAGCGTGGCCGTTTCCAGCCCCGGCGGCATTTCGACGAGGACAAGCTGCGCGAACTGGCGGATTCCATTGCCGCCCAGGGCGTGGTGCAGCCCGTGGTGGTGCGTGAAGTGGGCGAGGGCAAGTACGAGCTCATTGCCGGGGAACGCCGCTGGCGGGCAGCCCAGCTGGCCGGCCTGGCGGAGATTCCCGTCGTGTTGCGCAACGTGGATGACCAGGCCGCCATGGCCATGGGGCTCATCGAGAACATCCAGCGCGACGACCTCAACCCGTTGGAGGAGGCCCAGGCCCTGCACCGCCTGCTGGAGGAATTCGAACTCACCCACCAGCAGATTGCCCAGGCTGTGGGTAAGTCGCGTACCACGGTCACCAACCTCATGCGTCTGCTGGAGCTCAATCCCGATGTCAAGCAGCTTGTGGAAGCCGGCAGCCTGGAGATGGGTCATGCACGGGCCCTGCTTCCCCTGGAAGGCGAACTCCAGAGTGAAGCGGCCAGAATCGTGACCAAGAAGGGGCTGTCGGTTCGGGAGACGGAGGCCCTGGTGCGGCGTTTCAAGGAACATGGCGGCGAGCCGAAGCGAAGCGCGGCGCCCAAGGTGGAAGAGGACCCGGACGTGCGTCGGCTCGTCCAGTCTCTCACCGATCGCCTGGGGGCGCCGGTGCAGCTCAAGCAGGGAAGCGGCGGCAAGGGCAAGCTCATCATCAGCTACAACAGCCTGGACGAGCTCGAAGGCATCATGGAGCATATCCAGTAGTCCATGCGATTTCGCATGGACTGTTTCCAGATTGTGGTATAATTTAATCCCTGCATCGGTTGACCTTATATGAGTAAATGCTTATACTTGTCAGGCTTTGCAGGGAGGCAATGCTGATCTGTGGGTAATGTCATGATGCAGCCCCTGGACAGGCGGCGCATTCGCAGGCTGCTTCTGGTGCAGGGGATGTTGCTGCTCTTGGTTACCCTGGTCGCTCTGGCCTTTGGCGGGACGGCGGCATTGTCGGCGTTTCTGGGGGGTGGCACGGCCCTGGGGGCAAATGCCCTGTTCGCGTTCTGGGTGTTCACTCCCTATCGCGCGCAGCGGCCCGGGGCGCTGGTAACAAGATTCTACGTGGCGGAGATAGGCAAACTGGTTCTGGTTGGCCTGAGCTTTGCCGCAATATTTATATGGTTGAGGCCGCTGAATGCAGCGGCTCTTTTTGTGAGTTTTTTTCTGGTTCAGGTAGTGTCTCCGGTCGTGGCCCACGGGCTGGCGAAGGAAACACCGAGATCGAGTTGAGACAATGGCTTCCGGCGAAACAGTAACTTCCAGCGAATATATTCAGCATCATCTCACCAATCTCACCTTTGGACGCTTTCCCGATGGCCACTGGGGTATCGCCCACAGTGCCGCCGAGGCCAAGGAGATGGGCTTCTGGGCCCTGCACCTGGACAGCCTGTTCTGGTCCACGACCCTGGCCCTGGTCTTCGGCTACTTCTTCTACAAGGCGGCAAGGAATGCTACGGCAGGCGTGCCCGGCAAACTGCAGAATTTCGTCGAGACCATGGTGGATTTCGTCGAGGACAGCGTGAAAGGCTCCTTCTCCGGTCGCAATCCTCTTATCGCGCCCCTGGCCCTGACGGTATTCTCCTGGGTGTTCCTCATGAACCTCATGGACCTGATTCCCGTTGACGTGATTCCGCGCCTGGCTGGCGCCATCGGTATTCATCACATGAAGGTGGTGCCTTCCACGGACCCCAACGTGACCTTTGCCTTGGCCTTGGGCGTTTTTGCCCTGATTATCTTCTACAGCATCAAGGTCAAGGGTGTGGGCGGTTTTGTCAAGGAACTGACGGGTATGCCCTTCGAGACGGACAACATCCTGCTCAAGCCGATATTCTTCGTCATCAACCTGTTTCTGGAAGGCGTTAACCTGCTGGCCAAGCCCATTTCGCTTTCCCTGCGTCTGTTCGGTAACATGTACGCGGGCGAGATGATTTTCATTCTTATTGCGCTCATGTACGGCGCGGGCATCGGCATGGGGATATTCGGAGGCGTGCTGCAGTTCGTGTGGGCGGTGTTCCATATCCTGGTCATCACCCTGCAGGCCTTTATCTTCATGACGCTGACCATCGTCTACCTGGACATGGCGCACAGTGAGCATCACTGACAACCGATTCGTTTAACTTTTATCTTTATCTATATTGAGAACTGGAGACAATCATGGAACAAGCACTGCTGGTAATTGCCGCCGCGATCATGATGGGACTGGGTGCCGTTGGCGCCGCTATCGGTATCGGCGTCCTCGGGGGACGCTTCCTGGAAGGCGCCGCCCGTCAGCCTGAATTGATTCCCATGCTGCGTACACAATTCTTCATCGTCATGGGTCTGACCGACGCTGTTCCCATGATTGCCGTGGGTTTGGGGATGTATGTACTGTTCGCCCTGGCAGGCTAAGACCTCGGGTGAACTTTCCAACCTCTCGTCTTAACGGGGTAACGGGATGAATATCAATCTGACACTTATTGCTCAGCTGATATCTTTTGCGGTGTTCGTCTGGTTCACCATGAAATATGTCTGGCCGCCCATGGTCAAGGCCATGGAGGATCGCAAGGCGAAGATCGCCGATGGTCTGGCCGCGGCCGAAAGGGGCGTTCATGAGCAGGAGCTGGCCAAGAAGGCAGCTCTGGAAAAGCTGCATGAAGCCAAGCAGCAGTCGGCGGAAATCGTTTCCCGGGCGGAAAAGCGCGCGGCGGAAATCGTCGATGAGGCCAAGGAGCAGGCACGGGCCGAGGGCGAGCGTCTGCTCGCGGCGGCCCAGGCTGAAATCGAACAGGAAGCCAACAAGGCCCGGGAAGCCCTGCGCACCAAGGTGGCAGAGCTGGCAGTGCTCGGCGCGGAGAAGATCCTGCGCAAGGAGATCAACGCCGATGCCCACAAGGACATTGTTGACTCCCTGGCCAAGCAGATCTAGGTCGCGTCATGTCCCAGGATTTGACAACCATCGCCAGACCATATGCTGAAGCGGTTTTCGCCCGGGCCCGGGAAACCGGCAAGCTGGACGAGTGGGCCGGAACCCTTGCCTTCCTGGCTGCCGTGGTGGCTGACGAAGCCGTGGCGGATATCATTGCCAATCCGGCGGTGGATCACGACCGCAAGGCCGGGCTGCTGCTGGATATCGGTGAGGGAAAACTCTCTGATGAAGCACAGAACCTGGTGCGCCTGCTGGTGGAAAACGACCGCCTCCGGGTGCTGCCGGAAATCGCCTCCCTGTTCCAGCAGATGAAGAGCGAGCACGACGGCGCCATCGATGTGGAAGTGGTGTCCGCCTATGCCCTAGATCCCGAGCTGGAGAAGGAACTGGCGGGTTCCCTGAAGCAGAAGCTGGGACGGGACGTGCACATCAGCAGCAGCGAGGATCCGGCGCTCATCGGCGGCGTGAAGATTCGCGCGGGCGATATGGTCATAGACGGTTCAGTGGCTGGGGCCTTGTCCCAGCTGGCCAACGAATTAGGAATTTAAGCGGGTAAGCGACATGCAACTCAATCCCTCCGAAATCAGCGAGCTGATCAAGAGCAGAATCGAAAAGTTCGATCTGAAATCCGAAGCTCACAACGAAGGCACGGTTACCGCGGTCACCGACGGTATCGTGCAGATCCATGGACTGGCCGATGTCATGTCCTACGAAATGCTGGAATTTCCCGGCAACACCTACGGCCTGGCGCTTAACCTGGAGCGCGACACCGTGGGCGCCGTGGTTCTGGGTGACTACAAGCACATCACCGAAGGCGATTCCGTGAAGTGTACCGGCAAGGTGCTGGAAGTGCCCATCGGCCCAGAGCTGCTGGGCCGGGTGGTGGACACCCTGGGCAATCCCCTGGACGGCAAGGGTCCCATCGAAACCAAGCTCACCGCGCCCATGGAGCAGATTGCTCCCGGCGTCATCGCGCGGAAATCCGTGGATCAGCCCGTGCAGACCGGCATCAAGGCCATCGACTCCATGGTGCCCATCGGCCGCGGCCAGCGGGAGCTGATCATCGGCGACCGCCAGACCGGCAAGTCCGCCATTGCCATCGACGCCATCATCAACCAGAAGGGTACCGGCATCAAATGTATCTACGTGGCGGTGGGTCAGAAGAACTCCACCATCGCCCAGCTGGTGCGCAAGCTGGAAGAGCACGGCGCCATGGAGCATACCATCATCGTGGCCGCGCCTGCGGCCGATTCCGCCGCCATGCAGTTCCTGGCGCCCTACGCCGGCTGCACCATGGGTGAGTACTTCCGTGACCGCGGCGAAGACGCCCTGATCATCTATGACGACCTGACCAAGCAGGCTTGGGCCTATCGCCAGGTATCTCTGCTGCTGCGCCGTCCGCCGGGCCGTGAAGCCTATCCCGGTGACGTGTTCTACCTGCATTCCCGTCTGCTGGAGCGCGCGGCGCGCATCAATGAAGCAGAAGTGGAGAAGCGCACCAATGGCGAAGTGAAGGGCAAGACCGGCTCCCTTACCGCCCTGCCCATCATCGAGACCCAGGCGGGTGACGTGTCTGCCTTCGTGCCGACCAACGTGATTTCCATCACCGACGGTCAGATCTTCCTGGAGTCCGACCTGTTCAACGCTGGCGTGCGTCCTGCCATCAATGCCGGCCTGTCCGTATCCCGGGTGGGTGGCTCGGCCCAGACCAAGATCATCAAGAAGCTGGGCGGTGGCGTACGTCTGGCCCTGGCCCAGTACCGGGAATTGGCGGCCTTCTCCCAGTTCGCCTCTGACCTGGACGAGGCCACCCGCAAGCAGCTGGACCGCGGTCAGCGCGTTACCGAGCTGATGAAGCAGGGACAGTACTCGCCCATGTCCATCGCGGAAATGGCCATTTCCCTGTTTGCCGCCAACGAAGGCTACCTGGACGACGTGGATGCGGACAAGGTGGTGGATTTCGAAGCCGCCCTGCTGTCCTACATGAACAGCAGCCAAGGCGAGCTCATGGCCAAGGTCAACGAGAGCGGCGACTGGAATGACGAGATCGAAAACGCCTTCCACGACGCCCTGAAGGACTTCAAGGCCAACCACAGCTGGTAAGGCGAGACTCGAGATACAACCGGAATCAGGACTGAAACATGGCAGGCGCTAAAGAGATACGCACCCAGATCGCTTCCATCAAGAGCACGCAGAAGATCACGCGCGCCATGGAAATGGTTGCCGCAGCCAAGATGCGCAAGGCCCAGGACCGCATGCATGCGTCCCGTCCTTACGCGGAGAAGATGCGCACCGTCATCGGCCATCTGGCCATGGCCCATCCTCAGGTGAAGCATCCCTTCATGGAAAAGCGGGAAGTGAAGGCCGTGGGCTATATCATCGTGTCTTCCGACCGCGGCCTGTGCGGTGGCCTGAACAACAACCTGTTCCGCCGCTTGGTCAAGGATGTGCAGAAGCTGCACGAAGCCAACATTGACGTGCGCTACTGCCTGGTGGGCAACAAGGCCGTGGCTTTTTTCAGCCGCGTGGGGGGCGAAGTGCTGGCCCAGGTGACCCAGATCGGCGAATCCGCCCACATGGAAGACCTGGTGGGTACGGTAAAGGTCATGCTGGACGCCTATATGGACGGCAAGGTGGATGAGATTCGCGTGGCCTACAACCGCTTCGTCAACACCATGACTCAGGAACCCGTGGTGGACCGGCTTGCGCCCCTGCCCGAGTCCGAGGAGGACGAGGAGGAAGTGGCCAAGCTGCGCACCCATTGGGACTATATCTATGAGCCCGACGCGGAAGTGGTGCTGAACGATTTGCTGGCCCGCTACGTCGAATCCCTGGCCTATCAGGCCGTGGTGGAGAACGGGGCCTGTGAGCAGTCTGCCCGAATGGTGGCCATGAAAGCGGCCTCGGACAACGCCGGCAGCCTCATCGACGAACTGGAACTGGTTTACAACAAGGCGCGCCAGGCGGCGATCACTCAGGAGATCTCCGAGATCGTCAGCGGCGCGGCTGCGGTATAACGAATTTAACTTTTGTATTTTGCCGCTTCCCGCGGCGTGAACATTGAATAAAGAGGATCCGCACAATGAGTACGGGTAATGTGGTGGAAATCATTGGCGCCGTGGTGGACGTGAAGTTCCCGCGCGAATCCATGCCGAAGATCTATGACGCACTGAAGATCGAATCCGAGGACCTGGTCCTCGAAGTGCAGCAGCAGCTGGGCGACGGCGTGGTGCGTACCATTGCCATGGGATCGACCAATGGCTTGAAGCGTGGACTGGAAGTGGTCAACACCGGGGCGCCCATCAGCGTGCCCGTGGGGCAGGCCACCCTGGGCCGTATCATGGACGTACTGGGCAACCCCGTTGACGAGGCGGGTCCGGTGGAATCCGAAGTGGTCATGCCTATCCACCGCGAAGCGCCCAAGCTTGAGGACCAGGCGGCCACCACCGAGGTGCTGGAAACCGGCATCAAGGTCATCGACCTTATCATGCCCATCGCCAAGGGCGGCAAGGTCGGCCTGTTCGGCGGCGCCGGCGTGGGCAAGACCGTAACCCTCATGGAGCTGATCCGTAACATTGCCGTGGAGCACTCCGGTTTCTCCGTGTTTGCCGGCGTGGGCGAGCGTACCCGGGAAGGCAACGATTTCTATCACGAGATGAGCGAAGGCGGGGTGCTGGACAAGGTATCCCTGGTCTACGGCCAGATGAACGAGCCTCCCGGCAACCGTCTGCGGGTGGCCCTGACCGGTCTGACCATGGCGGAATACTTCCGTGACGAAGGCCGCGACGTGCTCATGTTCATCGACAACATCTACCGTTACACCCTGGCGGGCACCGAGGTGTCCGCGCTGCTGGGCCGCATGCCTTCCGCGGTAGGCTATCAGCCGACCCTGGCCGAGGAAATGGGCGTGCTGCAGGAGCGTATCACCTCCACCAAGACCGGTTCCATCACCTCCTTCCAGGCCGTGTACGTGCCCGCGGACGACCTGACAGACCCGTCACCTGCCACCACCTTCGCCCACCTGGACGCGACCCTGGTACTGTCCCGGCAGATCGCCGAGCTGGGTATCTACCCCGCCGTGGATCCCCTGGATTCCACCTCGCGGATTCTCGATCCCCATGTGGTGGGCACCGAGCACTACGAGACGGCCCGCGCCGTGCAGGGCGTGCTGCAGCGCTACAAGGAGCTGAAGGACATCATCGCCATCCTGGGCATGGACGAACTGTCCGAGGAAGACAAGCTCATCGTGCAGCGCGCACGGAAGATCCAGCGCTTCCTGTCCCAGCCCTTCTTCGTGGCGGAAGTGTTCACCGGCGCTCCCGGCAAGTACGTGCCCCTCAAGGACACCATCAAGTCCTTCAAGGCCATCGTCGCCGGTGAGTACGATCACCTGCCCGAGCAGGCTTTCTACATGTGCGGCGGCATCGACGATGTCATCGAGAGAGGCGCTCAGCAAAGCTGAGGCCGGACGGGAGAATAAATCATGGCCATGACAGTGCATGTGGATATCGTCAGCGCGGAAGGCAGCCTGTTTTCCGGCCAGGGCGAGATGATCTATGCACCCGCGATAATGGGCGAGATCGGTATCGCGCCGCGCCATGCGCCGCTGGTTACCCGTCTCAAGCCCGGTGACGTGCGTGTCGATCCGGGCCAGGGCAAGCCCATGGAGCATTTCTATGTCTCCGGCGGCATCATTGAGGTGCAGCCCTTCAAGGTGACCATTATGGCCGATACCGGCATAAGGGCTGCGGATCTGGACGAGGCCGCCGCCGCCGAGGCCAAGCGCCGGGCCGAGGAAGCCCTTGCCAACAAGACCGGCAAGATGGAGCTGGCCAAGGCCCAGGCCGAATTGGCGGAGGCCATGGCCCAGCTGCGCGCCATCGAGAAACTGCGCAAAATGAAGTGACCGCGCCGGCTGGAGCCCCCTCGTGGTGCTCTGCCGGCACATTCGAATTCCTGAGAGCCCTGGCAGTTAAGCACTGTCAGGGCTGTTCGTTTTTTGTAGAATTGAATCCATGAGCAAAGAAATCGTAAAACCCGGAAAATACGTTTCCATCAGTTACACTATCCGTGACGGGGACGGGAATGTCGTGGAGCAGCATGATCTGCCCATCGGCTTTGTCTACGGCTCAGACACCGAACTCATCGGCGGCATGGACCAGGCCATTGCCGGCAAATCCGCCGGGGAGGAGGTCGAAGTCAGCCTCCCGCCCCAGGACACCTTTGGTGAGCATGACCCGGATCTGACCTTCACCGACGACCTGGAGAATGTGCCGCCCCAGTTCCGCCATGTGGGTGCGGAAGTGCAGATGCAGAACGAGGCGGGCGACACCAAGACCTTCTACATCTCCCGCATCGAAGATGGGAAGGTCACCATCGACGGCAACCATCCCCTGGCGGGCAAGACTCTGAAGGTTCACGTCAAGATTCTGGAAGTGCGGGATGCCCAGCCCGGTGAGGAACGCACCAGCGGTATTCATGCGGTACAGGCGCCGGGATCCATGTCCATCAATTGATTTGCTGGACATGATGTTTTGACCTGCCCATGCTAGTGGTCGGGGTCGGAGTCAAATAGAGAGGATGTTGGAAAGAGCCGATGGGATGAAACCGTTTGATCCCGTTCCTTATATATAGTTGGGTGGAATTTGACTCCGACCCCTTTGGATATTCAATAATTCTCCATGAAATACAATAAGCTAGAATATTGCTTCAGCGACCGGGTGAAATGTTCGGGCTAGGCGGTCCACTCAACAATTATCAGGGAGGAGAGGGAATGAAACTTGGTATCGTCATTCTGGCGGCAGGACAGGGAACAAGGATGAAGTCCCGGCTGCCCAAGGTGCTGCACCCGCTGGCGGGCAAGCCCCTGCTGGCCCATGTCATTGAAACTGCCCGTTCTCTTGAGCCTGACGCCATGGTCGTGGTGTACGGTCATGGTGGCGAGCGGGTACGCGAAGCACTGGACGGACCCGGGCTGCAATGGGTGGAACAGGCGGAGCAGCTGGGCACCGGGCACGCCGTGCAACAGGCGCTTCCCGCCCTCAAAGACCTGGACCGGGTGCTGGTTCTGTATGGCGATGTGCCCCTCATGCGCCGGGAAAGCCTGCAGTCCCTGGTCGCCGCGGCCCCTTCCGGCTTTGGCCTCATGACCATGAACCTGGATGATCCCACGGGTTACGGGCGCATTCTGCGCAATGAGCAAGGTCAGGTGCAGGGCATCGTGGAGCAGAAAGATGCCAGTCCCGAACAGTTGCGGATATGCGAGGTCAATACCGGCATCATGCTGGTGGACGCAGCTTCCCTGGCTCGCTGGCTGGAGCAGCTCACCCCCCAGAACGCCCAGGGTGAATACTATCTCACCGACATCGTGGCCCTGGCCGTGGCGGAAGGCGTGGAGATACGGATCGCCCAGCCGGAGGATCCCGTGGAGGCCGAAGGCGTCAATGACCGCCTGCAGCTTGCTGCCCTGGAGCGGATATATCAGCGCTGGCAGGCGGAAGTCCTGATGCGGGATGGCGTTACCCTCAAGGACCCTGCGCGTTTCGACCTGCGTGGCAGCCTGCGCACCGGCATGGACGTGAGCCTGGATGTGAACGTCATCATCGAAGGCGAGGTGGTGCTGGGCGACAACGTCAGCGTGGGCGCCAACACGGTGCTGCGCAACGTGCGCGTGGCGGACAATGTACTGATCCGCGAGAATTGCGTCATCGAGGATGCGGTCATAGGCCCGGACAGCGCCATTGGTCCTTTCTCCCGTATCCGTCCCGGTACCGAGCTTACCGGTGGCGCCCACGTGGGCAACTTTGTGGAAATCAAGAATTCCACCATTGGCCTGGGTTCCAAGGTCAATCATCTGACATATATTGGCGACACCCTCATGGGCGCCGGGGTGAATATCGGCGCGGGCACCATCACTTGCAATTATGATGGCGCCTACAAGCATCGCACTACCATCGAAGACAAGGCCTTCATCGGCTCCAACACCGCTCTGGTGGCGCCTGTGACCGTGGGTGAAGATGCCACCATAGGGGCGGGGTCGGTAATCGCGAAGGATGCGCCCGCCGGTGAACTCACCCTGGCCAGGGGCAAACAGGTAACCATCAAGGGCTGGAAACGGCCGAAAAAGGGGGCATGACATGTGTGGAATCGTAGGCGCCATCGCCAGCCGTAATATCACGCCCATTCTCATGGAGGGACTGCGGCGACTGGAGTACCGGGGCTATGATTCAGCCGGTATCGCCATTCGTGATGACAGGGGACATTTGCAGCGCATCCGCTCCGTGGGCAAGGTGGCCTCCTTGCAGGAACGGCTGGATGCATCGCCCATCAGCGGCGAGCTGGGCATTGCCCATACCCGCTGGGCCACCCATGGCATGCCCGCCGAGCGCAACGCTCATCCCCACATGAGCGGGGAGCGGGTGGCCATCGTGCACAACGGCATCATCGAGAATCATGCGGAGCTGAGGGCTGAGCTGGAGGCTGAGGGCTACCGCTTCGTCTCCGAGACCGATACCGAGGTCATCGCTCATCTCCTTGCCCGGGAACTGGACAAGAACGCCGATCTGCCCGAGGCTTTCCGCAAGGTTATATCCCGCCTGGTGGGCGCCTATGCCTTGGCGGCGTCCAGTCCGGACGACCCGGATCGCATCGTGGTGGCCCGCGCCGGCAGCCCCCTGGTCATAGGCGTGGGGGATGGTGAGCATTTCATTGCCTCGGACGTATTCGCCCTGCTGCCCCAGACCCATGATTTCATTTTCCTGGAGGAGGGTGACCTGGCGGAGATCTACCGTGACCAAGTGAAGATTTTCGACCAGGATGGCAATGCCGTGGAGCGGCCGGTTAAGTCCTCCCGGCTCAACGCGGCGGCTGCAGACAAGGGGCCGTACCAGCATTACATGCTCAAGGAAATCTTTGAGCAGCCCGGCGTGGTGGCCGAGACTCTGGAAGGGCGTATCTACAAGGGGCGGCTGCTGGAGGAAAGCTTCGGCTATGAAACCCGTGAGCTGCTGAACCGCACCCGGCAGATTCACATCATCGCCTGCGGCACCAGCTATCACGCGGGCCTGGTGGCCCGTTACTGGTTCGAGGACATAGGCATTCCCTGCATGGTGGAAGTGGCCAGCGAGTACCGCTACCGCCACGCCGTGGTGCCCGAAGGCACTCTGTTCGTCACCATTTCCCAGTCTGGCGAAACTGCCGATACCCTGGCCGCCCTGCGCGGCGCGAAAGACAAGGGATATCTGGGCAGTCTGGTGGTGTGCAATGTTCCGGAAAGCTCCCTGGTGCGCGAATCAGACGTGGCCCTCATGACCCGCGCCGGCACCGAAATCGGCGTGGCCTCCACCAAGGCCTTTACCACCCAGCTGGTGGCCCTGCGCCTGCTGGTGCTGGCCATGGCCAAGCGCATGGGGCACAGCGAGGAAGCCCTGCGTGGCTACATTGACGAACTCCATTCCCTGCCCCGGCAGATGGAGGTGGCCCTGAAGCTGAATGAATCCATACAGCAGATGGCCCGGTCCTTTGCGGACAAGGAGCACGCCCTGTTCCTGGGTCGCGGTCCCTTCTATCCCATTGCCCTGGAAGGGGCGCTCAAGCTCAAGGAGATCTCCTACGTCCATGCCGAGGCCTATCCCGCGGGCGAACTCAAGCACGGTCCTCTGGCCCTGGTGGATGACAAGATGCCCGTGGTCTGCGCCCTGCCCAATGACCCCCTTCTGGACAAGGTGCTTTCCAACCTCCAGGAAGTCCGCGCCCGGGGCGGCGAGCTGTTCCTGTTCAGCGACCAGGAAGTGAAGATCGAGCTGGACAAATACCAGAGCCTGACCCTGTCCGACATCCACCCCAGCACCTCGCCCATCGTCTATACAGTGCCCCTGCAGCTGCTGGCCTACCACGTGGCCCTCATCAAGGGGACGGACGTGGATCAGCCGAGGAACCTGGCGAAATCCGTTACGGTGGAATAGGGGTGCTGTTTCTACAGCTGATGTGCCCTATTGCTTAGCCGCCCGCGGGGCTGAACCGGAAAAAGGCTTTTCCGCTTCCTTCCTTTTCAGGCATGGAAAGTTGAGGCGCCTCTCTGTGCCGCGCGGGGTGTCGATGAACAGCGTTCTAACACCCCGTCGTGGGCATGATCTTTTCCAGAATCTCGGCCTCAAGCTCCTCCGGCAGGGGTTCCCGCAAGGGTGATCCCAACAATTCTCCGGTGCTTGCCTGATCCAGCTCACCCCTTGTCAGACGCTGACCCAGCCAGTCGCGCATGAAAGCCTCGGCGCAGGCTCGGGTTTGCTGCAGACGTTCGGGCGTCTGATGGAGGATGTCCGCCAGCTCGGATTCTTTCATGCCATGCACGTCCGCCAGCACCAGGGCATGTCTCCATGCGGGAGGCAGGAGGGCCAGCGTTCGATGAACCAGAATGGCGCGTTCCCGAATGGCCTCCGCCTGTTCCGGGTTGCTGCTTTCCGGGTCAGGGATGATGTCTTCCATGCGGATGACCTCATCCGGCTGGTAGAACTCATACATGCGGGTATCTTCGTCGTCGCTGATGTCCATGGCGTCTGCCGGTGCGAAATCTTCCGTGGACACCCGGCGGTCGCGAACCTGGCGGGCGTCCATTTCTTCCTGAATGACCTGCAAAGCCATTCCTGCCAGCCAGGGCAGGATTTCCAGGTGTTGGGGCCTCTCACCAAAGGCTTCCAGCCCGCGGACAACGGCTGCATCCAGCACTTCGTCTGCGCGAATGTCCGAGGGCGACAGATCTCCCAGGGCCTGGTGGTAGGCGAGTTCCCGTCGGATGAAATGATAGAGTTCGGGCAGGTGAGGCTTCACCAGGTCGGCGTAGTCCTTTTGCTGCTCCCTGTCACTGCCGGTGCTCCCGCTGAGCTGATTGCGCAGTTGTGCGCGGCGTCTTGGGCGTTTCCACAAATGGTCGTTTCTTGCCAGGTGCTTGAAGCGCTCGACCTGGCGGCGCAGCTCCGCGAAAGCTTGCCGAACCACGGCATTGCCGTCGTCGGCCTCTTCCAGGGCCACCAGGGTTTTTCCCGGCAGATGCAGTTTCAGCCGTGCCCTGTACAGGGATTTGTTTCCATGTCGTTCCACCGCGCCTTCCAGGCGTACGGCGTCGCCGTCAAAACTGCCCAATACTTCTCTAAGGCTATCGCTGCTCTCCTTGACGGTGTTTTTGAGCAGTTTCTTCTCGTTGTTGTCGATTCTTCTGTATGAAAACCGGATATTCATTTTGTGCTCCAAAATCGTGGATGCAATGGATATGAGGTTTCCAGCCGCCCAATTCAAGCACCGGGCAGGCCAGGGAAGCTGCTCCTGGTTGAAAAGATGCGGGGTTGCGAGCTGTTAAGGATTTCCTCCTGCTGCCGATGAGACTTGCAGAAACCGATAATCTTTCACCTGCGGGGGCTCCTATGCTGCAGAATATGAATACGCCTACGGGCAATGTTGCGCTGGATTTTCTGAAGGACCTGGCCGCTCAGTTGAGCAGCCGGGATATCGAGCTGCCGCCGTTTCCGGACGTGTATACACGAATACTGGGCGCGCTGAATGACCCGGACCTGTCCATGGACCGGCTGGCCAGAATGGTAACGGCGGCGCCGGATCTGTGCGTACGCATCCTGTTGCTGGCGAATTCGGCCCTGTACAACCGTGCCGGGGTGGAGGTGGTAGACATTGGCGTGGCCGTGTCTCGCTTGGGTGTCAGTGCTGTCCGCAATGCCACAGTATCCGTTGCCACCCGGGAAATGTTCGATTGTCCGCGTAGTTCCCCCATCTGGGAGAAACTGGAGCAGCTGCGCTCGGCCTCCGTGCACACCGCGGCTTATACCTGTGCTCTTGCCGATTATGCCGGTATGCCGGATGCCCGGGATGATGCCATGCTCACCGGCCTGCTGCACAATGTGGGGCATTTTTACATTCTTACCAAGTCACGTCAGTTTCCGGAGTTCGTTGAGGAAATGTCCATAGAACAATGGATGCCTGGCGTGGGCTGCGCACTCATTGAGAACTGGGGCTTCCCGGAACAGATTGCCAGGGCCGTGGAGCTGCAGAACGACCCGGATGTGTCGCATTTTGGCCCGGCGAACCTTGCGGATATCCTCAAGGCCGCAAAACTGATGGTTCGCATGGCCGACTCCGGGGATCCCGAAGCCGTCGTAAGTGAAATTGACTGGCAGCATTCCCCGGATCTCAAGAAGCTGGATATCCGTCAGGACAATGTTCTGGACGTCTATAACGGCTTCTCGGATGAAGTACAGTTGTTTACGTCAGTGCTGAAGTAGTCAGGCGCCAGAGATTGGTGGCCTGGTCGAAGCCGGCCGAAAGGGCGGACTCCCTGCTGTCTTTAGCGTGGAACCATGCATTTCATTGGAGGTGACGGATAGTGTCCGTCACCTCCCGGTCCGCATTCAACACCCGGATTGGAAATCAGGCTTTTTCCTTGAGCAGATCGCGTATCTCTTCGAGAAGTACTTCCTGCTTGGGCGGTGGCGTGGCTTCTTCTTCCTCTTTTTTCTCAGTTTCCATGGCTTCCTTGGCGCGATTGATGCCTTTGATAATCAGAAAGAGCACAAAGGCAACGATCAGGAAGGCGATAACCGCGTTGAGAAAGGCACCGTATTTGATTAGCACCTCTTTGCCATCCATTCCCTTGCCCAGGGAAATCGCAAGGTCGGAGAAGTCCAGCCCGCCAGCCAGATAGCCAATGGGTGGCATGATGACGTCGGAAACCAGTGATTTGACAATGGTGCCGAAGGCACCGCCAATAATGATGCCCACGGCCATGTCGACCATGTTGCCCTTGACAGCGAACTCCTTGAACTCTGAAAGCATTCCCATGATATTTTTCCTTTGAGTGGTCAATAAGGATTGCCCCGAGGAAAATGGGACAGGCATGGCGCGGGCTTGCCGGCGAGGAACCGGTATTACGCATCCAATGCTTGTCACCATGTCCTGCTGGGCGGTTCTCAGATAGGGTATGAAAAAACGGTTTTCCATTACCCTGCATACGGCAAAAAGATGTACCGCTTTTTTCAATGGCGGTAAGCCATCGAAAACACCAGGAAGCGGGAGACCGCGTTTTCCACTTCCGTAATTGAAATAATCCAGGGTTAGTATCCTGCCTGGGGGCCTGATGACAGGCCTCTGTGTAGGACGTTAGTCTCTGGCTTGTTCCTGGTCAACTTTGGGGTTGGTGAAAAAATGGGTAGGCCGAGGGAGAGGGGGCTTTATTGGGCTCCCTGCCAGGATATTGGGCTGAAAAATATCCAGGCGAGAGGCCTTTGGTGCCCATGCCTGGGCCTTGCCCCTGAATTGCGTTATGTTTGTCGATATATTACGCTTGGTGCCAAGGCGTTTTCCGGGGAAGATTCCAATGGAACAAGGCTATCGGTTACGGGGAAGGGTTTGGATAGAGGGGCCGGACGGCACTTTTCTTGGGTACGGTCGGGTGGTGTTGCTGGAACGTATCCGGGAGCATGGCTCCATCAGCGCCGCGGCCCGCTCCATGGAAATGTCCTACCGGCATGCATGGCAGCTAGTGGATTCCATGAACCGCCAGAGCCGCCGTGCGGTGGTGGAGAAGAGCACGGGCGGCAGAGGGGGTGGCGGGGCCATACTTACCGAGGCTGGGGAGAAGGCCGTGGCCGCCTTTTGGTCTGCCTATGGTGATTTCAGGGATTTTCTGGCCCGGCGGGGCCGGCAGCTGGATCTGTAACATGAGAACGCTGTTAGTGGTTGTGCTGCTCCTCCTGGTTGGTTGGATACAGGCCTCCTTGGCGGATGAGATTCGTGTCGCCGTGGCCAGCAACTTTGCCGGGGCCGCGCGGCAGCTTGCCAGCCGCTTTGAGTCACGTACCGGGCATGAGGTGAAACTTTCCTTCGGCTCTACCGGCAAGCAGTATGCCCAGATCCGAAATGGCGCGCCCTTCCATGCCTGGTTTGCGGCGGACAGCCGTCGCCCGGCCCTGCTGGAGGCCGGGGGTCTTGTTCAGCCTGGCAGCCGGTTCACTTATGCCCTGGGCAGGCTGGTGTTGTGGAGCCCCGATCCGGGGCTGGTGGATGAGAATGGCGATATTCTGGGCAAAGGCGGTTTTCGCCACCTGGCCGTGGCCAATCCACGGCTTGCGCCCTATGGCCTGGCGGCGCAGCAACTGTTGCGGAAGCTGGGCCTGTGGGATGCGTTAGGCAGCCGTATGGTACGCGGCGAGAACATAGGCCAGGCCTTCCAGTTCGTGCGCAGCGGCACTGCCGAGCTGGGCTTGGTGGCGGCTTCCCAGGTGCTGGGCGAGGGCAGGCCCCTGCGCGGCTCCTTGTGGATGCCGCCGGCGCACCTCTACAGACCCATAGAACAGCAGGCGGTGCTGCTAAGGGAACATGTCGTGGCGCGGGATTTCCTGCGCTTCGCCGCCAGTGACGAAGGCCGGGCCATCATTCGCGCCAACGGCTACGAGGTGCCCTGATGTTTGCCGAACAGGACATGCAGGCCCTGTGGCTGTCTCTCAAGCTGGCCGGCCTGACCACCATCATCCTGCTGTTTCTGGGCACGCCCCTGGCCTGGTGGCTGGCTCGCAGCCGCTGGCGCTACAAGTTCCTGCTGGAGGCCCTGGTGGCCCTGCCCCTGGTGCTGCCGCCCACGGTGCTGGGTTTCTACCTGCTGGTGGCTCTAGGTGCCAACGGCCCCATCGGCAGGCTGATGGAGGCCCTGGGCGGACGCCCCCTGGCGTTCACCTTCGCCGGGCTGGTCGTCGGCTCTGTGTTCTATTCCCTGCCTTTCGTGGTGCAGCCTCTGCAGAACGCCTTCCAGGCCGTGGGGCGGCGTCCCCTGGAAGTGGCCGCCACCCTGGGGGCCTCGCCCCTGGACCGGTTCTTCAGCGTGGCCCTGCCCCTGGCCCGGCCGGGCTTTCTCACTGCGGCGGTGCTGGGTTTTGCCCATACTCTGGGGGAGTTCGGTGTGGTCCTCATGATCGGCGGCAACATTCCCGGCAGCACCCAGGTGATCTCCATTGCCATTTACGATCACGTGGAGGCCATGGAATACGGCAGGGCCTACTGGATATCCGCCGGGCTGCTGCTGTTCTCCTTCCTGTTGCTGCTGGCCGTGTATGGACTGAACCGGCGCTTTTCCGTGGCGCGGCCATGACGGTTGAAGGGCGCTTCTTCCTGCAGCGCGGGGGCTTTACCCTGGATGTGGATTTCCGCCTGCCGGCGCGGGGCATCACCGCCCTGTTCGGCCCTTCGGGCTGTGGCAAGACCACTTTGCTGCGGGCCATTGCCGGCCTGGAGCCGCGGGCCCGGGGGCGTCTGAAGGTAGGCCGTGCCCTTTGGCAGGATGAGCAGGTCTTTCTGCCAACCCATCGCCGCTCCCTGGGCTACGTGTTTCAGGAACCCAGCCTGTTTGCCCACCTGGACGTGCGGGGCAATATCGAATACGGCCTGCGCCGCCTGCCCAGGAGTGCCCGCCGGCCTTCCCTGGACAGGGCCGTGGAACTGCTGGGCCTGGAAAGTTTGCTGGGCAGGAAGCCTCACCAGCTGTCCGGCGGCGAGAGCCAGCGGGTGGCCATTGCCCGGGCCCTGGCGGTGAATCCCGCCCTGTTGCTGCTGGATGAGCCCCTGGCGGCCCTGGACGAGGCGCGCAAGGCGGAGATCCTGCCCTGGCTGGAATCCCTGCACCGGGAGCTGGCCATTCCCGTGGTCTATGTGAGCCATGCCCGCGACGAGGTGGCGCGGCTGGCGGATCATCTGCTGCTGCTGGAGGCGGGGCAGCTGCGGGCCGCGGGCGCGGTGGATGAGCTGTTCGCCCGCCTGGATCTGCCCCTGGCCCATCGTCCGGATGCCGAGACCATCATCGAGACCCGGGTGGCGGGACATGATGCCGAATATGAACTGAGCTGGCTGGATTTTTCCGGGGGACGGTTCATCCTCGCCCGCAATCATTTGCCCAAAGGGAGCAGGGTGCGCCTGCAGGTGAAGGCCAACGATGTGAGCATCACCCTGGCCCGCCAGCAGGGCACCAGTATCCTGAATATCTTTCCCGCTGTCGTGGATGCCCTGGCCGAGGATGACAGGGCCAAGGTCATGGTGCGCCTGATGCTGGGGGAACAGCCCCTGCTGTGCCGCATCACCCGCAAATCGGCGGCGGATCTGGCCCTGGCGCCCGGCAAGGCCGTGTTTGCCCAGGTCAAGAGCGTGGCACTGTTGCTGTGAAGGACATTCCCTCTCCCCCCGGGGGTGTACAGTCCGGACACATGGTTGACGCTTGGTTACAAGGGGTCGGAGTCAAAACATCTCTGGTGGTTGAAATTTGGGATGTTCTCCTGATTTGACTCCGGTCCCTGGGGTTCCAACCTTTCCCCGTGGGTGGGCAAGGGAGTATTAACCACTGGCTTGAAAGTCCTCCTTGTCCACGGCCAGGTGATAATTGGGGTCTTCCACCACGTTCACTTCCACCAGGTCCCGGGCTTTCTTCAGCAGTTGTCGGCATTCCGGTGCCAGGTGTTTCAGGTGCAGCCGCTTGTGCTCCCTGAGATAGCGCTCCGCCAGCTTGTCGATGGCCTCGATGGCCGAGTGATCCGCCACCCGGGAATTCTTGAAGTCCACCACCACGTCGTCGGGATCGTTCTTGGGATCGAAGATCTCCTGAAAATGGTGCACGGAGGCAAAGAACAGGGGGCCGTTGAGTTCATATACCTTGCCGCCCATGCGGTTGCTGCGGGTGGTGGCGTTGATGTGCTTGGCGTGCTGCCAGGCGAATACCAGGGCGGAAAGAATCACTCCGATGATGACGGCGATGGCCAGATCCTGGAATACGGTGATCACCGCCACGGAGACTCCGATGAGGGTGTCCGCCGGGGGGATTTTGCCGATGAGACGGAAGCTGCACCATTCGAAGGTGCCGATGACCACCATGAACATGACCCCCACCAGCACGGCAATGGGAATCTGCTCGATGAGTGACGAGCCTACCAGGATGAAGGACAGCAGGAACAGGGCGGCGCTGATGCCGGACAGGCGGCCCCGGCCCCCGGACTTGATGTTGATGATGCTCTGGCCCACCATGGCACAGCCGCCCATGCCGCCGAACAGTCCTGTGGTGATGTTGGCCGCGCCTTGGCCGATGCACTCCCGGTTGGGCTGGCCGCGGGTCTCGGTGAGTTCGTCCACGAGGTTCAGGGTGAGCAGGCTTTCAATGAGGCCCACCAGGGCCATGATAAGAGCATAGGGAAAGACGATCTTCAGAGTTTCCAGGTCGAAGGGAATATCCGGGATATGGAATTCGGGAAGGCTGCCCTTGATAGAGGCCATGTCCCCCACGGTAGGGGTGTCCAGGCCCAGTCCCAGGGCCAGCAGGCTTCCGGTGACAATGGCCACCAGGGTGGAGGGCACGGCCTTGGTCAGACGGGGAAAAAACTCGATGATGGCCATGGTCAGGGCGATGAGGGCCAGCATAATCACCAGAGGCTGGCCGCTGATCCACTGGGGATTGCCGGCGGCATCGCTAAGAATGGCGCCGCTGGCATCACGGACCTTGAAGTGATCCAGTTGGGCGAGGAAGATCACCAGGGCCAGGCCGTTGACGAAGCCCAGGAATACCGGGTGGGGCACCAGGCGGATGAACTTGCCCAGTTTCAGCACGCCGAAGCTGATCTGTATCAGCCCCATGAGCACCACGGCGGCGAACAGGTATTCCACCCCGTGTTCCAGAACCAGGGAAACCACCACCACGGCAATGGCCCCGGTGGCGCCGGAGATCATGCCTGGCCGTCCGCCAACGATGGCCGCCACCAGCCCCATGATGAAGGCGGCGTAAAGGCCCACCAGAGGCGCCACATGGGCAACGAAGGCAAAAGCCACGGCTTCCGGCACCAGGGCCAGGGCCACGGTGAGGCCGGAAAGGATGTCGATGCGCGCATTGTGGGGCGCATGGCGGGAAATGATGTCAAACATGAAAGGTTTTCCTGAAGAGGGGCGGGGTTTCTCCAAGGGTGGAGAATGCAGAAAAACATGATATTCTAATATGTTTCCCGGAGACTGTCGCTCCGGGTTTTGCCTGTCACTGAATTCAGGAGAGCTGCGAGCCATGATCATCACCCTTTCACCCTCCAAGGGCCAGGATTTCGAAACCCCGGTGGTGCTGGACGATGCCAAGGTGACGGTGCCGGCCATGCTGGATGATTCCATGATGCTCATCGAGGAACTGCGCAAATACAGCACAGACCAGGTGAGGGATCTCATGGAGGTGAGTGAGAACATTGCGCGGCTCAATGTGGACCGTTACAAGGCCTTTTCCCTGCCTTTCACCCCGCAGAATGCCAGGCCCGCCCTCTTTGCCTTCAAGGGCGACGTGTACCGGGGGATTCCCGTGGAGGAATATGGCCCGCAAGACCTGGACTTTGCCCAGCGGCACCTGCGCATCCTGTCGGGTCTTTATGGCTGCCTGCGGCCTCTGGATCTCATCCAGCCCTACCGTCTGGAGATGAAGACCAGGCTGACGAATCCCCGGGGCGACAACCTGTACCAGTTCTGGGGTGACCGCCTGACCCTGTGCCTCAACGAAGCCCTGAAGCAGCAGCAGGAGCCGACCCTGGTGAACCTGGCCTCCAATGAATATTTCAAGGCGGTGAAGCCCAGGCTGCTGGAAGGCCGCCTCCTGAACATCGCCTTCAAGGAAGAGAAGAACGGCAAGGCGCGGGTCATCGCCGTGTTCGCCAAGCGGGCCCGGGGCATGATGGCGGATTACATCATCCGCAACCGTATAGAAGCCGCCGAGGATATCAAGGGATTCGACATGGAGGGCTATCGCTATTCCGAAGCGGATTCGGACGACAGGCAATGGGTGTTCCGGCGGCCCCAGCCGTGAAACATGGATGCAATAGCCGGAGTTTTGTGCAATAATGAGAATTGTTCGCATTAATAGCCATACGCCATGACCCAACAGACACTGTCACAGGTTTCCCCCGGCCACCGGGTGCGCCTGGTTTCCATAGAAGGAGACCGGCTGCTTACACGCCGCCTGCTTGCCCTGGGACTGAGTGTGGGGAATGAAATGGAAGTGCTGCACCGCCGCAAGGGTGATGTGGTGGTGGGCCGCGGCGGCAACCGCCTGGCCCTGGGGCATGACATTGCCGACCGCCTGGTGATCCAGGAGCTTTCCTGATGGGGGGCGCCTGCTGTGACAAGGCCGTGCCCTTGCGCGGCGATTTCTCCCTGACCATCGCCATTGCCGGCAATCCCAATTGCGGCAAGTCCGCCCTGTTCAATGCCTTCACCGGCATCCGCCAAACCACGGGCAACTGGCCCGGGGTCACGGTGGACCGCAAGGAAGGCCAGTTCGACCTGGAGCAGTACAAGGTAAGGCTCATCGACCTGCCGGGTATCTACAGCCTTGATGCCTCCTCTATCGACGAGGAGATCACCAGGGATTACCTCCTGTCCCGGGAGGCGGACCTCATCATCAACGTGGTGGATGCCTCCAACCTGGAGCGCAACCTGTACTTCACCGTGCAGCTGCTGGAAATGGGCGTGCCCATGGTCATTGCCCTCAACATGATGGACGTGGCGCGCAAGCGGGGCATAGAGATCGACGTGGACAAGCTGGCCGAGGAGCTGGGCTGCCCGGTGGTGCCTGTGGTGGCCACCACGGGTGAAGGCACCGCTGAACTCAAGGCACGCATGCTGGCCGTGGCCACGGGGGCCGAATGCGGGGGCTTCGCCCTGGCCAATGACGAGGTGGTGGAGCAGGCTGTGGCCGATCTGGAAACCCATCTTGGCAATGAGAATCCCGCCAACCGCCACTGGCTGGCCCTGAAAATGCTCGAATCCGACGAGCACATTCCCCCCCAGGCCAGCGAGGCCCTGCGCCAGGCGGTGAACCACTGGCGCAAGGCCATCGAGGATCGCAGCGGCGAGGAAGCGGACATCCATATCAGCGACAGCCGCTTCAGCCACGCCCATGCCCTGGCGCAGACCGTGGTGAAGGAGCGGGGCCGCCTGGGGCGCACCGTATCCGACCGCATCGATTCCGTGGTGCTGAGCCGCTGGCTGGGGGTGCCGATATTCCTGTTCATGATGTATCTCATGTTCATGTTCACCATCAATATCGGCGGCGCTTTCGTGGATTTCTTCGATGGCGTGGCGGGCGCTTTCTTCGTGGATGGACTGGGCGAGCTGTTGAGCGCTGTTGGTGCGCCGGACTGGTTGCGGGTGCTGCTCGCGGACGGTATCGGCGGCGGCCTGCAGGTGGTGGCCACCTTCATTCCCATCATCTCCGGCCTGTACCTGTTCCTGTCCGCCCTGGAAGATTCGGGCTACATGGCTCGGGCGGCTTTCGTCATGGATCGCTTCATGCGCAGCATCGGCCTTCCGGGCAAGGCTTTCGTGCCTCTCATCGTGGGCTTCGGCTGCAATGTGCCGGCCATCATGGCCACCCGCACCCTGGAGAACGTGCGGGAGCGCAAGCTCACCATACTCATGAATCCCTTCATGTCCTGTGGGGCGCGCCTTCCGGTGTATGTGCTCTTTGCCGCGGCCTTTTTCCCCGACAACGGCCAGAACCTGGTGTTCAGCCTGTACCTCATCGGCATCCTGGTGGCGGTGCTCACAGGGCTGGTGATGAAAAAAACCCTGCTGCGGGGCGAAAGCGCGGGCTTCATGATGGAGCTGCCGCCCTATCACCTGCCCACTCTCAAGGGCGTGCTGCTGCGCACCTGGGACCGGGTGAAGCTGTTCATCCGCGAGGCGGGCAAGATCATCGTGGTCATGGTGCTGGCCCTGAATGTGCTCAATTCCATCGGCACTGACGGCTCCTTCGGCAACGAGGATTCTGACAAGTCCGTGCTCAGCGTGACGGCCCAGGCCTTGACCCCGGCCTTCGCCCCCATGGGGGTGCATCAGGACAACTGGCCCGCCGTGGTGGGCATCATATCCGGCGTGCTGGCCAAGGAAGTGGTGGTGGGCACCCTGGATACCCTGTACACCCGCCTGGCGGAGGAAGCGTCTGGCGCCCCGTCTGAAGAGCAGGCCTTTGATCTTTGGCAGGCGCTCAAGGAGGCCGCGGCCACGGTGCCGGAAAACCTTTCGGGCCTGGGCGAGTTACTCACGGACCCCCTGGGCCTGGGGGCGGCGGACGTGCGGGATATCAGCCAGGTGGCGGCGGAGCAGGAAGTGAGCATGGATGTCTTTGGCGCCATGGCGGCGCGCTTCGACGGCCAGGTTGGCGCCTTTGCCTACCTGCTGTTCGTGCTCCTCTATTTCCCCTGCGTGGCCACCATCGGCGCCATCAAGCGCGAGGCGGGTGGTCCCTGGGCGGCTTTCGTGGCTTTCTGGACCACCAGCGTCGCCTATGTAACGGCAAGCGTCTGGTACCAGTCCGCCACCTGGAGTCAGCATCCTGGCAGTTCCGCCCTGTGGATCAGCCTGCTGCTGGGCTACATCCTGCTCATCATCCTGGGCCTCAAGCGCTGGGTGAACCGTGAGAAGCCGGCGCTGGTGACGCCGGCCGTGGAGCGCGGCTGATGCTTGGCGACATCAGGGCCTACCTGGAGGAGCGGGGGCAGGCGCCCCTTTCCGATATTGCCCGGCACCTGGACGTGACGCCGGAGGTGGCCCGGGACATGCTGGAACTCTGGATCAGGAAGGGCAAGGTGCACCGGATGGCCGCTACTCCATCTTGCGGAACCAGCTGCTCTCAGTGCGATCCCGCCACGACAGAGATTTACGCTTGGGGAAAGGCTTCACCGCAGGATGTTTTCTTGCAGCAGAAGTGTAGCCTTTCCTGAGTCCGGGAAAACTTCCAGGCAAAAGAAAAGCGGCCTTGCGGCCGCTTTCTTGTACTGCCCTGAGGCTCAGTTTCCGTGGTTGGACATTTTCGTGCTCATGAGCAGGACATCGTAAGGACCGACCAGGTCGACGACCTGCGGATCTCCGGTATCTGAAATGATGCCTGTCTTCTCCGCGGTGAAGGTAAAGAAGTATTCCCCGGGAAGCGAAGCGCCCAGGTCGATGACCTGACCCGGCTCGATGGGGCTCTCCATGAGAACGACCCCGGTGTCACCCCGGTTGATCTTAAGGTGAACCTTCTCAAATTCACATTCCGTGCGCGTGCAGATCTGGATGCGCAACTGCTCGTTGCCGTCCGACGTATAGGTGTACACGTCGGTGTCGTAGTTGAAAATGCCCACCCACTCGGTCTTGGCCGGGGTGATGTATTCCTGGGCATAGCAGGCGAAGTCGGGATTGTCTTCTTCGCCCACAGGGATGGGGTTGCCTCCGGGGGGGTCAACATCCATGCGATTGGGCTGAGAAGGAACCAGAGGATCACCGGAGGCGGGGTCCTTGGTGACATCGCAGTCGCAGCTACCGCCGTTGAAATCAAACCAGTCGGTGTTTGTGGGATCGTTGATCTCCTGGACTGTGCAACCCTTGTAAAAATAGCGATACTCCACCTGTTCCGGCGTCGTGATCTTCTTTTTCTTTTGCAGGGTGCGGCCGAATGTCCCCACCATGGCCACGTTGGAGCGCAGGGGATCGGCGTGATCCGGATCGTTGTTGGGCTCGGTTTCCGTATCGAAACGGTTTTCGTCCGGGTTGGCCGTTACCTGCCCCGTGTTTTCCAGGCGGGCGGCAATGTTGTAGCCGCGGAAATCGCCGCCGTTGTTCTTGGAGGCGACGGAGATATAGTAGGTGCCGGTCTTGCCCAGGGTGACTTCGACGACTTTTGCCAAATCCACGGGAGAGGTGGAACCAGCGGGGGTGTCATCCGGGGGAGGTGTCGTGGTTTCCTCGCCGCCTCCACCATCATCGCCTCCGCCCAGTCCATTGTTGCTGTCGAAGGAAGCAATGATGTTGCCGTTGAGATCTCTTACCTTGACTACCCAGCCAATGGTGTTTTCAAAGTAGCCGGGATCGGCCAGGAAATACAGGGTCAGCTTTTGGCTGGGCTTGTCGGTGGTAATGTAGAACCAGTCCTCATCGAACGCGTCCAGGGTGTTGCCATGGTAAAACTGGCCGAGGAGTAATCCGTCCGCGTTCAGGATGTGGTCATTGGGTTCAGTTTCCCCGTAGCCCTGCTCCTTGATCATGGGATAGATCTTTACGCCACAGGCAATGGGCGCGTCCCGGCAGTCCTGGGTTCCGGCGTCATAGCCATCCTGGTAGTCGGTGTCTGCATTGGTGTTTCCCGTGCCTCCCGGCCAGAATATGGCGGCCTGTGCCTGGAACGCGGCGATGCTCATGGTTCCCATGGCCATTGCCAAGGTGGACCAGCGAACCGTTTTGTTGAGTGAGTTCTTCACTTTCATTCTCCGTAACAATGCTGTGGGCTGCTCTGCCTTCTCACGCCTTGTATTCATGCTCAACTCCCGTCCGCCGGAAGCTTGGTGCTGCGCAGCAGGAAGTTGTAGGGGCCGGTAAGATCGTCGACGGTATGAACACCGGTTTCAGGATCGACCTGGGGGCCGTCCACGGGTTCCGGGGAAAGTTCGAAGAAATAGACCCCAGGGCTGGCCGCGCCAATGTCGAAACTTCGGCCGGGCTGAATAGGACCATCGAGCAGAACCACGGCATCGGTTACATAGATGATGCGAACATGTACCCGGGCAAAGTCACAGTTGCCCTTGGTGCAGAGTTCGAAATGGAGCTGTTCGTTGCCGTCGGAACGGTAGTAGAACCAGTCATTGTCGTAGTCGTAGGCATACTCCCATGTGCCCTGGCCGCCATTCAGCGGCTGAGCAATGCAGGTGTTGCCGGGCGCCGTGTTGTCGCAGCTGCAGTCAGCCTGCCCCAGGGGCAGGGAACTGATGTCGGCGGGATCGCAGTTGGGCCAGACCCATTCCACGTTGTCTTCGGGTGGAACATACCAGCTCACCCAGCGGCGACCGAAGGTGCCGAACATATGAACGTTGGAACGCAGGGGATCGGCGTCTTCCTGCAGGTCGTTGGGCTCGGTTTCCGCGTCATGGAAATTGGTGTCGGGATTGGGGGACATCTGATCCGAGGAGGAGATCATGGCCGCGATGTGGTAGGCCCGTTCCGCGCCTTCCTCGTCCTTGGATTCCACGGAGATATAATACCGCCCGGGCAGCCCCAGGGTGGCCAGCATGATGTGCGCATTGCTGAGAGGGGTCTTTGCCAGGATGGGTTCCTGGGGATCGACCACGTCCTCGGGGTCGTCACCGTTGCGGTACACGTTGCCGGTGCCCGTGGTGGTGCTGTCGAAAGCGGCAATCACGTTACCGTAGCGGTCGTGAACCTTTACCAGCCAGCCGGCGGTGTCCGTATAGTTGGCCTTGTCGCCCAGGAAGTTGATAACCAGGTTCTGGTTGGGCTTGGTAGAGGCCAGGTAGAACCAGTCCTTGTCAAACTTGTCCAGGCTGTTGGCCTGGTAGAAACGGTTGAGGTAAATCCTGTCCGCCGCTTCCATGAAATCATTGGGCTCGGTTTCGCCCCAGCCGGGCATGGCCACCACGTCTTCCAGCAGCACTTTGCAGTCCTTGGGGGCAGCAACACAGTCTGCCTGGCCATCCTTGTAGCCTTTTTTGTACTCCTTGGACTTCTTGTTGGGGTCGCCGCTGTCGCCTTCACCGCCCGGCCAGTTGATGGCCGCATGGACTTGCGCGCTGACAGTGCTCATGATCCCCATTGCCAGGGCAAGGGCAGACCAGCGGGCGGTCTTGTATAGTGAATTCTTCACCTTATTCCTCCATAATGATGCTGATAGCGGCGCTCGGCTGCCCTCGTTTGTTCGGGGCACGGAGCTGCCAGGCAATGCTCGCCACAATGCAGACAAGCCCAAGCATAGTAGAAAAAACAAGCTTTTTCCAACACTAGCTGATAATAGTTCTAGCTGAATCGATGATTTTGTGAGCTCGAACAAGATTAGCAGGCATTCGTTGCCAAAGCTGTGATGCAGTGGTCTTGTTGCGCGATTGCCCTTCGCCCGAACCTGCTGGATATGGAGACCGTTCATGCCTGAAATCAGGGATTTTCTGAAGTTGATGATCAAGCACCAGGCGTCCGACCTGTTCTTCTCCCCGGGCACCCCCCTGCACATGAAGGTCGATGGGGTGTTGTCCCCGGTGAAGGAAGCGCCCCTCAGCGGCAAGGGCGTGGCGGCCCTGGCCCACAGCATCATGAGCGACAAGCAGCGCCTGGCTTTTGCTGAACGCCCTGAAATGAATCTTGGCCTGTCCATGGAAGGCTATGGGCGTTTCCGGGTGAATATCTTTCGCCAGCGCGGCGAGGTAGCCATGGTGATACGCTACCTGCAGGACAGGATTCCCACTGTTGCCGAGCTGCACCTGCCGCCGGTTCTCGAGGAGCTGGTGATGAAGCCCCGGGGGCTGATTCTGGCTGTGGGCGCCACGGGGGCAGGCAAGTCCACCACCCTTGCCTCCATGCTGGATTACCGCAACCGCAACAGCCACAGCCATATTCTGACCATAGAGGACCCCATCGAGTACATTCACCGCTACCACAAGTCCGTGGTCAACCAGCGGGAAGTGGGCATAGACACGGACAGCTATGATGATGCCCTGATGAACGCCATGCGCGAGGCCCCGGATGTGATTCTCATTGGTGAAATCCGCGAACGCTCCACTATGCAACATGCCATTGCCTATGCCGAAACCGGCCATTTGTGTTTGTCCACCCTGCATGGCAGCAATGCTTCCCACGTGCTGCAGCGCATCGTGACCTTTTTCCCCAAGGATATGCATGCCCAGCTGTTCATGGATTTGGCCCATAACCTGGTGGCCATTATTTCCCAGCGCCTGGTGCGCAATCACGAGGGCAAGCGCATGCCGGCGGTGGAGGTATTGCTCATCACTCCCCTGATTCGCGACCTCATATCCAAGGGCAAGCTGGACGAGGTGCGCGAAGCCATGGAAAAGAGCAGCGAACCTGGCATGCAGACTTTCGACCAGTCCCTTTTCGAGTTGTACAAGAACGGCCATATCACCGAAGAGAAGGCCATGGAGAATGCCGAATCCCAGTCCAACCTGGGCGTGCGCATCCGTTTGGACAAGGGAGAGGGTGAGGCCGAGTTGCAGGCCGGGCTGGACGCCAGCTGATACAATCGCCCCATGGATGTTTCCTCGATACTCGACGGCCTGAACGCCGCCCAGCGCGACGCTGTTTCCGCCCCTCCCTGTTCCACCCTGGTCCTGGCCGGGGCCGGCTCGGGCAAGACCCGGGTGCTGGTGCACCGCATCGCCTGGCTGATTCAGGTGGAGGGGGTTTCTCCCTGGGGCATACTGGCGGTGACCTTCACCAACAAGGCGGCCAGGGAAATGCGCCAGCGCATCGAGGAGCTGCTGGGGCATCCCGTGGGCGGCATGTGGGTGGGCACCTTCCACGGCCTGGCCCACCGCCTGCTGCGCGCCCACTGGCAGGAGGCCAATTTGCCCAAGGGTTTCCAGATTCTCGACAGCGACGACCAGTTCCGCCTGGTCAAGCGGGTCATTCGTGACCTCAACCTGGACGACAGCAAATGGCCGCCCCGCCAGGCCCAGTGGTTCATCAACGAGCAGAAGGATGAAGGCCGCCGGCCCCAGCATCTGGAGGATGGCGGCGATCACTGGCGGCGCAACATGATCCGTATCTACACTGCTTACCAGGCGGCCTGCGAGCGGGCCGGGGCGGTGGATTTTGCCGAGCTGTTGTTGCGCGCCCATGAGCTGTGGCGCGACCGGCCGGATGTGCTGCAGCATTACCAGCAGCGGTTCCAGCACGTGCTGGTGGACGAGTTTCAGGACACCAACGCCATCCAGTACGCCTGGCTGCGCCTCTTGGCCGGGGACAGGGACAACCTGTTCGTGGTGGGGGACGACGACCAGTCCATCTACGGCTGGCGCGGCGCCCGGGTGGAGAACATCCAGGACTTTCCCCGCCATTTTCCCAATACCCAGCTGGTGAAGCTGGAGCAGAACTACCGCTCCACGGGCAATATCCTGCGCGGCGCCAACGCCGTCATCGCCAACAACCCGGAACGCCTGGGCAAGGAGCTGTGGACGGAAGACGGCGATGGCGAGCCCATCCGCATCTACGCCGCTTTCAACGAAACCGACGAGGCGCGGTTTGTGGTGGACCGCATCCGCGCCTTCATCGATGAGGGCCATTTGCGCGCCGAGGCGGCCATCCTCTACCGCACCACGGCCCAGTCCCGGGTGTTCGAGGAGGCCATGTTGCAGGCCGGCATTCCCTACCGGGTCTATGGCGGCCTGCGCTTCTTCGAGCGGGCGGAAATCAAGGACGCCCTGGCCTATCTGCGCCAGCTCTCCAATCCCCATGACGATGCCGCCTTCGAGCGCGCCGTGAACCAGCCGCCCCGGGGCATTGGGGCCAAAACCCTGGATGCCGTGCGCGCCCATGCCCGGGATTTCAACTGTTCCCTGTGGCAGGCCAGCGAGGATCTGCTGCGTGGTGGTGGCATGACGCCGAGAGCGGCGAAAGCGCTGCAGGGCTACCTGGATATCATTCATGAGATGCGCGCGGCCACCGAAGACCTGCCCCTGTGGGAAACCGCCGGGCATGTCATCCATCACAGCGGCCTGCCGGAGCACTTCAAGAAGTCCCGGGACGGCAAGGGCCAGGACCGCATCGAGAACCTGGAGGAACTGGTGAACGCCACCCGCCAGTTCGTCCATGAGCCGGAAGAAGATGAGGTCATGTCCGAGCTGGACGCCTTTCTTTCCCATGCCGCCCTGGAGGCCGGGGACAATCAGGCTCAGGAATACGAGGACAGCGTGCAGCTCATGACCCTGCATTCCGCCAAGGGCCTGGAGTTTCCCCTGGTGTTCATGGTGGGCGTGGAGGAAGGTCTGTTCCCCCACAGCATGTCCGCCGAGGACCCCGCCCGCCTGGAGGAAGAACGCCGTCTCTGCTACGTGGGCATGACCCGGGCCATGCGGCAGCTTTATGTCAGCTATGCGGAAAACCGGCGTCTGCATGGCCAGGAATCCTATCCCCTGCCATCCCGTTTTCTGCGCGAGATTCCCGCGGAAGTCACCGAAGAAGTCCGCGCCCGCCCGGCCATCGCCCGGCCCTTCAGTGCCCGGGGCGGTTCCCTGGACGAAGCTGTGGAAAGCACCGGCTTTGCCCTGGGCCAGCGGGTGAGCCATGCCAAGTTTGGTGAAGGCGTGGTCCTCAATGCCGAAGGCCAGGGCAGCAGCGCCCGGGTGCAGGTGAATTTCGAGAGCGTGGGGAACAAGTGGCTGGTGGTGGCTTATGCGAATCTGCAGCCGCTGTGACAGGGCTTGGGCTCCAGTGGTGTATTTGTTCCGGTGTTGACCGGAAAATGTTAAATCCTATATAAGTATTGGCGTTGTCACCTTGGTTCTTCCTGGAAGGACTGACGGACACATGGAATAGAATCACAATATCAAGGAGCCCGGTAATGCCAGTCCTTTCTTTGTCAGATCCCAAACGTTTTCTGTTGCTTGTTCTGCTGCTGACGGCTTCGGCGGTCATGCCGGCTTTGCTCAAAGCCGCTGATGCGCCTGCTCGGGGGAATTCCCTGGAAGCGCGCGTGGCCTGTCAAATCCTGATCGAGGATCTCCGCTGGTCCCATCAGATCTGGCCCGACGAGAATCCCACTCCCAAGCCCGCCCGGTCCGAGGTGCTGTCCGATGCGCAGATACGCGCTGCGGTGGAAGAGAACTTGCGCATGGAAGCCGCACTGAAAGAGCGGTATGGCATCAGCATAGATGCCGCCATGCTGCAGGCGGAAATGGATCGCATGGCCAGGGGTACGCGAGCGCCTGATCGTTTGAAAGAGCTGTTTGCCGCCCTGAACAACGATCCCCGGCGCATTGCGGATTGTGTGGCGCGTCCCCAGCTGGTGAAGCGGATGCTGCGGAAACGCTATCAATGGGACAAGCGCATCCACGACAGCCTGCTGCATCAGGCGCAATCCGCCATCGAGGCGGGGGCGGCCACGGGTTTGAACGCCAGCCTGCCTGAAGGGGCCGTGGAGAACCGGCTGGTATTCCTGCGCAGGAGCGCTTCTGAAGGCGGCAGGGAGGCGGAAGATGCGATATTGCTCGATGATGACGAGTTTGACCGCGAGCTTGCACAGCGGACTTCCCGCCCCCAAAACGGGAGTGATGCCGCCCGTCAATCCCCCCGTCTTCAGGAAAACCGGGCGGCTTTCTTTCTTGAGCAAGTGGTCAGCAGTACAAAAGACCGTCTGGAGCTGCGGCGTTTGATCTGGAAAAAAACGCCTTTCGATGAATGGTGGAGCACCGTAAGGAATACGATGCCCATTCCTGTTGCCTTGTCCACTGCGCAGTCATTGCGCTTGCCTGAGGTCGCCAATGTTCTCCCTGGGCAGCAGATGGGGTTGTCTGGAAACATCCCCGCCGACAGCTGGAAACAGGGCGCGCCATTGTTGATGTCGAGAACGGGCCATACCATGGTGTGGACGGGGAGTGAAATGATCGTCTGGGGCGGGGAGCACGACTATGAGTTCCTGGACACAGGCGCCCGTTACAATCCTGTGACAGATGCCTGGACCCCCGTCAGCCTTGCTGGCGCGCCGGAAAAAAGAACAGATCATACAGCGGTATGGACCGGTAGCGAGATGATCGTCTGGGGAGGACGGGGCGAGTCTGGCGCGCTTTCCACCGGGGGGCGCTATAACCCGGCCACGGACAGTTGGGAAGCCACTTCCACCACAAACGCCCCTGATGCAAGGTACTCCCACAGTGCAGTCTGGGCCGGTAACCTGATGATCGTCTGGGGTGGCAGGGACGGTTCGTATGGCTATTTTGCCACTGGCAGCCGATATGATCCGGGACGGGATGAATGGACCGGGATGAGCACTGTTGGAGCGCCCAGCGCCCGGTTCGGGCATTCGGCCGTGTGGACGGGGTCGCAGATGATCATATGGGGAGGCTTGGACAACTACGAAACCAATACGGGTGGGCGATATGATCCTGTCGCGGATACCTGGCAGCCAACGAATCCCATGGCGCCCAGCGCCAGAACTGAGCATACCGCGGTCTGGACAGGAACTGAAATGATCGTATGGGGTGGCAGAAGCTCTACTTATTCCACCAATTCCGGAGGCAGATATGATCCCGTTACGGACAGCTGGACGGAAACCAGCCTGGTGGCCCCTGCAGCAAGGTATGGCCATACAGCTGTATGGACGGGCAAGGAGATGATCGTATGGGGGGGCTTTGATCAGGACGTGATGTATACAGGTGGAAGATATGATCCGACTACCGATGTCTGGTCGGACACCAATACCATTGGCACCATTGCGGGAAGGTACAAGCATACTGCCGTATGGACGGGCGAGGTGATGCTTGTATGGGGCGGTTCAGCATCAAGCTGGTCAGGTGCGTTGGGAGACGGCGGTCAATACGATCCTGATACAGATGGATGGATGCCCATGGAAATGGCATCGCCCGCACCAAGGGTTGGCCATACAGCTGTCTGGACGGGGTCTGAAATGATCGTTTGGGGCGGCTACCCTGTTGCCGCCGGAGACGATGTAGGCGCGCGCTATGACCCCTCGACCAATAGTTGGTCTGCGCTCACCACATGGAATTCGCCTCAGGCGCGCCGGGGGCATACAGCTGTATGGACAGGCCAGGAAATGATCGTCTGGGGGGGTGGTGCGGCCAGCTATTCCGGTTCGAACACTTACAATACCGGTGGGCGCTACAACCCAATCACTGACAGTTGGGTGCCAACCAATGCCATCGCGCCCCAGCAGCGGAAAAACCATACGGCGGTCTGGACGGGTAGTGAGATGATAATCTGGGGTGGAAGTTATGATGGTTATTCCCTGTCCACAGGGGGAAGATACCGGCCGGATACCGATACTTGGACCAACGTCAGTGCCATTGGAGCCCCCGATCGCAGAGCAAAGCACACAGCGGTCTGGACAGGCTCCGGGATGATCGTCTGGGGAGGCGCCAGGGACTGGAGTGACTATGTCAACACGGGAGGTATCTACGATCCTGTGAGTGACACATGGCGTTCCATGAGTACCGTGGCGCCATCGGCCAGAAGTGGGCATACGGCTGTCTGGACAGGATCGGAAATGATCGTCTGGGGGGGTGATCAGAATAATTCTTCCTATGTCAATACGGGAGGACGATATGATCCTGATGCCGACATCTGGCGGGATACCAATACGGTGGGCGCACCCATGGGACGCAGTGCTCATACCGCGGTCTGGACAGGATCGGAAATGATCATCTGGGGTGGGGAGAATAACAACCCCCTGGGCAATGAAGCCTGGCGCTACAAGCCGGATGATGACTCCTGGATGCAGAGCAGTGCCATTGATGCACCTGCCCTTACTTCTCGACATACAGCTGTATGGACAGGTAGAGAGATGATTGTATGGGGTGGGCTGAACAGTACAGGCATCCCCGGCATGTATTATCCTTATGCCCTGACTTTCAACGATGTTGCTCCAGGGTACTGGGCCTATGAAGCCATAGAGGCTCTGGCGGCCAGCGGTATCAGCGGGGGATGTGGGGATGGCAACTTCTGCCCGGACCAGGAAATCTCCCGGGCGCAAATCGCTGTATTTCTGGAACGCGCGATGCACGGCTCGGCTTTCGTGCCTCCCGCGGCTTCCGGGACGGTATTTGCAGACGTTTCTCAAACCTATTGGGCCGCGGACTGGATCGAGCAGCTGGCCGCGGATGGCATAACGGGCGGTTGTGGGGGAGGAAACTACTGTCCAGATGCATCTGTGGATCGGGCTTCCATGGCGGCACTTTTGTTGCGAGCTGTCCACGGTGCTGCTTACACGCCGCCGCCCGCCACTGGCAGCCTGTTTGGCGATGTGCCGGCAGATCACTGGGCAGCCGCCTGGATCGAGCAACTGGTGGCTGAAGGCATCACATCCGGTTGTGGTGGCGGCGACTATTGCCCCAGCGTGCCCGTCACCCGGGCGCAAATGGCCTCGTTCCTGGTGAAGAGCTTTGGCCTGTAATAACTGCTTGGTTGATGTGGGAGCGCTGATCTGATTCTGAAGTTGCCTTCAGAATAAATCGGCGCTTCCCAGTATGGCACTGCCCTACTGGTGGTAGGCCTTGCTTAGTTCATGCACCGCTTCGATCATGGCGGCGGCATGTTCGGGGTCGATGCCGGGATGGATGCCATGGCCCAGGTTGAATACATGGCCGCTGCCGTGGCCATAGCTTTCCAGGATGTTGGCCACGGATTTGCGGATGACCTCCGGTGAGGCATAGAGGGTGCTGGGGTCCATGTTGCCCTGCAGGGCCACCCGGCCTCCCACCCGCTGCCGGGCTTCACCAATGTCGGTGGTCCAGTCCAGACCCAGGGCGTCACAGCCCGTGTCTGCCATGGCTTCCAGCCACTGGCCGCCGCCCTTGGTGAACAACACCACGGGCACCCTGCGGCCTTCGGCTGCCCGGGTCAGGCCCTCCACGATCCGCTGCATGTAGGCCAGGGAGAATTCCCGGTAGTCCGCGGGGGTGAGGGTGCCGCCCCAGGTGTCGAAGATCATCACCGCCTGGGCGCCGGCGGCGATCTGGGCGTTGAGATAAGAAGTGACAGACTGGGCCAGCTTGTCCAGCAGGGCGTGCATGAGATCCGGGCGGTCGAACATCATGCCCTTGGACAGGGCGAAGTTCTTGGTGCTGCCGCCTTCCACCATGTAGGTGGCCAGGGTCCAGGGGCTGCCGGAGAAGCCGATGAGGGGCACCCGGCCATCCAGCTCCCGGCGGATGGTGCGCACGGCGTCCATCACGTAGCGCAGTTCTTCCTCGGGATCGGGCACCGGCAGAGCGTCGATGGCGGCCTTGTCCTGCACCGGGCGCTCGAAGCGCGGCCCCTCGCCTTCCTCGAAATACAGGCCCAGGCCCATGGCGTCGGGGATGGTGAGAATGTCGGAGAACAGGATGGCGGCATCCAGGGGAAAACGATCCAGAGGCTGGATGGTGACTTCGCAGGCCAGCTCCGGGTTCTGGCACAGGCTGAGGAAATCACCCGCCTTTTCCCGGGTGGCGCGGTATTCCGGCAGATAGCGCCCGGCCTGGCGCATCATCCACACGGGGGTCATGTCAACGGGTTCGCGCAGCAGGGCGCGCAGGAGTCGGTCGTTTTTCAGTGTGCTCATGGGTGTCCCGGAATAGCTGTTTGTGGCGGAGGATTTTACAGGGGTTGGCGGGGAAATGCTTCAAGAAGCGCTGAAACCCACGGGGCTCCTTCATCTGGCAGGCTTTAGCTGGGGTGGTGTCTGCTCGGAAAACCTCGGAGGCATGGATGCCGACGCGGAGCGTACATGGATGTATTTACAGCGTTTTTTCGAGCAGACACCACCCCTGCCGGTGCTTACCGCTGCGCCTTCAGCCAGGTTTCAAAATCCTGCTTGTGAGAGGCGAACAGGCCGGACTGTTTTTCCGTGGCTTCGCCCCAGGCTTTTTCCAGACGCTGACGCAGAGGCTTGTCCAGGGCCTGAGGTTTCAGAGGGTGGGCATAGCCGTCCCTTATCATGGCTTCGTTCAGGGAAGTCTCCGAGCTGTTGTACACCACGGCGGTGAAGCGGCCGTAGCGGTCGCGGCTTTCCAGATCCATGGGGGTGGAAATCTGCTGGCCGGGTCTGACCAGGGTCTTCAGATGCGCGGTGGCGGCCTTGCCCATGTCCAGCAGGGCGTCCTTCGACAGGCCGGTGCGTTCCCTGTCGAAATCCAGCTTGGGGTTGTCCGTGTCCTCGGGGGCGTCTATGCCCTTGAGCTGCAATTGTACGGGCTTGCCGCCCACGGAAACTCGCAGGGTGTCGCCGTCGATAACTTCCAGCACTTCCAGGTAGGACTGGGCCTGCAGGGAGGCGCTGAAAAGGATGAGCAACAGGGCAATGGTCTTCATCTTGGTATTCCTCAATGACTGGTGCCTTCGGAACGGCCCAGCTTGTTGTGCACATTGTACTTCCCGGAGGGTTTCTTCATGGGAAGGCGTTTCACTTCTTTCAGGCTGTTGGCGTCATAGATGACGATGGCGCCATCCATGTCCCAGATGCTCACCAGGGCGTATTTACCGTCCTTGGTGAATTCCACGTGGGCGGAGGTCTTGCCGGGGGCGGGCTTGAGGGTCTTGACGATCTTCAGGGTCTGCTTGTCGATGACGTGCATGAGATCCCGGTTGGGCCCGAAGAACACGTCTGTCCAGGCATAGGGGCTGTTTTCGTGGCTGCGCATGAAAAAGCCCGGGCCCTGGGTGGGGATGCGCCCGATGACTTTCCAGGTGTTGGTGTCCACCACCGTGACTTCCGGCTTGCGGATGTTGGGGGTGGCCAGCACCCGTGTGCCATTTCTTTCCCAGGTGATAGCGGAGCTGAGATGGGGCATGCCGGGGAGGTCGATTTCCGCCACCTTGCGCTTGAGGTCCAGGTCATAGACATCGGTGCCGCCAGCCCGTGAGCTGCCCACCACTTTTTCATAGTCCTGGGTCAGGAAAAAGTCGTCCAGAATGCGCGCCAGGCGGATGCGCTGGATGGGAAAGCGCCCGCCCTTTTCCAGTTCACCGGAGTCCGGGCGGTAGTCGTGCACCCACTGGCCAAAGCCTGCGGGCGGTGTTTCATCGTAATTGATCTCCCACAGTTCCGGGGCGTCCTTGAGGGCGGCCACGAAGCTGTGGCGGGGATCGGCGGTATAAACGGCGCTCACCCGCGAGCTGGTGCCGTCTTCGGCCACGGCAGAGATGATCTTCAGGGGGTCCAGGTTCTCGGCGTCCAGCAGCACCAAGGTATGGGGCAGGTAGTTGGCCACGATGACGGTCTTGCCATCGTGGGACACGGCCAGGTTGCGGGCGTTGATGCCAGCGCGGATTTCCGCCGTCCATACCCGGTTGTACACGTCGAATTTGCTCACCCAGCCGTCCCGGGACAGGAAATAGACATAGCGCCCTCCCTTGGCCCACTTGGGGCCGCCGTGGACGGCGAAGCGGGTGGGAAAACGGCCCAGGGGTTCGAAGCGATCGCCGTCCAGCAGGGTGAAATGATGATCGCCCAGTTCCACCACCACGAACAGATTGTCCATGTCGGCCTGGTAGCCGGGCTTGTCGGGCAGGCTGCCGGCCTTGTGGTGAATGATATGGCTGGCCTTGATAGCGGCCAAGTCCCACACCGGCATTTTCTCCAGGGGTGTGTAGATGTAGTCCGCCAGGGCCTGAATCTGTTTTGGACTCAGCTTGTCGCCGAAGGCCGGCATCTGGGTGGCGGGCCGCCCCTGGCTGATGACCTGTATGGCCTTTTTCTTCTTCAGGTGCTTCAGGTTCTGGGGCAGCAGGGCGGGGCCCTGGGCGCCCAGACGGTCGGGGTTGTGGCACTGGGCGCAGTGCTGCTGATAAAGGGCTGGGGCGTCTTCTGCTGCGGCGGCCCCGGTGACGAATATCAGCAGAAACAGACAGGCGATGGGGTTTTTCATGGTGTCTTGTAGGTAAAACGGCAGTAAACGAAAGACTGGGTTTTTCCTGCGGGTGTATGGTGATCTTCCCGGATGCTGTCCTGGAGGTGGAAATCGCTTCCCAAGGTCTGCTTTAGTTGTTCAGATGAGTATCTCTGCACGGGCAGGCCGCTGCAGGCTTCCGGGCCTTCCGGGGAAAAGGTGGCAATGATGAGGTGGCCCCCGGGTTCCAGGTGCTTTCTCAGCTGTTCGATGTAACGCGCCCGGTCGGCGGCCTGGGTGAGAAAATGAAACACCGCCCGGTCGTGCCAGACGCGCCAGCTGCCCGGCAGCTCGGCTTCCAGCAAGTCCTCTTCCAGCCAGTTCACCCTATCGGCCCTGTGGCCCAGACGGGCCCGGCTGGTTGCCAGGGCGCTGGGGGAGATGTCCAGCACGCTCAGGTTTGCCCAGCCCTGGTCCAGCAGATGATCCACCAGGCGTGAGGCGCCACCGCCCACGTCAATGAAAGGGGCGTCCGCGGGTTCGCCGGTGGCCTGGATGAGGGCCAGGGAGGTTTCCGGCTTTGGCTGGAACCAGCTGGTTTCGTCCTCGTCCTTGTTCTGGTACACCTTTTCCCAGTGGTCTTTTCGGTCAGAAGTCATAAACCGATTTCCTCGTCACTCAGATAGCAGGCCGGGTCTTCCGCCCAGGGGTCATCCGTGAGCTGTAGGGCGCGCACCCGGGTATTGCCGTTGCAGATGTTCAGGTAGGCGCATTTTCCGCAGCGGCCCTTCACCGGGCGGGGATGCTGCTTGAGACCCGCCATGATGGGGTCGGAGGTGTCCTGCCAGATTTCCGAAAAGGGCCTTTCCTTGACGCTGCCCAGGTCGTAGTGCCACCACATGGTGTCTGGATGCACCCGGCCCTGGTTGTCGATGTTGGAGATATTCACCCCGGAGCTGTTGCCGCCCCATTGTTCCAGCTTGGCCTGGATATGCGCGGCCTGTTCAGGATAGTGTTTCTCCACCCAGTGCAGCAAATACACGCCATCGGCATCGTTGTTGCCGGTGACGAACTCGGTATTGTGCCCGGCCTTGACGTCGGCCATGGCGCGCTCAAAAAGCAGATCCATGGCCCAGCGGGTGGTCCTGAAATGGGTGTCGTCCTTGCGGTTCTTGTTGCCCCGGCCGGCATAGTTGAGGTGGGAGAAGTAGAACTTGTCGATGCCTTCATCGTCCATGAGCTGGAGCAGTTGGGGCAGCTCGGCGGCGTTGTCCTGGGTCATGGTGAAGCGCAGGCCGACCTTGATGCCGAGGTCGTGACAGCGGCGCAGGGCGGCCATGGAGGCGTCGAAGGCGCCTTCCTTGCGGCGGAACTTGTCGTGGGTTTCCCTGATGCCGTCGATGGAGATGCCCAGGTAGTCGAAGCCTACCCCGGCGATTTTTTCGATATTGCTGTCGTCGATGAGGGTGCCATTGGTGGACAGGGCGGTGTAAAAGCCCATGTCCTTGGCCCGGTGGGCGATATCGAAGATGTCCGGGCGCAGCAGGGGCTCGCCGCCGGAAAGAATGAGCACGGGCACGCCAAACCGCTTCAGGTCGTCCATCACCCCGAATACCTGCTCCGTGGACAGTTCGTTGGGAAAGTCCGTGTCCGCGGAAATGGAATAGCAGTGCTTGCAGGTGAGGTTGCAGCGGCGGATGAGGTTCCAGATGACCACGGGACCGGGGGGATTGCGCTTTGGCCCCAGGGGTTTGGGGTCCAGGACTTCTTTCATGAATTGCGAGATGCGGAACATGTTATGAGTTTCCTCCCGGCAGGCGCAGGCCGGTTTTTTTCAGAATGCGGCTGCTGAACAGGACGTCATGCCCCAGGTCGTCGTCTCCAAGCAGGGCCGCGATCTGCTCCACCTTTTGCATCACTTCTTCCCTGTTTCGGCCGTGGACCATGGCGAACAGGTTGTAGTTCCACAAGGGCGGGTGTTTGGGGCGATGGTATGCGTGACTGACGAAATCCAGGGCGCCGACCATTTCCCCGCAGGCCTGAATGCGGTCTTCGGGTACTTCCCAGACGCTCATGCCATTGCCGCGAAAGCCCAGCACGTAATGGTTGGGTACGGCGCCGATACGGCGGATGACGCCGCTTTCCTGCATGGCCCGCATGCGCGCCATGACCGTGGCCTCGTCGCTGCCCACCTGCTCCGCCACGGCGACGTAGGGCCGGGGCGTCAGGGGCAGGCCGGCCTGAGTGGCTTCGATGATGGCGCGGTCGAGGGCGTCCATGCTCATACCTCGAAATGCAAGCCCACGAAAAACTCCTGCTTTTTGGGCATGTTGTACACGGGATAGCCCGTCTGTGCCTCGATTTCCTCCAGCACTTCGCCGATGCGCTGCGGGGTTTCCGTGGCCAGGACGAACCACATGTTCAGCTCGTGATCCCGGGCGTAGTTGTGGGCCACCTCGGGGTAGGCGTTCACCTGTTCCGCCACTCTTTCGAAGTCTTTTTCCGGCACGGCCATGGCGCACAGGCTCAGGCCGCCGCCCATGCGTTCGGCATTGAACAGGGGGCCGAAGCGGGACAGGCGCTTGTCCGCCAGCATGGCTTCCAGTCGCTGTATCAGCTCGCTTTCACTGATGCCGAATTCCGCCGCGGCCTGTTCGTAGGGGCGCGGGCAGATGGGAAAACCTTTCTGCAGTCGGTTGATGATGGCGCGGTCTATGGCGTCCAAGGGAATTGTCCAGTGAGTTGTCAGAGATACTTTGCGCCGCGCTGCTTGAAGCGCTCGCCACTGAACAATACCTCATGGGGAATGTCCTGCAAACCCTCGGCTTCCACCAGTTCTTCTATGATGTCCAGCACCCGCTCCCTGTCCTTGCCGTGAATCATGCAGAACAGGTTGTAGGGCCACTGGGGCAGGCGGCGGGGGCGCTGGTAGCACAGGGTCACACAGTCGTGGCGGCCCAGGGCCTCGCCCACGGCCCGTACCCGGTCGT
>Ga0256832_1000153_pt1 | contig 41474 bp, 38 predicted proteins | sample 134614metaG_FD_190534 | JGI IMG/M metagenome (GOLD analysis project Ga0256832, IMG submission 190534) | Hydrothermal vent microbial communities from Lau Basin, Pacific Ocean - 134-614 | ecosystem: Environmental > Aquatic > Marine > Hydrothermal vents | place: Pacific Ocean: Lau Basin | collected...
CCGTCCGGGGCCGTGTTGCAGCCGTGCGGGCTGTTGGAGATGGGGATATAGCGCGTATAGGGCGAGCCCTTGCGCCCGTCCAGCACCGGTACCCCGTTCATCTCCTTGAAATCGCCCTTCTTGACCCCCTCCTCGATGCGCTTGATGTCGAACACCACGGCCCAGTCCTGCTCGTTGGCCGTCATCTCCTCCAGGGTGACGCCCTCCTCGCCGTTGTAGCAGGTCGAGACCGCATAGCGACCCTGGTAGTCGGCGTCGCAGTTGTCGAGGTTGCCGTCCACGATCACTTGCCAGGCCACCTTCATGGTGTCGCCGTCGATGGCCGTGAAGATGGCGTGGTACTTCTCCGGCTCGTCCAGGACACTGCCGTCGTTGGGCATCGGTACCCGGTGCTCGCCGTTGGCGAACACGTAGCCGGTGCGCGGATATTTCTGCGGGCGCAGGCCGTGGATGTCGGCGGCGTTGGGAATCTCGATGATCTTGTCGCACTTCATGACGTCGCAACGGACCCGCGCCACGCGGGTGTTGGCCTTGTCGTTCATGAACAGGTAACGCCCGTCGTAGGTGCCGTCCGTGAACGACATGTGTGGATGGTGCAAATCGCCGTTGAGCCAGATGCCACCGCGTGATTCCAGGAATTTCCTGGTTTCCGGCAGCAAGCCCTCGGTGAGGATCTTGCGGCTCTCGTTGGTCAGCCCCCAGCCGGTGGCGCTGCAGCGATTGAACACCGGGATGCGCATCAGCTCACGCATGGACGGCACGCCGAACACGCGCAGCTCGCCCGTCTGCCCGCTGCTCCAGAAACCGTAGTACTCGTCGAGATCACCCGGCGCCACTTCGGCCCTGTTCCGGCGCGCCGCTCGTGTGACGGACGGCGCCAACAGCGCACCGGTCAATCCTGCCACCCCGCCGGTGCCGGCAAGCGTCGCGAGTTTGAGTGATCCTCCAAGCAATTCCCTGCGGGTGATGCCCTCCCCTGGTTCGCGTTTGCTGGACATGAGCTCTACCTCCCTCGGTTCCCAACCGATGTCGGGTTTGACGGATGGCCCCGATCCTGCGCCGGGGTGCCTTTCAAACGGGCTTCATCGCTCGGCCTCACGCTGCCTGCGGATCTCCTCGAGCACCACCGAAACCTCGACCCGGTCGGCGGTGGACAGGGCTGCCGTCCGCTCGCGCCTGAGGCGCTTCTGAATCATCACGGGACACTTCTGATCGTCGAAATACAGCTCCTGGCAGTGGAGGCAGTACAGACATTCGTTGACGTTGATCTGACCTTCGCGGTGGATCGACTGCACCATGCATTCGTTGGCACAACGCTGGCAGGGGCTGCCGCATTCCTTGTAGCGTTTGAGCCATTCGAACATGCGCAGCCGCCCCGGGATTGCCAAGGCTGCGCCCAGCGGGCAGATGTAGCGGCAGTAGAAGCGCTCCACGAACAGACCCGCCGCCAACGTCAACACGGCAAACAACACGAAGGGCCACTCACGCGCAAACTTGAGCACGATAGCGGTCTTGAAGGGCTCGACTTCTGCCAGTCGCTCTGCCCAGCCCAGGGAATGGAGCGAAAAACCAAACAGCACAAGAAAGATGACGTACTTGACGGCCCAGAGCCGTTCATGCAGTGCCCAAGGCACCGTCCACTGCGGAATCCGCACGGCCTTGGCCAGCTTGCTGATCAGCTCCTGCAGGGCCCCGAACGGACACAGCCAGCCGCAGTAGGGACCGCGGCCCCAGAACAGCAACCCCGCTGCAGTCGCCCCCCAGAGCACGAAGATCAGCGGCTCCATGAGGAAATACTCCCAGTCGAAGCCACTCGCCAGGGCATTGAACACGGTGAGGATGTTCACCACCGAAAGCTGCGCATTTGCATACCAGCCGATCCCCACCAGAGTGAACAACAGAAACCCGACCCGCAGCGTCTCCTTCAGCCGGGGACGCTGCACCACCCAGTTCTGGAAGAAAAAGATCAGCGTCAGAAGCCCCAGCGCCATCACCAGCACGGACAGCTCGATCCGTTTGGCGACCCACATTTTGGTCCACAGCGGGGCCTTCGGGCCGAACAGCTCGGGAAACAGCGCGGCCAACCCCCCGGGCGCCTCCGGGGCGGGCAAGGGTTTGAGATAGCGCTGCGGCAACCGATAATCGAGATCGAAAGTCAGAAAGGCCTTGGTGGTAGGCCCCGTTCTGCGCCCCACCAGCAGCTCCACGCGCCACGGTCCGGCCGGATCCAGCTTTTGGTCTTCCGGGACGATGAATAGATCCACCTCATCCAGGTCGGGGGCACCTTCGGCTGCGATCGCCCGCAGCCGCTGGTGATCTCGGTCCCGAAACCGGATCAGCGTGTCCCCTTGGATGACCTGGAAACGATCAAAGATGCCGCCCCGGACGTATCCCGAGCCCTTGAACGAATAGCGGCCGCGGGCGGCCAGGAGGATGGCCTGCTGGCCCGGTTTGAGCCGGGCGGTCAGATTGGCATAGCGGCGTTCGCCGAGCAGGCTGCGGCCGATGGTGGGCACCGAGACCAGGGCCGCATAGAGGTCGATGAACAGGTCGTTCGGATCGCCCGGCTCCGGACGCTGGGCCGCCTGCGGGTCCCCCAGCCGTTCAAAGGCGGCATTGACCTGGCCGATGGTCAGCTTCAGGTGGGCCACCGAGCCATCCTCCAGCAGGGCTCGCCAGCTCCGAACCTCGGACAGCGCCATATCCACCTCGGGGCGGGGACCCTCGTGCTCCGGTTCCGGACCGAGACCGCCCAGCCTCAAGGCGCGCGCCACCTTGATGGCAGAGCGCAGGATGCTGTCGTCGATCACCATGACCGTGACGGTGGCCCCGGTCACCACGTCAAACTCGTGATCCTGCACCTCACCACGTGCAATCGCCGCTACGTCCAGCCCTCGGTATACGTCCAGCACCCGAATGATGCGCTCTTCGGGAATGCCCACGAGCACGATCGGCTCGTGGTGCTCGACCAGGGTTGCCTGGCGGATCACCGCCTCTTTGTCCATGGCGACCAACACACGGATCGGCTTGCCGGAGTATCCGATGGCATTGGCGAAGTCGGCGTTCAGGAACAGATATCCGAGCAGCTCGCCTCCCGCATATGCGGGGGCCACCGGCAGGTCTTTTCGCAGGGGACCGATCTGGTCCGCACCAGGGTATAGCTGAGCAGGCGAAACGCCTTGTATGAATCGGGATATCGCAGCCTCCGCCGCCACCTGGGTGCACCACAACACACCGATTGCCGCAACCAGCAGAACGGTGCTACGTTGTAACCAGACCGCGCGCATCAGCCGCTACGCATGACAGACGCCGGTTCGGAATGGGGTAAGGGCGGGCATCAGCCGCAGGCACCGCAGGACCGTTGTGAGGCACACGTAATCACAAGCCGATGCCCGGGCACTTGACCCAGCTCAACAAAGCCGTTTTCAATGCCTCCCGAGCCCCTCGTTTGAGTGCCAGCGCCGAGAGCCCCCACTGCCGGTATGAACGCAAGAGACGAACTGGACCCCGGCGACATCACCTCCGTGGCACACCTGCTCTCGGCCGCGATGGCCGCCGAACACGAGGCGGTCCGCCGGTACCGGGCCCTGGCGGAACAGATACGCGAAGCGGGTAATCAAGAGGTCGCCGCCCTGTTCGAGCGACTGATGGAGGAGGAGCGCGGCCATGAGCAGCAGCTCGAACAATGGGCCGCCGAGGCGGGCGTCACGCCCGATACGGAGACGCGGGGCGTCCAGTGGCGTCACCCCGCGGTGCGCAGCGACCACGATGCCGAGGCGGTGGACCCGGCCCGCAGCACGCCTTACAAGGCGCTGTCCTTCGCGGTGCACAACGAGGAGCGCGCATTCCGTTTCTATGCCTATGTCGCGGCGTTCGGCCGGGACGCACGGCTACGCGACTACGCCGAACGGCTGGCCCACGAGGAGCTGGCCCATGCAGCCCTGCTGCGCTCGATGCGCCGCAGGGCCTGGCGCAAGGAACGAGAGAGCGGCGATCGGCAGCCGGAGCTGGACGTCCGCCAGATCCGGACCGTGCAGGATCTGACCCACACCGCCGCGCGAATCGAAGAAAGGCTGGAGGTGCTGGAGAGGCGGGCCGGTGAGGACGACCAGGCCTTGGCGGCGCTACGCGCCGCCTGCGACGAAGCCTTCGACTTCTACGATGCGCTGGTGCAGCGGACCGACGACGAAGCAACGCTGCTGGAGGCCCAGCGTCTCGGCAAGGCCATGCTCACCCGGATCCGGAATCTGCCGCCTCCCTGACCCTGCGGTCTGCGTTGCGGGCAACGCACCGGGATCGCTCCCAGTTCAGCGCGGCCCCTCCTCCAACCGGAAGTCGAGGCGCACCACCTCACCGGATCGAATCCGCACCGCCTGCGTGCTCGGCGTGTAACCCTGGGCCCGCACGGTGAGGTCGTACTCGCCCGCTGGCAGCGGCCAGACGTACCGGCCTTCGGCATCGGAAGTCCTGGCGATTTCGGGAATGGCCGGGGCTGGCCCCGGCCCCCGGAACCGGGGCGTGACCACCGCGCCGGCCACGGGCCGGCCGGCGGAGGTGGTGACCCGCCCCATCACCCCTTGGCGAATCGCTGGTCGCTCACCGTTCATCGTGGGGCTGCTCACCGGGTTGTCCAGCGCGTCGGTCCCAGCGCCGCAGCCGCTGAAGCACCCCAGCAGCCCCACCAGGAACCCGATCCGGATCGAGCCGGTGTAGACCATCGGACGCCTCCCCAGTCTCCGGGCCCGGCTAGTTCTGGTCGTTGATCCAGGCCACCAGGTTCTCGAAGACCTGCTTGCTGATCCGGATGCCGTGGGTGTACTTGGCATGCACGCCCCAGCCGTGCTGGGCATAGGCATGGACGCCGATGATGAACGGGCCGTTGCGATCGTACCAGACCGGACTGCCGCTCATGCCGCCGAAGGTGTCGTTGGTGTAGAAGATCTGTCGCGCGGTCAGCGCACGCACCTTGTCCACGCTGAACCATTGCTCCAGGGGCTTGTCCCCAGGGTAGCCCTGGATGATGGTGGGCTGCCCCTTCGGGTCCGTGGCGGTGACCCCGAACCATCCGGTCTGACGGCCCACGCTGCAATTGAGCTTGATGGCCCCGTAGTCGAACTCCTCCCTGCCCTGCTCGGCCCAGCCGCTGACGGTGTAGAGCCGCTTCGCGGTACAAGACCCGAACGGTGTCTTACGGGCATCCTTTGCCGGAAAGACCTTGACGTCGTCATACCAAGTCCCCCAAGCACCATCGTGTACACAGTGACCGGCCGTCAATACCGTGTCCTTGCTGATCATCGCCCCGGAGCAGCGTCCCCACCCGAAGGTGACCAGCACCGTGGCCCTGGCGGGATAACCGGTGCTGTAGGTACGCTGGCGCAGGTCCGGGCCGATGATGTTCTCCCTACCGGAAAACCCTTTCGCTTCCCCGGTGTTCTGCGCATGTAGGCCGGGGACCGGCAGCTTGACCAGCCGCTGGAATTCCTCCTCGGGCGTGGTGCCCAGATCATAGATCTCCACACCCTCTTGCAGCAGTCCCCGGGTCCTTCCCCTCCTCTTACCCACGCCCTTGAACGGCTTGGTGAACAAGCGCTTCGGGGCCTTGGCCTTGAAAACTTCCACGGGTCCGTTGCCGTCGCTGGACACCGGTCGGTGCCCCCCACGCCCCGCGAATGCGGGCCCTTGCACCATAAGGGCCGTCACGCCCACCAGCAGCAACGCATGTTTATTGAATTTCGAGCTCTTCATTGGCTGAGACTCCCCTGACACAGCTGGACGATCCCATGGTCGTTGGTTAGCGAATTCCATGGGGCCTTGTATTGCTTGTTTGTGAAAACATCGATGCGGCGCCCGAACCGCCCCGCAGGTCCAGCAACCTAGCCGGGCGTTAGAAGGTCGGCAGAACCACACCGTCCATCTCAAACGCCCGGCATTCTACGCCCAACCTGTGCTATTTTTGTAAAGTTTGGAGCGCATTTTGCTTGTTTCGAGGCGAAACAAAAGAAAAAATATTGCCTTTGTCACACAGACAGAGGCTGGCGCGATGCAGACAACGCATCGCGCATTGGCACCGAGAAAGAGGTTCGCTACGGATTAGGGCAAGTCCCGCGGGACAATGCCCGCGGTCGAGCAGCAAGGCCGCAGCAATGGGGCTCAGTGGGCCTCGAGCTTGCCCAACTCCTCGAGAATGGATACCACCAGCCGTTCGCCCTCGGCCCCCATGCCCGCGCACAGGGCCTCGGCGTCCCGCTCGCCGTTGACCAGCCGGCGCATGAGACCCCCCAAGCGCCCCATATCACCACCCACGCGGGTCATCTCCTCGGCCATGTGGGCAACGAGCTGCAGGGCCTGCACATCGCCCTTGCCGGCCGCATGGATCATGGCCGCCAGGCCTGGGGCGGCCAAGGACGCATCGCCCAGCTTCTCGGGGTCGGGCAGGGTCTGCGGATCGCGGATGCCCCGGAGTATGGCTTCCACGATGACGGCGTCCTCCTCGTCCAGTCCCTCGAACAGCCGCGCCGAGCGCTCACCGGCGAGAATCCTGCGGATCGCCCCCACCAAGGCCACCCAGCCGTTCTCCTCGGAGACCCTGAGCGCATGATCCAACTCCGGGCGCAACTCAGGATTCTGAACGGTGCGCACCACCGCATGGATCAGATTGGCATGGGCGAGCACGATCTGCTCCTGGGCGGGAGGGAGCCGGGTCATGGGACATCATCCGGGTTTCGAATACGAGTGCGGCCAGCTTAGCACGCTAGGGCCGTGTTACTCATCGTCCTCGAAGAAGTCCAGACGATCGGCCACGGCCTCCAAGGCCGCCACGGCACAGGCCTCGTCCTTGTCGCCGCCCGGTGCACCACTTACCCCCACGGCGCCGATCAGCGATCCGCTGGACTGGATGGGGACACCTCCGGCGAGCACGATGATGTCGTGGATCTCGTTGAGATCGCGGCGGATCCCTGCCCGATTCTCGGCGAACGCACTCGTGGACACCCCTCCCATGAGCGCCGCATTGGCCTTGCGCCGGGCGATCTCCGTCGTGAACCGCGTCGCGTAGGCGTCGCGCAGCACCGCCACCACGTTGGCGCCACGATCCACCACCACCACCGAGACCTGGTAGCCATCCTTGCGGCAGGCCTGCATGGTCTTGATGGCGATTTCCATGGCGAGCTCCGCGCCCACGTTGCGCGTCGTGACCACGTCCACCGCCTGGGCCGGTGTCACGGCCCCCAGCAGCCAGACACCCAAACCGCACCACATCGTCCGCATTGCATTCGTCATCTCCACACCTCCCATACATCGGTTGCTACGCTGGTTCCTCCGGGCGGGCCGCTTGAACCGCTTGCCAACGAGGCCCGCCGGGCCGACGCCGGGTTCACACTCATGCGGTCACCCGCGCCACCATGGCCTGCGCCTCCTCCTGGATGCGTCGTAGATGCTCCTCGCCGAGGAAACTCTCCGCATAGATCTTATAGACATCTTCGGTCCCCGAGGGGCGCACCGCGAACCAGCCATTGCGTGCCACCACCTTGAGCCCGCCGATGGGGGCATCGTTACCCGGCGCGCGGGTGAGGATGGCCTCGATGGGCTCGCCCGCCAGCGTGTCGGAGGCGATCTCCTCCGGGCGCAGTGCCTTGAGGCGTTCCTTGACCCGGGGTTCGGTCGGCACGTCGATGCGCGCATAGATCGGAGCGCCGTACTGCGCCTCCAGGTCGGCATAGTATGCCCCGGGATCGCGCCCGGCGCGGGCGGTGATCTCGGCGGCCAGTAACGCCAGAATGATCCCGTCCTTGTCCGTCGTCCATACTGCCGCATTCCTGCGCAGGAAGGTGGCCCCGGCGCTCTCCTCGCCTCCGAAGACGATCTCACCGGCCATTAGGGGCTCCACGAACCACTTGAAGCCCACCGGCACCTCCACCACCCGCCGCCCCAGCCCGGCGGCCACCCGGTCGATCATGGAACTGCTCACCAGTGTCTTGCCGATGCCGGCCCCGGTGGGCCACTGGGGCCGATTGCGCGCCAGGTAGTCGATGGCCACCGCCAGGTAGTGATTGGGGTTCATGAGGCCGCGACCGGGTGTGACGATGCCGTGGCGGTCGAAGTCCGTATCGTTGCCGAAGGCGATGTCGAAGCGGTCCTTGAGCGCCACCAGCCCCGCCATGGCATAGGGCGAGGAGCAGTCCATGCGGATCTTGCCGTCGTGATCCAGGTGCATGAACGAAAAGGCCGGATCCGGATGGTGGTGGAAGACTTCCATGTCCAGACCGTAGCGCTTCGCGATGGCCGGCCAGTACGCCAACCCCGAGCCCCCCATGGCATCGGCGCCGATGCGGATGCCCGCTGCGGCGATGGCCTCCATATCGATCGCGTGCTGCAGGTCTTCCACGTAGGGCGTCACGTAGTCGTGGGCCTCGACGCCGGCGGCGGCCAGGGCCTCGTCCACCGACACACGCCGAACCGCGGTGAGGCCCCCTTCGAGAATCGCGTTGGCCCGCGCCTCCACCCAGCCCGTGACGTCGGTGTCGGCAGGTCCCCCATGGGGCGGGTTGTATTTGAACCCGCCATCGCTGGGCGGATTGTGGGAAGGGGTGACGACGATGCCATCGGCCTGCGCCCCTCCGGCTGCGTTGTGGGTGAGGATGGCATGGGAGATCACCGGGGTGGGCGTGAATCCGAGACCGCGTGCGTAACGCACGTTCACGCCATTGGCGGCCAGGACCTGGAGCGCCGTCAAATGCGCCGGCCAGGACAAGGCGTGGGTGTCCATGCCGATGAACAGGGGCCCCTCGATGCCCGCCTCGCGGCGATATTCCACCACTGCCTGGGTGACCGCCAGGATGTGATCCTCGTTGAAGTTGCGCGACAAGGCGCTGCCGCGATGCCCGGAGGTCCCGAACTGCACCCGTTGTCGGGGATCGTCTGGATCCGGGTGGCGCGTGTAATAGGCGCTGAGCAGGGCAGGAACATTGACGAGCAGATCGGGCGGCGCCGGCTTGCCGGCCAGGGGATGGACAGTCATGGAAACGACCCTCGGATAAAGGCATCACTGAACAAGAGCCCCGCAAGCATACACGGAGCACCGGAGGCACCGCTTGCCCGAGCGCGGGGCAGAGGCGCGATCACGGCGGCTGTCCACCCGCCTGCGCCACCCGGTCGCGGAGATACACGGGTTCCACCCGCCCCGGAGGGACGGCCTGGCCCCGGGTCCAGGCCGCCGCCGCAAGCCGCAGCATCGAAGCGGCGTGGGGCAACGCAGCAGGATCCACGCCGGTCAGCCGGGCGCCCAACCGTGCCCGCAGCGCCTCGCCATGGGCCGCCCAGCCCGTGCCCACGCCGTAGCAGGGCTCCACCTCCTCGGGCAGCGCCACCGCGCCAGGGGCACAGACCCGCTCGCGGCCGACCGCGGTCACCAACCCGTCCGGGCCGCGCCGGTACAAGCCCCAGTACACCTCACCCATGCGCGCGTCAATGGCCGTCGCGATCCATTCCACCGCTGCGGCGTCCGCGGCGCCCTGAGCCAGAGTGGCCAAGGTGGAGACTGGAATCACGGGCAGACCCGCGGCGTAACCGAGTCCTTGTGCCACGCCGATACCGATCCGCACGCCGGTGAAAGAGCCCGGCCCACGTCCCACCGCCAGCGCATCCAGGTCGGCAAGCCGCAGGCCCGACTGGGCCAGCAGTACTCGGCAGTCGTCCAACACCCGGTCGGCGTGGCCCCGGGGCGTCACCGCATGCCGCACCTGGACTCCCCCTTCGATCCACAGGCCCACGGTGCAGGCTTCGGTAGCCGTGTCGACGCCCAGGATCCGCGTCACGCCCGATCACCCCGTCCGGTAGTCATGAGCCTCGGGATGACTGGCATGCCCCGTTGCGGCAGTCCCGCGTAGTCTCGGTAAGGCCGTCCACGAGTCCGCTTCGCAGCCAGCCGAAGAGGTCGCCGGCCTGCGCTTCGCGCACCAGGGCATCGACGGCGGGATGGAAGCGGTCGAGCGGCATGGGGGCATTCTATCCGCACGCCGGCCCCGGCGTCGGACAAACGCCCCAGGCGGCACGACGAGGAGCGCTCCACGAAAGCGCGGGGACTCTAGAATCAGCTTCCATGGGCGCTGCATTCAAAGTGGTCTTCCCAGGGAGGACTCGGCCGGGGGAGAAGCGGTCTGGTGGCAAACCCGGTCGAGTGACGGCGGCGCTTTTCATCCTGGCTGTCGCCGTGGGCTTCATCGGGATGGGCTTCTACCTCCAGGAACGGATGGCCCGTCTCGCCGGTTGGCCACAGGCCCCCGCCCAGATCCTGGAGAGCCGACTCGAACAGGTCCAGCACGGCTCGACACGCCCCGGCAATCGGGCATGGCAGCCCCATATCCTCTACCGCTACGAGGTCCAGGGCCGCAGCTACGTGGGCGAGCGCGTCGGGGCCTTGACGCTCGGCAGTGATTTCCCGTCGTTGGTGGAGTCCGTGGTCCGGCGCCATCCGGCGGGCAGCCAAACCCGCGTGCACTACAACCCGGCCGATCCAGCCGAGGCCGTGCTGGAGCCCACCTGGGGGCGCCCCTTCGCCCACGGCCTGATCTGGGCGGGACTGGCCCTGGGCTTCATCGGCCTGCTCGCCCTGCGACGGGCCCGCTCGCCCCGGCCCGAGGCGGCGACGAGGGCCAGCGTCACCCGGCCGCCGGCCCCGAAAACGCAGCCTCGCGGCCCGGTGGTGACCGATCGAGGCCGAGAGGACCGGCGCAGGATCCTGCTGCTGGGGGGATTCGTGGCCATCCTGGTGGGCGGCTATTGGATGTATGCGCACGTCCTGGAACCCATGCTCACCGGCATGGGGGAGCGCCCAGCGCAGCAAGCGGCGCGGCCGGTCGTCGCCACGCCACCGCCATCGCCACCGCGCGTCACGGCGCGCACGCAGCCGCAGAGGGCGGCCCAGAGCGCGACGAAGGCGCCACCCTCCCAGACCGCTGCTGTGGGTAGCCAGCCGGAGGCCTCGGTGCCCGGGGCGGCGCAATGGACGGTGATCACGAACGCATCCGCCGCCCCCGCCCAGACGGTGTTCATCTCTCGGCTGCAGGTGCGGCCCTGGCGCTTGGCGGCGGGGGAACGCCGCGTACCCCTCTCCAAGCACCTGTCCGGCTGCACGCTCCCCGCCGGATCCTATCCCGCCGATAGCGCCGCGCCCTGGTACGGCCGCGTGGTCCTGCACGGCACCGCGCATTGCATCGCCATCACCGGCTGGGAACACGGTCGGCCCCTGCTCTGGTTCGACCGTGCGGGCGACGGCAGCCTGGCCGACGCCCCCCCATGGAAAAACCAAGGCAGCGGGCGCCTGGCCGCCCGGGTGCGACTGCCGATGCCGGACCCCGAGGTGCGCGCGGCCCACCCCACCAACGCGTATTACACGCTGTGGATGTGGATTCGTGAGGTCGATGGGCGGCCGGTGGCCTACTACTACCCCACCGTGGAGCTCGAAGGCGCGGTGAATCTTGCGGGCACACGGCGCAAGGTGGTGGTGGCCGAGCGGCACGACGCCATGGACGGCGACTTCACCGACGACGGGGTCTACGTGGATCTGAACGGCGACGGCAAGCTTTCGCGTCGCGAGTACGTCGCACCCTCGGCCCGGATCCGCACACCCACGGGGACCCTCTGGCAGCTGGTCGTCGCCCCAGGCTCGGGTTGAGCGCTCATACTCCCACACGCACAGTCGCGAAACGCCGCGACTCGCGCCCCGCCGCAAGCCTTCGTCGAGACCCGTGAGCGTGGTCCATCCGCCCGGCCGCCAGCTCGGATCGCTCATGAGCCCTGCTCCACAGGGGCCTCGTGGCCTCCGAAGGCATAACGCATGGCCGACAGCACACGATTGGCGAACTCGGCCTCGCCGCGGGATGCGAACCGGTCGAACAGGGCCGCGCTCAGCACGTGGATGGGCACCCCGGCCTCCACGGCGGCGATACTGGTCCAGCGTCCCTCTCCCGAGTCCGCAACCTGGTTGGAAAAGCTCGCCAGTGCCGGGTCCTGGTGCAGGACCTGCGCGGTCAGATCGAGCAGCCACGAACCGATGACGCTGCCGCGCCGCCACAGCTCCGTGACCTCGGACAGGTCGATGGCATACTGAAAGGCCTCGGGCTCGCGCAGGGGCGCCGTCTCGGCATCGGCTCGCCGGTCGGCACGACCGATCCCCATGTGTTGCAGGAGGTTCAGGCCCTCGGCATAGGCCGCCATGAGTCCGTACTCGATGCCGTTGTGCACCATCTTCACCAGGTGGCCGGCACCGGCCGGGCCGCAATGCAGCCAGCCCTGCTCGGCGGGCGTCGGCGGGCCCTCGCGTCCCGGTGTGCGCGGCGCGGCCTCCACCCCCGGGGCCAGGGCCGTGAAGATGGGCTCGAGGGCTGTCACGACGTCCGGCTCACCGCCGATCATGAGGCAGTAGCCGCGCTCCCGTCCCCACACCCCGCCGCTGGTGCCCACGTCCACGTAGTGGATCCCGATCTCGGCCAACCGCCGGGCGCGGACGATGTCGTCCTTGTAGTAGGAATTGCCCCCATCGATGAGCACGTCGCCACGCTCCACCAGTGGCGCCAGGTCCTCGATCAGCCCGTCCACGTGGGCGGCGGGAATCATCATCCAGATCCGCCGCGGCGGGGAGAGGTTTGCCACCAGCGCTTCCAGGCTTCCGGCCCCGAGGGCACCGGCCCCCACCAGCGCCTGTACCGCGTCCGCATCCCGGTCGTACACCACACAGTCGTGGCCCCGGTCCATGAGCCGGAGCACCATGTTGGCGCCCATGCGCCCCAGTCCGATCATTCCCAGTTGCATCTTCTGACTCCTGTTGCCGTGGTGCCCGCCCTCAGAAACGAACAGGCGGGCCGATACCGGGCTGCTGCATGCAAGGCCGGCAAGTGTTTCAGGACCGTGTCGCCTCCAGCCTGCGGGCCGCGTAAACGGCCGGACCGTACAGCGCGGTGCGATCGTTGAGGATCACCTGCACCGGCACGCGCTCCAGCAACGGACGCATGCGGCCCTTGTCGAGGAAGGCCTGTATAAAGCCGTCGTCTTGCAGGGCCCCGAGGATCTTCGGCGCGATGCCGCCACCCAGATACAGCCCGCCGGTGGCCATGTGCTTGAGCGCCAGGTTCCCGGCCTCGGCGCCGTAGAGGCGGACAAACAGCCCCAGGGCCTCGGCGCAAAGCCCATCGCGCCCTTCTTGGGCCGCACGGGAGATGGCCGCCGCCCCATCCCCGATGCGCATCTCCTCCTCCAGCCACTGGGGCATCGGGACGGCACGCTCTTCGCGCAGGAATGCATGGATCGCCACGAGCCCCGGCCCGGAGAGGACCCGCTCCCAGCTGACGTGCCCATGGCGCGCACGCAGGAAGCGAAGGAGTGCGATCTCCAGGTCGCTGCCTGGCGCGAAATCCGCATGCCCGCCCTCAGTGGCGAAGGGGTGCCAGCCGCCCCGGTCCCTACAGATACCCGCCTCGCCGAGCCCGGTGCCTGCGGCGATGACCGCCGCGTTGCCCTCAGGGTCCGGATCCCCCTCGTGCAGGGTGTGCAGGTCTTCTGGCCCCAGGGCCTGTATCCCCCAGGCGTTGGCCTCCAGATCGTTCAGCAGGAAGACCCGATCAATGGAAAAGCGCTTGGCCAGTGCGTCGGCCTGCACCCGCCAGGGCAGATTGGTGGTGCGCGCCCGCCCGTCGCGCACCGGGCCCGCGATGCCGAAACAGGCGGCCTGCACGGACGCCGGATGGTCGCTGAAGAACACCGTGAGGATCGCCTCCAGGGAGGCATGGGCGGCACTTCGGTAGGTCGCCTCCACCACAGAATGCACCCTGGCACCGGCCACCTCCACCACGGCCAGGCGCGTCTTGGTTCCGCCGATGTCGCCGGCGAGCACGCGCACCGAATGGGATCGTCTGGTATTCATGCCATCGCATCCTGCCATAGAGGAGCCTCGCTTCGCCCCAGACTACGCCGGGGGCAGCCTGCTGGATGCACCCGCCGCAGGGAACGTGCAAGGACCGATCGAATCCCTTTTCCAGCGACAGAGGCGGATCCAACAGTGGTCGGGACCGCGCCAAGCGCGTGGAACCCCGCTCGTTGACGATGTCAACAAGCCCGCCAATACTCCATGCAGGGAGTGAAACACAACCCGTTCCGGACCACCAGAGAAGAGAACCGCCATGGCCACCATCCACTTCCAAGGCCGGACCTTCGACGCCCGCCCCGATCGCATCGATTTTCGCGACCGCCTGTACCGCCCTGCCCTCGAATCGCTGCCCCCGTGCTTTCCCGCTTCCCACGTGGTGGAGCAGTATCTGCCCCGGTACCAGAAAGCTCGCCTCGTGTTGGACCAGGGCAAAGAGGGGGCATGCACGGGATTCGGCCTCGCTGCCGTCATCAACTACCTGTATTTCCGACGCGCCCTGGAAGAGGCCGAACGCAATGGGACCGAGCCGGCCCTGCCATCGAGGGTGAGCACCCGCATGCTCTACCACATGGCACGCCTGTACGACGAATGGGAAGGTGAGGACTACGAGGGGTCCAGTTGCCGCGGGGCCATGAAAGGCTGGCGCAAACACGGTGTCTGCGCGGAGGACTTCTGGCCATACCGAGAGAACGACAAGGTTCGCTTCATCAAGCCCCGAGACGGCTGGCAGCAGGATGCCGCACAACGTCCCCTGGGGGCGTATTACCGAATCGACAAGGACTCCATTGTGGATATGCAGGCGGCCCTGCTGGAAGTGGGCGCCATCTATGTCTCGGCCAGTGTCCATGAAGGATGGTACCTGGATTCCGCCACCGAGCTGCCCATCATCGAGCTCAGGGAAGAGCCCGTGGGCGGGCACGCCTTCGCGTTGGTGGGCTATACGGCGGACGGATTCATCGTCCAGAACTCCTGGGGCGGCGACTGGGGCTTTCACGGGTTCGCCATCCTCCAATACCCGGACTGGGTGAAGAACGGCAACGATGCCTGGGTGGCGGTCATGGGTGCACCCATGCGGGTCCCGGCCCCGGCATCGGTCAGCTCGGTCTCCCTCCAGGGCCTGGCGGCAGGGGAGGAGCGCCGTGCACAAGGTGTAAGCCCGGCCCCAAGGGCCGGCTTCCAGTACCGACACCCCGACGCGGCCCCCTGGTCTGAGGAGCGGGCCTACCGGCACACCTTGGTGATGGGCAACGATGGAAGGGTCCTGAATCGGCTCATCGATGTGGAAAATGCCGAAGCGGCGATCACAGAAGTCCTCCTGGAACGGCCCCAGGAATGGCTCGCCCGACGGCGCGGCCAGCGCAGGCTTGCGCTATACGCCCACGGTGGGCTGAATGACGAGGCCGCCTCAGTGGCCCGCATCCGCATCATGGCGCCCTACTATGAGGCCAACGGCATCTATCCCCTGTTCCTCACCTGGCGCACCGGCTTTATGGAGAGCATCCAGGGCATCATCGAAGACGCCATCGACGACATCTTTGGCCGAGAGCGCTTCCGCGCGGCCGGCTGGGACTTGGGCAAGTTCGTGAAAGATGCCCGAGACCGAGCCATCGAGGCGGTGGCTGAACGCATCCTCGTCAAGCCCATATGGACGCAGATGAAACAAAACGCCGATGCGGCGGCGGACCGGGGCAACGGCCTCTGGCACACGGCTCGGGCGCTGGAAATGCTCAAGGCGCGCTGGCCGGAACTCCGGGTGCACCTGGTGGGCCATTCGGCCGGATCGATCCTTCTGGGCCATCTCTTGGAACGGACCCTCCGGGCCGGGCTGCCCATAGACGGCGTCCATTTGTACGCGCCCGCCTGCACCATGGGATTCGCCAACAGGACCTATGGGCGAGCCATGGATCGAGGCCTCCTGCGTCCCGAGGCCGTGACCATAGACAACCTCACCGATGAACGGGAGCGGGCCGACTCCGTGGGCCCCTACGGCAAGTCGCTCCTGTACCTGGTGAGCCGTGCCCTGGAGGTGGTGCACAAAATGCCGTTGCTGGGATTGGCGGCAGCCTGGAACGAGGAAGACCCTTCCGACCTATGGAACCGGGACAGACGCCGCGACATCGTCCGCTGGATGCGCAAGTGGGGAGACCGGGTCACCCTGACCCTTCAAGACAAAGAGATGGTCTTCGACGGGCAGACCTCGATCCCGGCTGCCCACGGGGCCTTCGACAACGATGTTGAAGTGGTGACCCGGACCCTGGAACGAATCCGGGGTGGGCCCCTGAAGGTCCCTGTAGAGAATCTGCATGGCTTCTGAGCGGGGGCTTCCGGGGACACGGGCAGAACGTCGGGGCCGTTGCTCAGGCATGGGCCCCAATCACCTTACCATCGATGAGCCAGCGTGCCATCAGCGCGGCGGCACGCTCGGGGACGTAGGCCTCGTCGATCCATTCCACCAGCCCGGCGCAGACCTCGGCGAAGGGCGCCCCCGCACGCATTCGGTCCAGCGCCCAGGCCTCGTCCACCTCCAGTGAGCGGAACCAGGTGCGCAGCTCGCGGCGCCAGATCACCCAGCCGACGGGATAGGGACCGCGCTCGGGGGCCACCGGCTCCCTTCCGTCGTCGATGGCCTGCCAGAGCTGCACCGTGTTCCATTGGAGATCCAGGCGCTGCACCGAGGGATGGAAGTCGAGTCGCAGCCCGGCCCAGGCCTGCGGTGGCAGGGCGGCCAGATCGGCCCGTGCCAGCGGTGCGGCATCGGCCGCGTCGAAGGCGTCGCGCAGCGCCCACTCGAAGGCGGCCATCTCGGCCAGGATCGGCTGCTCGCACCAGGGCGCACGTTCGGCCAGGTACGCAGCCAGGCGGTCGCCGAACCAGCGGATGGAGCGGTACGTGGAAGGGTGGGCCTCGATGTAGCTTCGCGCCAGGGCGTCGAAGCGGGCATCGCCGAGCAGCGTGTGTACCGCAGGATAACTGTCGGCCAGCGCCTCGGCGAGCCGCAGCCCATAGGCGTTGCGGTAGACCTCCAGCCGAGTCTGCAACGGCAGACGACCGTCGTCGGCCACGTCGGCGGCAAGCTCGGGATCGCCCTGCAACAGCCAGCGCATGAACCGGCCCTGCAGTGCTGCGAGCTCAGACATGGGCGGCGGCCTGGGCGCCTTCGGCGATCTCCCGCATCCGCTCCACCTCCTCCATGAGCACCTCGAGCGGCGGGATGTCGGCATCGCGCTCGATCATGCACGAGACCGGCCCGAAACGCTGCACGGCCGCCTCGTAGAGGCGCCACACCGGGTCGGGCACCGGGTGGTCGTGGGTGTCGATGACGTGATCCCCATAGTCCTGGTGGCCAGCCAGGTGGTGCTGTTGCACACGCTCGGCGGGCACGCCCGCCAGGTACTCCAGCGGATCGAAGCCGTGATTGCGGGCGCTCACGTAGATGTTGTTGATGTCGAGCAGGATCAGGCAGTCGGCCTCCTCGGCCACCGCGCCCAGGAATGCCCACTCGCTCATCTCCGAGCTGCGATAGCTCAGATACGAGGAGACGTTCTCGATCAGGATGCGCCGGCCCAGAAAGTCCTGCACCTGCCGGATGCGCCGCGCCACGTGCCGCACCGCCTCGCCGGTATACGGCAGTGGCAAGAGGTCGTGTGCATTGATGCCGCCGGCGCCGGTGAAGCAGAGATGGTCCGAGATCCACGCGGGCTCGATGCGCTCGACCAGCGCCTTGACCTGGCGCAGGTAGTCCCAGTCCAGTGGATCGGTGCCGCCCACCGAGAGCGACACCCCGTGGAGCACCACCGAATACCGGGCGCGCACCTGCTCGAGGAAGTGTAGGGGCTTGCCACCTGGGACCAGGTAATTCTCGGTGATGGCCTCGAACCAGTCGATCTGGGGAGGCTCATCCAGGATGGACTGGTAGTGCTCCTTGCGCAGGCCCAGGCCGATACCGAGATGGGGATAGGTGAGAGAAACCGTCACGGCGAGAAGACCCCCGGCCGGAGCCGGGGGATGTCGAAGGATCCTACTTGCCGTTCTGGGCGACCGTGCCCCCCTTTTCCTTGCACTCCTTCTCGCTGCTGGTGGGCAGCCAGCCCTGTCCCTTGCAGGCGTTCTGGCCCTTGCAGGCGTTCTTGGCCGTGGCACAGGCCGTCTGGCCCTTGCAGGAATTGATCCCGTAACAGTGCACCTTGCCTTCGCTGGCAGCGGCCTGCTGGGGGACGGCGGTGCCGGCCAACATCAGTCCGGCGATGGCCGCCAGGGCAGCGGCGGTGGTCTTTTGTTGCGTCTTCATCGGATGGTTTCTCCTCCACGGTGGACGTTGGATCACCCGGCGCCCTGCAGGCGCCCGTGTCGATGCCCGGGCCTGCGCCTCGGGCACCAAAGACCAAATACGCCGTTTTAAACCCCTTGGATGCACCCGGGCGGAAAAATTCCCGAGCCTCGCCACGCTCCGTTGGACGCGGCGGTCGCGGATCACGCCAGCCCCAGTGCGCGTCCCCCCTGATAGACCAGAAGGCTCGCCAGCCACGCCGACGTCAGCCCCAGGGTCACGCTCAGCAGCGTGACCCGCCAGCTGCGTGACTCGGCACGGATGGCCGCCACCGTGGCCACGCACGGCGTGTACAGCAGCACGAAGACCATGAAGCTGAGCGCACCCAGGGGTGTCATGCCTGCGGCCAGCGCCTGGCCGAGCTCTGCAGTGCCATAGATGACCGCCAGGGCCCCGATGACGATCTCCTTGGCGATGAATCCGAACAGCAGGGCCAGGGTCTCCTGCCAGTGGATGCCCAGGGGCGCGAACACCGGAGCCAGCAGGTGACCGAGCCGTCCGGCCCAGGTACCGGGGCCGGCAGGCGGCTCGCCCGGCGGCAGGTGGGTGAGCAGCCAGACGACGATCACGCCGGCCAGGATCAGCGTGGCGGCCCGGTACAGGAAGTCCTTGAGCTCCTGCCAGCTGCGCAACAGCACCGTCCCAGGTGTCGGCAGGCGATACGGGGGAATCTCCATGATGAAGGGCTCGGGACGGCCTGCCAGGCGCAGGGCGCGCAGCACCAGCCCGATGCCCACCACGGCTGCGAAGCTCGCCGCATACAGCCCCAGGATCACCCACGGCGCGGTACGCGCGTCGAAGAAGATCGCCGCCAGGAACACGAACACCTGCAGCCGCGCGCTGCACAGGGTGAAGGGGATGAGCAGCATGGTGACGATGCGGTTGTACGGGCTGGAGAGGATGCGCGTGCCCATCACCGCCGGCACGTTGCAGCCGAAGCCCAGCAACAGGTTGATGAAGGCCTTGCCGTCCAGGCCCAGCCCGTGCATGAGCCGGTCCATCAGAAAGGCGGCACGCGCCATGTAGCCGCTGTCCTCGACGAGGGACATGAGGACGAAGAAGAGCACGATGATGGGAAAGAACGACAACACCACGCCCACCCCCTGCCACAGCCCGTCGATCACGAAGCTCTGCAGCCACCCTGGCAGGGACTGGAAGAGGCCTTGGGCCTGGATCCAGGCGGCCCCGGCCTCGAAACCGCGGGCCAGCAGGTCCTGCAGCGGTGTGCCCAGGCCGTAGATGAGCTGGAACAATCCCGCCATGACGAGCAGGAAGGCGGGCAGCCCGAGCCAGCGGTGCAACAGGATGCGATCGATGGCCTCGGAGCGTGGATCCGGCCCCGGGGGATGTCGCCGGGTCACCTCAAGCGCCAGTCCGCGGGCCGCATTGAACCGGCACTGGGCGCAGGTGACCGCCAGCGGGGCGTGGGTGAGCGCCTCGATGCGCCGCCGCCAGTCGGCGGCACGCTGCGCGAGCTCCGGCGATTCCGGCCGGCGGGGATCCTCCAGCATGCGCATGGCGACGAACGCCGGATTGAGTCGCCGCACCACGCCGGACCGCTCCAGGCGTCGCGTCAGGTCCCGTACCGCCTCCTCCAGCACCGGCGGGCAGGGCAGATGCGGGGGACGTGTGGTCTCGGGGTGCCGGATGACGCGGTACAGGGTCTCCAGCAGCTCCGGAATCCCCTCGCCGGTGCGTGCGGAAATGCCCACCACCGGCACGCCCAGGTGCTCGGCCAACGCCTCCAGGTCCAACCTCAGTCCCTGGGCTCGGGCCTCGTCCATCATGTTGACCGCCACCACCATGGGCAGCCCGCTCATGGCCATCTGCAGGGTGAGCCCCAGACCCCGGTACAGGTTGCGGGCGTCGAGCAGGTTCAGCACCACGTCCGGCGGGTCCTCGAGGAAGTAACGTGCGACGATCCGTTCTTCCTGGGTCGCCGGACTCAGCGAATAGGCCCCGGGCAGGTCCACCAGCTCCACGTCGTACTCGCCCAGGGTGAAGCGTCCGGTCTTGCGCTCCACCGACACCCCAGGCCAGTTCCCCGTGCTCTGGTTCGAAGCGGTGAGCCGATTGAACAGCGTGGTCTTGCCCGTGTTGGGAATGGCGCTCAGCGCCACGGTCACCCGATCAGTGGGCATCGGCGGGCTCCACGAGGACACGCCGCGCCTCGCCCCGGCCCAGCGTCAGCGGGTCGCCACCCGCCAGGACCATCCGTGGTGCAGACGAAGCGCCGTCGAGCAGCCGCAGCACGGTGCCCGGCTGCAGGCCGCGGGCCCCCATGCGGATCCGCAGGGCCCGGCCGCCGGCGAAGCCGCGCACCCGCAGCGGGCGATCGCCGAACAGACGGGCATGGGACAGCGGCAGCACCAGCGGCTCGCAGTCCAGGGCCGCCAGCTCGCCGGACCGCAATGCCAGTCGCTGGCCGGGGTCCACCGCCAGCTCCACGGTCCCGCCGAGGGGCGCCACCCGGGTGACTTCGAGCGCCATACCCGGCAGGATCCCCATGCGTGAGAGCCGCTCGGCCAAGGCCGCGTCCCGGCCCAAGCCGCGGATGCGGCACCGGCAGCCCGGCACGGGCGGACAGGACAGACGCACCCGATCGCCCCGCTGCCGCCTCACGGCGTGTGCACCGAAGGCAGCAGGACGATGCGACCGGCAAGCGAACGGGACGACATGGACGCAGCGCGGGTTCGGGTGATCGGGGCGCCCAGTGTACCCAAAACCTCGTCGTCGGGCGCAGCGGCGCCCTCTTCGAGGCCGAGTTGACCGAGCCATATCAGTGCATATACACTCATCCCATGACTGAGATCGAGACCTCTTGTGATCCGCAGCAGTGTCGGGAGATCGGCGAGCGTTGTGCCGTCCTGAACCTCCGCAAGGCCGCCCGGCTCATGACGCGCCTCTACGAGGAGACCATGAAACCCGCCGGCCTGCTGCCCACGCAATTCAGCCTGATGGTGGCGATCCGGGCCATGGATCCGGTGCGCATGTCACAGCTTGCTGCGGTGCTGGCCATGGATCGGACCACCCTCACCCGCAACCTGCGCCCCTTGGAGCGTCAGGGCCTGGTGACCACCGGTCCGGCGGCCGAAGACCGGCGCACACGCGAGGTGCGCCTGACACCCGAAGGCCAGGCGCGTCTGGCGCTCGCCCTGCCCTTGTGGCGACAAGCCCAGACGCGGGTCGCCGAGCGACTGGGCGAGGCACGCCTCTCGCGCCTGCTGGCTGACCTCCAGGCCGTGGCGACCACCTTCCTGCCCGAGTGAGCATGCCTTTTTCTGCAAATACGTGTATCTACACGATCCTGGGGAGGCCACCGATGCGCCAACGGCACGGTCCCCCGAGTGTGCCTTCCCTTGCCGGAGAACGCCCATGCACGAGACGCCATACGCCTATATCTTGGTTGTGATCGAACTCCTGTTCACGTCCATGCTCCTGGCGGCGCTGCGCCGCGCCGGGGCCCGGCGCCGGACGCTCGTCCTGAGCGGTGGGGTGCTCGTTCTGTGGCTGACCGCGGCCTACGGGCTGCTGGCCACCGGCTCGCTCGCGGCCACGGGCATGCCGCGCACCGCCTTCACCCTGGCTGTCGCCCTGCCCACCGTGGGGGGTCTCCTGGCCGTGTTCCTGTGGCGCCCGTTGCGCAGTGCGGTAAGCGCCATGCCGACCCGCAGCTTCCTGCGCCTGCAGCGCATGCGCGCGGTCTTCGGGTCCCTGTTTTTCTTCACCGCGGCACTGCCGGCATGGTTCCAATACGTGGGCGGCCTGGGGGATGTCGCCGCAGGCACGGCCGCCCTGCTCGCGCTGGCCTATCTCCGCGCACATCCCGACCGGGAAAGGCGCGCCGTGCTGGTCGGCAATCTTCCCGGAGTCCTGGATTTCGTCGTGGTGATGACCCTCGGCGTGTTCGTCGTGTTGCGGGATCACGCACCCGATTTTGCGTTCAACCTGATCCCGCTCTACGTGGTCCCCTTGTTCATCCTGCTGCATGTCTTCTCGTTGCGGCGGCTGGGCCACTTGCACGAACTGGCCGCGCCGCAGAGCGGCACACGAACCCCACACCCCCTCGCCACGGAGGTCCCGCCCCATGTCTGAGTCCCAGGTGGGCCCCGACACTCCGCCGCCCAATGCACCCCGGAATCGGGCGGCCGAAGCCGACCATGCACACGTGCACGTGCCGCCGCCCATGGTCCACGGCCTGAGCATCTTGCTGGGTATGGGCGCGGCCGGCCTGCTCCCCCTGCGGCTACCGCCGTCGGGCTGGCTCACCGCCACCGGTGCACTCCTCCTGGCGGTCGCCGGAATCCTGGCAGGCTGGGGCTTCCGCGAGTTCCAGCGCAGCCGCAACCCCGTACCGCCGAACCGGCCCGTCCGCGCGCTCATGACCCGCGGACCGTTCCGCTTCTCCCGCAACCCGCTGTACCTGGCCTTGGCCCTGCTCCACGGGGGCATGGGCCTGGTCCTCGCCAACGGCTGGGTGCTCTTGAGCCTGATCCCGGCCCTGTTGATCGTCCGCTACTACGTGATCCCCCGCGAGGAAGCCTATCTGAGGCGGCGCTTCGGGGTGACCTACGCCGCTTATGCGGCGCGGGTGCGCCGCTGGCTCTAGGCACGGGGCGCGCGCCCGCGATCAGGCCAATACCGGTTGATCGGCCAGCGAGATGCGGATGTCGGCGTCCCGGTGATGACTCCGGATCAGTTCCACCACCGCCTCCACCTGGTCCTTGGGCACGTCCACGATGAGCAGCAGCCAACCGGAGAGAATGGCCGATTCGTAGCGGCGCAGCCGGCGGTTGGGCATGTCCTTGGCGATCAGCGCGCAGACGAAGGTGCAGAACAGGGCGCCCGCGGCGGTCGTGGCCCAGAGGATCCATTCGCCCGGCTGTACGCCGCCGGGCGGGTGGGCATAGGCGAGCCACCCACCGAGAAAGCCCCCTGCGCCGCCCACCACCAGACCGCCCAGCACCCCCGCCAGGAGGTCCGTCTTCTGGGCCAGTGTGGCGGGATCGACGTCGCGAATGGAGAGCCCCTCGCCGCCCACCAAGTGGATGTGGCGGCGGGGTATGCCGAACGCCTCCAGCTCGTGGACGATGGTCTGGGTGGTATCCGGGTCCGGGACCAGGAAATACAGACGACGCATCGGCTCGACCTCCACGATATGCGCATGCAGTCCTGCGATGCGACGAATGCCACCCCAGGCTTCCGGCCAGGGAGCGTGGCCATGCATTATTGTACCCCCTCCATCGGCAACGGGCATTGGGGATATACCGGGCCCGCTGCCATACCGCCCGCCCCGTGGGCCGCATCGGCGCAGCCCATGAGGCAACTTCCATGCCGGGCCCGCCCGATGCGCTACGCTTATCGGGCCTACAGCCTTGTGGACGCGGCTTCTCCGGCATCAACGGCCCAGCCCCGTAGGCCGCATAAGCGCAGCGCATGCGGCACCTTCCATACCGGGCCCGCCCGATACGCTGCGCTCATCGGGCCCACGGCTTTGCCCGATCCACCCCGCTGCCCCCTTCAGATCCCGGGGGCCCGAGAGTATCCTGTGCATACCCCAGGCCCACCGCTGCGGAGGCCGCTTGCCCCACCGTTCAGCAGCCCGTTCGCGGGCCGTACCGGCTCCCACGGACGCCGCCGACAGCGATCTCCTCGCCCGCTACCGGACCGTGCGGACCTGCACCGAGACCCTCTGTGCGCCGCTGGCCATCGAGGATCATTGCATCCAGACCATGCCGGACGTGAGTCCGCCCAAGTGGCATCTGGCGCACACCACCTGGTTCTTCGAGCAGTTCGTGCTGGTGCCGTATCAGGCGGGGTATTCGATCTTCGATCCGGCCTTCGACCATCTCTTCAATTCCTACTACCAGACCCATGGCCTGCCCTTCCCGCGCCCACAGCGCGGCCTGCTGGCGCGTCCGACGGTGGAGACGATCCTGCGCTATCGGGCCCATGTGGACGCGGCCATGGAGGCGCTGCTGAGTGACGCCGCGCTGCCTGGAGACGCGGCGTTCCGCACGGTGCTCGGCTGCCACCACGAGCAGCAGCACCAGGAGCTCCTGCTCACCGACATCAAGCACATCTTCGCCTTCAACCCGCTGCGCCCCGCCTATGTGGAGGGGGCCCCACCGGCAACCACGCGGGTCCCGGAGCTGAGCTGGGTGCCCTTCCGGGGCGGGATCGGTGAGATCGGGCACGCGGGCGGCGGCTTCGCCTACGACAACGAGACGCCGCGCCACCGGGTGCTCGTGGGCGACTACGCCCTGGCGCAGCGCCCCGTGACCAACGGCGAGTACCTGGCGTTCATGGAGGACGGCGGCTACGCGCGGCCCGAGCTCTGGCTCTCCGACGGCTGGGCGACGATCCAGCGCGAGGGCTGGCAGGCGCCGCTGTACTGGGAACGGCAGGGTGAGGCCTGGTACGCCATGACGCTCGCGGGCCTGCACCCGGTGGACCCCGATGCGGCGGTGTGCCACGTGAGCTTCTACGAGGCCGACGCCTATGCCCGCTGGGCCGGCGCGCGGCTGCCCACCGAGGCGGAGTGGGAGCTCGCCGCCGTGCGCCAGCAGGTGGCCGGCCGGCTCGCCGAGGACCACGCGGTGGCACCGGGAGGCAGCGACGACCAGGCGCCGCTGGCCCAGCTCTACGGCGACGTCTGGGAGTGGACGGCGAGTCCCTACGTCCCCTACCCCGGCTTTCGACCCCTGGCCGGGACCCTGGGCGAGTACAATGGCAAGTTCATGAACAGCCAGATGGTGCTGCGTGGCGGGTCCATCGCCACCCCAGCCGATCACATCCGGCCCACCTATCGCAACTTCTTCTATCCGGGAGACCGCTGGCAGTTCTCCGGGATCCGCCTGGCGAAGGACCTGTGAGCCGGCCCGCCGTCCGCTTCTACGACGAGCACCCGGACCTCGCAGACCTGCGCGAGGAGGTGATCCGGGGGCTCTCCCAGCGACCGAAGTCGATTCCCCCCAAGTTCTTCTACGACGCCCGGGGATCGACCCTGTTCGACGCCATCTGCGATCAGCCCGAGTACTACCCCACCCGCACGGAGATGGCGATCCTGGCGCGGCACGCCGCCGAGATCGCCGCGGCCATCGGCCCCGAGGCCTGGCTCGTGGAGCTCGGCTGCGGCGCCAGCCGCAAGATCCGGCTGCTCCTGGAGGCCCTGCGGCCCCACGCCTGGGTGGGCGTGGACATCTCCCGCGACTTCCTGCGCGGCGCGGCCCAGACCCTGGCTTGCGAATATCCCTGGCTCGAGGTGCACGCCGTGTGCACCGATTTCTCGGAGCACCTGCACCTACCTCTGGTGGAGGCGGGCGGGCGGCGACGCGTGGCGTTCTTTCCCGGCTCCAGCATCGGCAACTTCGATCCGCCGCAGGCCGAACGCTTCCTGCGTGGCGTGGCCGAGGCCCTGGGCCGGGGCGGCGCACTGCTGATCGGCGTGGACCTGCAGAAGGATCCAGCCGTGCTGGACGCCGCCTACAACGATGCGGCCGGCGTCACGGCCGACTTCAACCGCAACCTGCTGGTGCGCATCCGCGACGAGCTGGGCGCCGACGTGGATCCCGAGGCCTTCGCCCACCGCGCCTTCTACGACGCCTGGCGCGGACGCGTCGAGATGCACCTGGTCAGCCTGCGCGCCCAGACCGTGCGACTGGATGGGCATCGGTTCCCGTTCCAGGCCGGAGAAACACTGCACACCGAAAATTCCTACAAATACACCCTGGACGGCTTCGAGCACCTGGCCCGACGTGCCGGTTATCGCAGCCAACGCGTGTGGACCGACGAACGCGGCTGGTTCAGCGTGCACCTGCTCCAAGTCGTAGGCGGCCAATAAGAGCACATCCGAACCACCCCGCTCGTCAAAACGAGCTGCGGGGCGGCGGTGTGCGAGAAGCGCGGCTCCACGGTCATCAGGCGCATGCCACAGGCCTTGGCGTCGGTGATGGCATGGTCCAACGAGCGCGCCCATTGCCCGGCCTCGAAGGGGTTGGCGCCCAGGGTGACGAGCAGCCGGGTGTGGTCCAGATCGGGCATGAAGGCGTACCCGCCCGAGGTGAGCTCGTCGGCCACGTGGCGGGCCGCCCGCATTCAGGCCGGGGCGGAGGCGTCGGACAGCTCCGGCGTCAGGACCACGCGCGGAAAGGCCCCGATCACCTCGCGATAGACACGCGCCGGATCGTTCTCATAGCGCCTGGAGAAGTGGAAGGGCACGAGCCGGGCCACACCGGCGGCCGCAGCGATCTCGCCACAGGCCCGCGCCGTGAGATGGCCGGTGCGCCGGGCCTGGGCACGGTCGGCCCGCACGAAGGCGGCTTCACAGAACAGGGTGTGCGCCCGGTGGGCGAGACGCTCCAGGCGCCCGCGGTTGTCCGGAGTGTCGGCCAGATCCGTGGCGTAGACCAGGCGTTTGCCGGGGCGGATCAGCACGAGATCCCGCGCCAGATCCCCCACCCGTTCCATGACGCCCGTGGGCAGGGTGATGCGCGCGCCGAGCGCATCGGCGTGGATGCGCCGCTTCAGCTCGCCCAGCCACGGCCCGGCTTCCAGGCCCCGGGCCGCGAGACGGTCCTTGCGCACGTTGATCTCGCGGGCGGGCTCGAGGGCGAAGGCCAGCACCGGCGTGTGATGATCGAGCAGGGCCGCACGCACCCGAAACCCCGGCTCGTCCAGCAGCACACCGGACGCATCGGGCGCGGTGCGCAGGGCCACGGGGCCGTCACGACCGGCCTGGAGCTGGAACACGTAGCGCAGGGCACCGTCCCACTCGGTCACGATAAAACGCGGCCCGCGGTCCCCGATCCGGTCCCAGAGGATGCCGCGCAGGAAGCCGGCGAGATGGTCGGCGAGCCCGGGTGGACCGTAGAGCCGGCAGGGCTCGGTGAGGCCGATGCGGGCGCGCAGGAGCCAGAGGAAGCCCGCAATGTGGTCGAAGTGGGCATGGGAGACGAATACATCGGTGAGGCGGTGGGCCACCCGGGCGGGCAACCGCGCCCCCTCCCCCAGGTCGAAGAGCAGCCGACGCCCCTGGTGCACCAGGCGCAGGTGCAGGCAGGGATCACCGAACACGCCGTTGACCAGGTTCGCCTCTACGTGCCCCACTCGCAGGGCGAGAGGCCGCGGTGTTTCCACCTTCGCGGGCGATGCCAGTCCTTCGGGAAGCACGTCGATCGGCTCGGTGCAACCTTCGGCGAAGGGCTCCAGAGTGGTCAAGAAACCGCTCTCGTCGCGCGCCGCATCGCGCACCAGGAGGGTGTCGGCATCGGCGGGCAGGGATGGTGCACGCAGCTCCAGCCGGTCTCCTTCCACCGCCACTACCTCGCCCATCGCCCGCGTCCGGCCGCGCGAAAGGAGGGCCACCTGCCGGCCGGTCCAGGCCTCCGGCACGTCCAGCGGAGGCGGCGTCCCGGTGAGGTGCCAGCGCCCGAGCTCGATCCGCTGTGCCGTGGCACGCTCCAGGTAGCGGTCCCAGAGCATGGTGCGCTCACGCAGACGCTGGCGCAGACCCGGGCGCCGGGCACGCGGATCGCGCGGGATCCGAAGCACCGGGAGACCCAGCGCCGCGAGTTCCTGCTCCAGCGTCACCACACCGGCGGCTCCCCCCAGCACCAGGACCACCTCTGCCGAGACGGCCTCGGCCGTTGCCGTCAAGAGCTCGGCCGCCGCCACCCCGCGCACCACCCCCGGTGGATCGACCACGAGTGTTGCGGGCGGGATCGTTCGCAGCAGCCGTTCCATGGCCGCCACCAGCGGCAGGCGGAATCGCGCCGCATTCAGGGAACACAGGGCCTCCATCCCTTCCAGCCGCCATGCGCCGTGATCCCAGCGGCCCAGACACACTGCGCCGGGAACGCCGAAGGGCGGGGAGCCTGGATCTGCACTCAAGCAGTAGACGGCCTCATGCCCGTGCGACAACACGCCGCCCAGACGCTGGGCCAGGGTCGACTTGCCCGCCCCGGGCGGACCGGACAGGAGGATGCGCCGGCGGCCACGCAGGGCCTGCACCACGGCGTCCAAGGTGGCGGCGACCTCCGGCTTCATCGCCGCCACCCCCCTGCATGGCCCCCTGCCCTAGACCTCGGGCACGCCGGCAGCCTGCAGGGCTGCCGGGTGGCGGCTACACTCCTTGTGGGAGGGCACGTACCATGGCCGACCCGAGCGACCTTGAAACAGGCCTTGCTCACGTGGATCCCGTTCCTGCGCATTTCATCCATTCCGTATCCCCTTGGGCACTCGAAGAGGCGCAACGCTCGAGGCCGCGCGAGCAGGCGCGCCCCTCCGGGCCGCTCGATTCGGGCTCCAGCGGGCCTTCGCGCCACGAGGCTACATGGTCTGCCTGGTGCATTACGCCGACGGCTCCACGGGTGTGCTCCTGTATCTGAAGACCGCGCTCATCACTCAGGTGAGCTTTGCGGTCAAAGGCTATGCGGCGCTGAACCCCGACTTCCCGGATCAGAGCACGGTGGATCAGTTCTTCGACGAGGTGCAGTTCGAAGCATATCGTGCGCTCGGCTACCGCGTGGCGAGTCGGATGCTGGACGACCCGGTCCCGCAGGCATGCTTGCGCGGGCTCGACGTGGACCCGCTCCCCCAACACATACAAGGGCTCATCGAGCATCTGACGGCCTGACCCGGCAGTGGCCTGCACCCGAACAATCCACCTGGGCGGTGCGCGGAACCTATTTCCACAACCACGACGTGGTAGGATGGCCCCGTGGCCGCCCCCCGACCCGCGACGGAGGTTTCCCCATGAGCGACATCCCACTGGTCGACGTCACCCTGCATATCGACGAGACGCTGGACAAGGCGAAGCGTGCAGAGATCGAAGAACGGCTGCGCGCGCTGGACGGGGTGATCAGCGTGCATTCGCCGGACGACAAACCGCATCTGGCCATCGTCGAATACAATCCCGACCGGCTGAACTCGGCACGGATCCTGGAGACGGTCACCCGCCAAGGGGTGCATGCCGAGCTCGTGGGATTGTAAGCGCCGGCCGGGAGCGGCGCTGCGCTGCGGTGCCAGATCACTCCCGTTCCACGACGCCCGCGTAATAGGCAGCGACGGATTCGATCTCGGCCTCGCTGAGCTTCGCCGCGATGCCCGGCATGGGTCCGAGACCCGGACGACCCCGGCGCCCCGATCGCCAGGCGCGGAGCTGGCGGGCGAGGTATCGGGCCGGCTGCCCAACCAGCACGGGAATGTCCTCACCTCTGAGTCGGGCGGCGGGGGCATGGCAGGCATCGCAGGGCGCCAAGCCGCGTGTCGGGTCGCCCGAGCGGGCCAGGCGCTTGCCCGAGCCCGCGGGCAACACGGCCGCCGGCGGCGTGGGCAGCGCCGCGTAGTGGCCGGCCAAGGCCTCCCCGTCCTCCGGCCCGAGCAGCTCCGCCACCGGACTCATCAACGGGCTGGTCCGCTCACCGGAACGGAACGCCTCGAGCTGGCGTTCGAGATACCGCGCAGGGAGGCCCGCCAGACGGGGGATGCCGGCGTGCGCATCGCCACGACCGCCCTCACCGTGACAACCATCGCAGAAACCCGGATCCCGCAGCGCGGAGGCCGACAACGGCAGCAGGGTCGCGACCCCAACCACCAATATCGCCCTGCGCGCGGCGCGTTCCATGACCTGAGAGTCTGGCCCCGCAGCACCGCCAAGGCAAGGCGCGGATGCCTGGTTGCGTCTGGAATGCATCTCGACCACCCACGGAGCCGCACGAGAACGGTCCGCCGCACCGGAGGGAGACACCCGTGAACCGTCAGCAAGCCATGGCGATTTCGCATCGCATCCGCAGCACCTGCGTCCTGCTCGCCGTGCTCTTGGCCGGCTGTGCCGATCATCAAGACCAGAGCCCGCCACCCGGTCGCCCCGACTGGGCGCACATCAAGGCCCACGCCAAACCGCAGCTCGTGCTCGCCGATGAATTCTCCACCCCCGTGCTCCTGAAACCTCCGGCGAGCCCGGCCTGGGAAGACGGCATCTTCATCAGCCGGGACGGCCTCCGCCTCTACGCCTTCTATTCACCGGCCGACGTGTACCAGTATGCGGTGAACACGGCCGGGCAAACCGGCTGCATCGACATCACCCCCTATTTACGCGGCCCCCGGCTCGGCATGGATCTCCAAACCAACCCGTGGGGTTGCGACAAGGTGCTCCACAGCGACATCGCCTATGCCACACGCGACTCCACCAGCCGACCGTTTGGACCTTGGCGCCTGTCGAACATGGCCGCGCCGCTCACCTGGGAAGGTGGGTTCCAGGCCATGGACAACGGCGATGGCGCCATCGATGCCGTCCTCTCGAGATCGACCGACGAGCGCAAGAACGACCTGTACTGGGCACGGGGCGTCTCGCACAATCCCCCCTTGAGCGCATTTGCACCGATGCCCGACCCGATCAACTCCCCGTCCCAGGAGGACAATCCCCATCTGGAGCGGCTCGACGACACGACCCTGGTATTGCTCTTCGACAACCATGGCCAGGGCGATTCCAGAACGACCATCCGATACGCCATGAGCCATGACGACGGCGTCCACTGGACCCCGCCTGCCGCGCTGGGCGCCAACATCAACGCGGGCCCCCACGATCTCACCGGGCATCTGTACTTCGATGGCGACGAGTGGTGGCTGTACTTTGCCTCCGAGCGCGACGGTGCGCTGGCCATCTACCGCAGTTTGCATCAGACGGGCGACCTCATCGCCGACTTCGACGACTGGGGACCGGCTCAGCTCGTCGTCGCCCCGGGTCCGGTGGACGATGGCTCGGGATTCATGTCCGGCGTCGGCGAGCCCTCGCTCACCAGCCGTGGGGATCTCGTCTTCGCCGCGGTCTATGGCGCCAGCAACCCGACGCCCTTTGACGCCTCCGACATCGATGCGTGGATCGCGATGCGCAAGTGAAGCGCCAGGGAAAGGCCCGTCGAGCGAGGTGGAGGCAGCGCAAGGCACACCCAACCACGGAATGCAGGGCCCGTCCGCCGAGAGCCGCCACTGAACGCGTCGGCAGGCACCTGCATGGAACCGACCGCTGCGCCTGCCCGGGGTTGCGGGCGTCGAGATGGAGGCGATCCTTGAGCCAGCTCATGTCACGCCGTCGATGCGATCGCACACAATTGGCGGCGGACTGATCGGCACTTCCTCGACGTCAAGGCGCAGCCAAAGGGGGATTCTTCCATGTTCGGCCCCGGACAGAAGCGTGACACGGCCCGATCCCGTTCTCTACACCAAGCGGCCCTCGGGGTGGTGCTTGGTGTCCTCGCCGCAGCAGGCCTGCGCGTGACGTCTGCGGAACCGGCGCCTGCGGCATCCATGGCGGCGGTGGAGGGCCCCGCTTCCGAGCGGATCGAGCTGGGCATCCGGGAATACGACGTGACGGCCAGAAAACGGCCCGTGGACAAATCGGTGACACGCCTGCTGGAGAAACCGGAGGACACCTCCACCACCGACCACAGCGAGCTGGACGAGCTGCAGGGCCCCTTCCACAGTGGCCCCGAGGTGACCAAGGCCTGCCTGGAGTGCCACAACAAGGCGGGGAAGCAGTTCCGAAAAAACATCCACTGGACCTGGCGCTGGCACAACCCGCGCACCGGCCAGGAGTTGGGCAAGGCGCTCCTGGTCAACAATTTCTGCACCAACGCCGCCGGCAACGAAGGCATGTGCGCCCAGTGTCACGCCGGCTACGGCATGACCGACGCCCGTACCTACGACTTCTCCAACGAGGAGAACATCGACTGTCTCGTCTGCCACGAATCCACGGGCACCTATTACAAACTGCCGCCCACGCGGGGCAACAAGGCCTGTGCGGTGATGTTCGAGGGCAAACCCCCCATCGATTGGACCCGGGTGGCGCAGAGTGTGACCCTGCCGGGACGAAACAACTGTGGGGCCTGCCACTTCTTCGGTGGCGGCGGGGACAACGTGAAGCACGGAGACCTCTCCTCGGTGCTCTTCAATCCACCCAAGGACGTCGACGTCCACATGTCCCCACAGGGCGAGAACTTCGCCTGCATCATCTGCCATGTGGGCGAAGGCCACAAATGGGCCGGCAGCCGTTACGCCCCCCTGGCCAAGGATCCCGGTGAGACCAAACCCGGCCTGCCGCGGCACACCGCCACCTGTGAGAGCTGTCATACCCACGAGCCTCATCCCCTGGGGCTCATGGGACTCAAGCTCAACGATCACACCGACCGCGTGGCCTGTCCCACCTGTCATGTCCCCGCCTTCGCCCGGGGAGGCGTCGCCACCAAGGTCCACTGGGACTGGCGCACGGCGGGCCGACTCCGAAACGGAGAGGGATACCGTGAAGAGGGCTACATCCAGGGCAACGGAGAGCCTCGCCACACCTACAAGTCCATCAAGGGCAGCTTCAAGTATGGCGAGAACCTGGTACCGGAATACCACTGGTTCAACGGCGTCGAGCGGTACATCACGGTGCACGACCGGTTCGATCCCTCCAAGCCCGTGGAGATCAACCACCTGGAAGGCGGCCCCGACGACCCGAACGCACGCATCTGGCCCTTCAAGCGCATGGTCACCATCCAGCCCTATGACAAGGGCAACAACACACTGGTCTACATGCACCTCTGGGGCGACGACGAAGACGCGTTCTGGGGGAACTACGACTTCGCCCGCGCCATCCGCCGCGGTATGGCGGACTTCGGACTGCCCTACTCCGGCGAGTACGGATTCATCGAGACCTGGTCCTACTGGCCCATCGTCCACATGGTGGCGCCCAAGGAGGACGCCCTGGCCTGCCGAGACTGCCACGCCCGCCAGGGACGGCTGAAGGACCTGGCCGGTTTCTACATGCCCGGTCGGGACTACAACCCCTGGGTGGACCGGATCGGGATCGCCGTGGTGCTGGCGACGCTGCTCGGTGTACTGGGCCACGGCTTGCTGCGCGTGGTTCTGGCCGCTAGACGGAGGTGAGTCGGATGAGCATACACAAGGTCCGCGTCTTCACACGCTTCGAGCGGTTCTGGCACTGGACCCAGGCCCTGCTCATCTTCGTGCTCCTGTTCTCGGGCTTCTCCATCCACGGCCTGATCCCCGGCATCGATTTCGAAAAGCTGGTCTGGACGCACGTGGGCGCCGCGGTGGGCCTCATGGTGCTGTGGGTATTCGCCATCTTTTGGCATCTCACTACTGGCAACTGGCGTCACTACGTGCCCACCGTCAACGGCCTGTTCCGGGTGGCGCGTTACTACGCCTGGGGCATCTTCCGGGGCGAGGACCACCCCTATCGCAAGCGTTTCTGGCACAAGCACAACCCGCTGCAGGCACTGGCCTATCTGGGCCTCAAGCTGGGCCTGTTCCCGGTCCTGTGGGCCACCGGGCTGGCCTATCTGTTCTACGGATTCTGGGGACAAGGCGCACTGACGGCCGGCTCGCTGGAATGGATCGCCGTCACGCACACGCTGTTCGCCTTTTTCATGGCCGCCTTCGTGATCATCCACGTCTACCTGCTCACCACGGGCGAGTCCTTCGTCGAGCATGTCAAACCCATGATCACAGGCTACGACAAGGTGGAGCTCACCGAGGCGGAGCTCGCGTACCTGAAAGAGGACGAACCGGACCGCGTGCTGGACTGAGGCGGCCCACGCGCAGAACGATCCCACCCCCGGAAACCGGTCCAGCGTACACATTAGCGCACGCTTATGCACATGCGGGATCGGGCGGGACGAGCCCCTCCCGCCACGGGGCCATCCGCCGTACCAGCCCCTGCCGGTCCCGTACAACGGGTTGTTTCCAAAGGACTTTCCAGAGGTGGTCAGAATCCGACCAGAACAACGCCGACCACGTTCCGCCGGGGTCTGGCCAGCGTTGACGACAACTCATTCACAGGGTTATCCACAGGAATTGTGGACAACCGGGAAATCTGCTCCACCGAGCGTCACTTAGCGTTCAAAGGCGAGAAAATCCATCAGCCCGCTGTGTCGGTGGCACACCTTCCCGCCGGTCCCCGGGGGACGAACCGGCAGATACGGGGCTCAGTGCAGGACCGGTCCGGCCATACCCGGCCGGCCCTCACGAATCTCCTGGGGCGTAGCGTCGCGGACCTCCTGCACCTGGACGATGTAGCGCAGGGTCTTGCCCGCCAAGGGGTGGTTGCCATCCACCGTGAGCTTGCCGTTCTCGATCTTGGAGACGATGAACGTCCGCACATCGCCCGCATCGTTCATCATCTCCACCTCGGCGCCCACGTGGCGAAACTGCGGCGGCACGTTCTCGATGTCATCGGTGTAGGTGAGCGCGGGATCATGCGGTCCGAAGGCCTCCTCTGGCGGGACGAGCACCTCCACCTGATCTCCCACCACCTTGCCCTCCAGCGCACGCTCCAACCGCTCGAGCAAACCGCTGTCCGCACCGTGCACATAGGCGATGGGCAGGTCCACCTGTTCCAGGACCCGGCCGCTCTCGGGCTCGACGATCCGGTATGTGAAGCGAACGAACTTGTGTCGCGTGATCCGTTCCTGCGGCACCGCTGCCTCCTGGACTCAAACGGCTTTTCTATACTATACGCGTCCCGTTCGCCCCCGCCCGAGAGAACGCAGCTTGAGCTTTCCCCCTTCCCTCGACGACGTCCAGTCCCTGATCGCCGAGACCGCGGGCGCGGACACCTCCGCCACAGGCCCCGTTCTGCAAGCCCTCGGCCAGTTCCTGCAGATCGCACGCAGCCCCGACGCGGCCGCCCTGCAGCCGGGCGAGGTCACCGAACTGGGTGACTACGCCCTGCAGCTCTTGCAGTCGCTGGCCCTCCAGGCCCGGGACACGCCCCGAAGCTGGGGACCGGCGGCCGTCGCGGTGGCGGACTGGGTGATGCAGCGTGGGGGTCGCGTCCAGACCCTGGAGCCCGTGGTGGACGCCTTGGCCGAGCTGGCCAACCGGACCCGGGAGCCGGACAGACTCGCGGAGATCACCGACTTCATGGAGCGGCTCACCGGGGCCTGTGCCCAGTCGGTGCGCGCGGACCTGGAGCTGAGCAACCCCGGACGTCCCTGGCGCATCCTTCATCTCAACCGCGCCATCACCGCCACGCGGAGCCTGGACCCCGAGCGCATGGTACGCGCCTTCGACGCCCTGACCCACGCGCTCCCCCACGATGCCCCGGAGTTCTTCCATCAAGGGATGGGAGAAATGGAGCGCCTGGGATACCCCGAACCCGTGCGGCGGGTGATGGCCGACTACCACCGGCGCTGGACGCGCCCGAAGACCAACTGAACTCAGTTGGGGGTGTGCGTGCCGGGGACGAAGCTCGCCAACGGCGAGTCGGGCGCGATCTCCACCACGATGGTCTCTTCCAATGCCAGATCGCCGGCCTCGATATAGGGGTAAAGCTGCTCAGCGATCTGGCGGATGGTGGCCATTCCCCGGCCGTCGCGCGAATCCTCGCCGAGGTCCAGGATTCCGGTCTTGAGTGCTGCGATGTAGTCGCGCATCTGCTCGGCCTGGGCCTCCGCGGGGAGTGCCTGGAAGGCCTCGGTGAATTCCAGATGCAGCTCGTATCCCGCTTTCTCGGGATTCTCCATCACGGAGATGCGAAACGGGCCTTCGATTTCCATCGTCTGAATTTCCTCTGAAAAGCTGGCGTTGAGCGGCCGGGAGCGCCGGACCTACAATCCCTGCATCATCCCACGAGCTCCACCCGATCACAAACCCTTGACCCAGCCGCCCGCGGTCAACCCTTATGCAGTGGAAACCACCGCCGCCAATTTCCAGCAGGTGGTGATCGAGAACTCGCGCCGGGGACCGGTGCTGGTCAACTTCTGGTCGCGACGTGCGGGTCCTTGCCTGCGTCTGTATCCCATCCTGGACCGTTTGGCCCGCGACTTCGGCGGTGGATTTCTGCTGGCCAACCTCGATACGGATACGGACGGGCAGTTCGCACGCCGGCTCGGCATCACCAGCGTGCCCACCCTGAAGCTGTATCGCAACGAAGCGGTGGTGGAGACGGTCTACGGGTTCGAGAACGAGGCCGCGCTCCGGCGGCTGCTCGGTCGCCACGCGGCCACGCCCGCCGATACGGTGCTGGCACGCGCCGTGCAGGCCGTGCGTGAGGGCCGTGAGAAGACTGCCATGCAGATCCTCGCCGAGGGCGCCGTGACCCATCCCGAGGACCTGCGCATCCCCTTGACCCTGGCCAAGCTGCTCATGCGCAGCGGTGAGCTCGAGCAGGCCATGCGGCTCCTCGCCCACATGCCGGGGCCGCTGCGCGAGCAGGCGCAAGCCCAGGATCTCATGGCCCACCTGGATTTCCTGCTCAGCGCCCAGGCGGCCGCCGGTCCGGGGCAGCCGGCCGATGTGCGGGAGCGGCGCTTTCTGGAAGCGGCCCGGGCCCTGGTGGAAGACGACGATCTGGAGGTTGCAGCGAATACCCTGGCCGAGCTGGTGGAGGCCGAACCGAACTGGGCGGAGGGCAGGGCCAGACGGGGCCTGCAAGCCCTCCTGCGGCTGCTGCCCAAGGACGACCCGCTGAGGAAGGGAATCCTGGAGCGCCTCCCGCAACTGCGGCCCTGAGCACGCAGGCGGGCCGAGGGGGTCAATCGGGTTCGGCGTACAACCCGGGCCTCGGCTGCCCCGGATGCAGGAGGACCGGATCGCCGAACTGGGGCTCGCGTGCCAGCACGCGGCGCTGGTGGATCCGCATGGGGGTGGCGTCACGGAAGACGAAGATGACCCCGGTGAGCCCACCGCGTGCCATACGCAGGGGCGCTGCCGAGCCCGCCACGGGCAGCGACGCGCCGTCCTGCACCACCATGAGCGCGTGATTGCCCGTCTCCACGCGCCGCCCCGTGCGTACACAGGTCTCCACCGGGTCGGGCTCCTGCTGGCCCGTCTGTTCGTCCAGGAGGCGGACGACGCGTCCGAACGGCAGACCCAGGATGTGCATCGTGTCGATGCCCATCAGAAGCCCCGCCACCGGGTTCACTTCGAGAATACGACCACCCGCATCGGTGCAGACCACGCCATCGCACGGCTCCGGGGAGAGCCCGCCGTCTGGGGTTCTGCGATCGAGCAGCTCGCGGAGCTGTAGCGCTCCTGTCTGCATCAGACCCATCGAGTCGTCCTTCGCCCGCCTTGCGCGGGCCCCTTGGTGGGCGGCCCCGGGCCAGAGCCCCGGCCGCGTTTTTCTATGGTGGCCTCTTGCGTGCCGTTTGCCGCCCAACGGCCCCGTTCGGGTGCCTGAACGGCTTCAATTTGGATTTAGAATAGCATCCGCTGGGGGGGCTTTCATCCGAAAGAATGCGTACTTTCGTCCTTGCCGCCGATGCCGAAACGCACTGCGGCCTGGACCAGTTCGGCCAATGACCCGGCCTCCATCTTGTGCATGATCCTGGCCCGGTGGACCTCCACGGTGCGATGGCTCACGTCCAGCTTCTCGGCGATCTCTTTGTTGGAATAGCCCTGCACCAGCAAGGCCAGGACTTCGTTCTCGCGCCGGGTCAGGCGCTGCAGTCGGGCAGCCACGCGCTCGCGTTCCTCGCGCTCGGCCCGACGCCGCGCATCCAGTGCGAAGGCCTCGCGGATACGGTCCATGAGCTGGGCGTCGTCGAAGGGCTTCTCCAGGAAGTCGATGGCGCCCCCCTTCATCGCCTGCACGGAGACCGGGACGTCGCCGTGCCCCGTGATGAAGATGATGGGCAGTTCCACCCCATCGTGGCGAAGCTGGTCCTGGAGCTCGATGCCGCTCAGACCCGGCATGCGCAGATCCAGGACCAGGCAGCCCGGAAGCTCTTCCCGGTATTCACGCAGGAACGCCTCGGCCGACGCGAAATCTCGCACGTTGAAACCGGACGATTCCAGCAGGAAGCGCAGCGAGCGACGATAGGCGTCGTCGTCATCGACCAGAAAGACCTGTGGACTCACGTGGCATTTCCTCGTCGCAGGTTTCCTCCAAAGGCAGGCTCACCTCGAATACGGCGCCGCCCAGCTCGCCGCGGCACTGCACGTCGATATGCCCGCCGTGGGCCTCTACAATGGTACGACAGATGGCCAGACCCATTCCCGTACCCTCGCGCCGCGTCGTGTAGAACGGCTCGAACACACGGGCGCACTGCGCCCGATCCAGCCCCGGTCCGCTGTCCGCCACCAGGATGCACGCGTTGCGCCCGGAACGCGTGATCGTCAGGCGCAGCCGACGGGGCACCAGCTGCGCCTCTTCCATGGCCTCCAGGGCATTGAAGATCAAATTGAGCAGGACCTGCTCCAGCTGGATCCGGTCGCAGCGCACCTGAATCCCCACCTCCGTGGCCACGATCTCCATGGACACCTTACGCGCGCGCAGCTCGGAGGCGGCGAACCCAGCCGCCTGGCGCACCAGCTCCTCCAGATCCGTGCACACGAAGTGCGGCTGGCCCTTGCGCACGAACTCACGGGTCTTGCGCACGATCTCGGATCCGCGCATGGCCTGGTTCACCGTCTCCTCCAGCACCTGCTCCAGGCGCTGCCGATCCGGCGTCCCCTGCCGCACCAGTTTGAGACTGGCCTTTGCATAGTTGACCACGGCACCCAGGGGCTGGTTGAGCTCATGGGCCAGGCCGGTGGCGAGCTCCCCGATGATGCTCAGGCGGTCCACATGGGCCAGCTCCAGCTGGTGGCGCCGCAGGACCTCCTCGGCCTGCTTGAGCTCGGTGACGTCCTGCCGGACCCCCACCACGCCGGCCACCTGTCCGGCGTCGTTGTAGACCGGGGCGCGGGTGCCGAGCACGGTGCGATCCCCGTCGGCGGGCTCCTCGCGCATGTCCACCCGCCCCGAGCGCATGACCCAGTGCTCCACGCTGCGGTTGCGCTCGGCGGTCTCCGGATCCAGGACCTCCATGTCCGTACGTCCCAGCAGTGCACTGCGGCTGCGTCCCAGGGAGCGCGCATAGGCCTCGTTCACCAACCGGTAGTGCCCTGCCCGGTCCTTGAGATAGACGCCGTCGGCCATGGCCTCCACCACTGCACTCAGGGTGGCATGGCTGTCCCGCAACAGGCGCTCGGCGGACATCCGCCGGCGCTCGGTGCGCCACGACCAGACCATCATCAGCCCTGCCGCCAGCACCACGCCCACCATGAGCACCGCCGTCTCGCTCCAGACCCGCTCGCGCTCCTCCTCGAACAGCCCGGCCTCCGGCAGATCCGCGAGGATCCAGGCGGTCCCCGGAACCGGAGCCTGATACAGGGCGCGCACCCACTGGGCGGCGGGGATGATCTCCACAGGCTCTTCCGCCGCGCGCCAGGACTGCGCCGAGACGTCCACCACCGCCTGGCCCCCGGCCCCCTCGGTCACCAGCACGAGCCGGTGCCCAGGAGGCTGGGCATCGGCGAGCACCCGCGTCAACGACTCCGGGGAGAGGCTGATGAAGAACACCAGCTCCTGGGCACCCGGCCGCCCCGGAACCGGCACCATGACGTCGAAGTGCGAACCCAGCGGATGCGGATGCAGCCGCAGCACTTGCTGGTGCCCGTGCAGCACGAAGTCGGCAATGTCCAGGCGGCACACGTCCCCCACCAGGTCGTGCCCGGAGTCGATGAGGATGTCCCCGAAACCGTCCACCAGGGTGAATGCAAAGACCTCGGGGAAGAATGCCTGCACCCGCCGGCGCAGTGCGGCCAGGTCACCGGCGTCTCCGGCGCCCGAGGCCAGCCTGCGCAACCGTGGCGCCTCCTCCACGGCCAGGATCCGCACGGAGCGGTTCAACTCGCTGACCCGCACCCCGATCTGGCTCACCGCACCGCTCACCGCACCGGCAGCCAGTTCCCGCTGCACCGCACTGAAGCCGTGCAGGCGTTCCTGCGCCTGCCAAGTCAACAGGGCGGCCACCACCCCGATGAACACCACGGAGTACGCCAGGGCCATGGGACCGGTGCGCCCCATCCAGCGGGAACCGCTGGCCCGCTGCATGCCGGCACCGTCCAAGCCACTGGGAAACATGGGGAAATCGACCTCGCGTGAATCTGCCGATGCTATTCTAACCCGCCGTTTCCGACCCCGCTCCCGCCAACGGCCATGTCTGCAGACGACCGCCCCCTGAGCCCACCGGCCCTCGAGGAACGCCTCGAGGAGCACGTGGACCCGGTGCTGTCCTCACGGCGCACGGCGGCGGGCCCGGCCGCTGCACTGGCCCGCTATAGCCGCTCTCAGCAGGAATTCGTCCTCCATTGGGTGGGGGCCATCTCGCGCAGCAACGCCGAGATGGCCTTCCAGGTGGCCGCCTATGCCCCCCAGGCCCTCGACGCACTGGACCTGGAGGGCGTGGAGGCATGGATCGTGCAGGCCATGGATGCCTTCGACCGCCAGGGCCTCATGGCGGGCATCGCCGCCCTGCGGGAGGTGGAGCGCTTCGCCCGGGACCGCCGGGAGCGCGTGCGCGGATTGCCCCTGGAAGAGGTCCAGGGCGTGCTGGAGAACTTCCTCCACGGGCTCGCCGGGCGGCCACTGCGCGTGGAGGCCGATGAGGAGGCCTGGACCGACACCGAGACCATCCGTCTACCTCGCATCCTGGGTCGCTTTGCCGCGCGCAGGGACAACTTCGCGTTGTACAAGGCCATGGCCGTGCTGCTCTGGGCGCAGGGCTTCCATGGCACCTGGCGCAGCGACCCGTCGGAGCGGGCCGCCGAACTGCCCGACCCGGAACACGCACTGGCGCTGTTCCACGCCCTGGAGACCTTTCGCCTCGAGGGTCGGATCCGCGAAGAGCTGCCGGGTGTGTTCCGCACCATGCAGGTGCTGCGCGAGCGCCTCGACGAACCGCTCCCCGCCGTCTGGGCCGAGGCGCGTGCCGCGCTGAGCCGGGCCGCCGCGGACGGCGAAGCGGTCTGGCGGTGGGTGGAGCGCCTGTGGGGCACCCGGGCACCGCAATGCAGCTATGCGGGCACGCTGCGCCCGGAGGCCGTGCGCGAAGCGGTGCAGGCACGCATCGCCCGGGAGAAGCAGGCCTTCCGCGTCATGCTCGCCAAGCTTCAAGAAGAAGTGGAGGGCCATCCCCCAGGGCCCGAGGTCCGGCAAGGCCGATTCTCGATACGCGAGGTCGCACCCGCTGAACGTGCGGCAGGGGTCGGCTTCGAGCTCCTGCTCGACGGCAGACCGGTACCGCCTCCGGAGGGCGCCCGGGGGCTCATGGCCTCCATCGTCCAGGACCTGGGCGAGATTCCTCCGGACTACCTGGTGGCCGCGGGGCCCGGCGAGTACGCCGCCCACCAGAAGACCCCGGAGCGCGACCCCGACGCCGTGTGGAAGGGCACCTA
>Ga0256832_1000154_pt1 | contig 41399 bp, 34 predicted proteins | sample 134614metaG_FD_190534 | JGI IMG/M metagenome (GOLD analysis project Ga0256832, IMG submission 190534) | Hydrothermal vent microbial communities from Lau Basin, Pacific Ocean - 134-614 | ecosystem: Environmental > Aquatic > Marine > Hydrothermal vents | place: Pacific Ocean: Lau Basin | collected...
ACGGCCGCCTTCGGGTCGGGCCCCTGCGGGCTCGGCTGTTCGCCTCGGCCCGCCGCCGCCTTCATGGGCGCAGACACCGCTGCGCCCCTACAAATCCCACCCCGCGGACGCCCACAGGGCGACGCACGCGTCGCCCCTACCAATCCCGCCCCGCAGGCGGCGGCGGGCCGCCTCGCCTTACGGCTCGGCGCCCTCCGGGCCCCTCACGCGAAAACCGCCCCCCTTCCCTGTCGGTTGTGCAAATTCTAACTTTGCCGCCCTATGGTCACGATCAAAGTCGTTAATCGATCGCCGCATCCCCTGCCCGCCTACGCCACCGAAGGATCGGCGGGGATGGACCTGCGCGCCTTTTTGCGCCGCCGCGTCACCATCTACCCGATGGAACGCGTGCTCATCCCCACGGGCCTGTTCATGGAAATCCCGCAGGGCTACGAAGGGCAAATCCGCCCGCGCAGCGGCATGGCGCTGCGAAAAGGACTGACGGTGCTCAACAGCCCCGGCACCATCGACAGCGACTATCGCGGCGAAATCAAAGTGCTGCTGATCAACCTCTCGAACGAGCCCCAATACATCGACGACGGCGATCGCATCGCCCAATTGGTCGTTGCACCGATGACGCAAGCTGTGCTGACCGCTGTGGAGGTGCTCTCAGAAACCCAGCGCGGCAGCGGCGGCTACGGCCACACCGGAGCACACTAAATCAAAAGACCCCGACGGTATGAAAATCATCATCCCCATGGCCGGCAAAGGCAAGCGCCTCCGGCCCACGACCCTGACCATCCACAAACCGCTGATACCCATCGCCGGGCAGTCCATCGTACAGCGGCTCACCGAGAAAATCAAGGCTTCCCTCCCCCACACGATCACCGATATCGGCTACGTGGTGCGGGACGTAGACGACGATACCGAGGCAGCCCTGCTGGCCCTGGCCGAACAAATGGGCGCCCGGGGACACATCTTCTATCAGGACGAGCCGCTGGGCACGGCCCACGCCATCCTCTGCGCCCGTCCGCTGCTGGACGGACCCGTCACTGTGGCCTTCGCCGACACCCTCTTTTATGCCGACATGCACATCGACCCCGCCGACGACGGCATCATCTGGGTCAAGAAGGTGGACGACCCGCGCCAATACGGCGTGGTGGTCACCGACGAAGACCTCATCATCCAGCGTTTTGAAGAAAAGCCCGACCACTTTGTGTCGGACCTGGCCATCATCGGCATTTATTATTTCAAAGACGGCGCCGAGTTGGCCGGCGAGTTACAATATCTCATTGATCACGACATCCGCACCAAAGGCGAATATCAGCTCACCGATGCGATGGATCGGATGCGCAGCAAGGGCAAGCGCCTGCGGGCCGGCGTGGTGGAAGAATGGCTGGACTGCGGCAACCGCGACACGATGCTGTACACGCTCCGCCGCGTGCTGGAACGGGAGCTGCCCGAGGGTTACGTGGACGAAACCGCCACCGTGACGGAAAGCACCCTGGTGCCCCCCTACTACATCGGGCCGGGTGCGGAGGTGAAACGGTCGATCGTCGGCCCCGGAACGGCCATTGAAAAAGGTGCCCACCTGCATCAAACCGTTATCCAAGATAGCATGATCTTATCGGAAGCCCACGTGCAGGACGCCGTGCTGGATCATTCGGTGGTGGGCCGACACAGCCAATGCAAAGGAGCGGTTCAACGCCTCCACATCAGCGATTATTCGATATGCGAATAGCTTTGTTATCAGCCATACCGGCCCTGATTTTATGGTTCGGCGGTTGTCGGCACTTCCGGTCGGCGGCTCCCGAGCCCCTCGTCATCGTTCCGATGGACGAGCCCACCAAGGCCCGTTTTCAAGAGCTTTTTTACGCCGGGCTGAAAGCGCAGTTGCTGGGTGATTATCAGCGGGCGTTTGAAAATTTCAAGCAGGCCTCCATCCTGAATCCCACCAGCGGCGCCGTTCACTATCAGCTGGCCCGTCTCTACCTTCGGGCCAACAACCTGCCCGCCGCGCTCCGGCATGCCCGATGGGCCCGACGCTTCGGCGGCGACAACCCTTATTACCTGGAACTGCTGGCACAACTGGAAAAAGAACAGGGTAACACCGCCGAGGCCGAAAAAATATTTGAGCAACTCATCCGGAAACACCCCAACCAATTAAATTATTACAACCAACTCTTACAACTGGCGCTCCAGCAAGAAGACTTCAACAAAGCCCTCGGCGTGATTACCCGAGCAGAACAGCGTTTTGGGACCAATCCGCAGATTCAGCACCAGAAACTGTCGCTTTACCTCTATCTGGGACAATATGACAGCGCGGAAGCGACCGCTCACCATATCTTAAAAGACAACCCAAAGGACCTTCGGGCCCTGGAGCAGCTGGGCCGGCTGCTGCTGAGTCGGGGCGACACCGCCCGGGCCATCTCCACCATCCGGCAATTGCTCAACACGCATCCCGAGCAGCGCCTTTTCAAGCTGGAGCTTGCCAAACTGTACATTATCTCTGGACAGGCCGACTCGGCTGCGAAAACGCTGGAAGACATCGCCGGCGACCGGGCCGTCGATGCGGACGCCAAGTTCAACTTCTGGGTAAAATATGCCATGCCCTTCCTGTCGGAAGACACGGGACTGCGCTATCTGCCCATTATTCAACGCGTGATTCGGGCCCACCCGCAAGACGGACGGTATTACGCCGCCGCCGGTGATTTTTTCTTTCAGCACGGTCAGGAAGACAGCGCTTATCGGATGTATCTCCGCTCGGTCCGCTTACAGCCCAACTTTCTTCCCATATGGGTACGGCTCGTGGAGCTGGACCTTGGCCGGTCCGCTTATGACAGCGTGACCGCCCACGCAGAAGAAGCCCTCGACTATTTCCCGGCCCAGGCCATTCTCCACCTTTACAAGGGGATGGGCCAGAACCGCCTTAAATTCTATTCCGAAGCCATCAGCACGCTGGAAGATGGTTTGCTATACGTTCCCGAAGAAAACACCTTGCTCAAAAAGGCCTTTTACACAGAGCTGGCCGAGTCATACTACCGGTTGGGAGACACGCGAAAAGCCTTCGCCTATTTCGACAAGGCGCTGGCACTGGACCCCGAGGATCCGGTGGTATTGAACAACTATGCCTATTACCTGTCGTTGAGCGGGGGCGACCTGTCACGGGCCCTGAGGATGTCGAAAAAAAGCCTCCGGATCGAACCGGATCAGCCGGCTTACTTGGACACCTACGGCTGGATTCTCTTTAAGATGGGGAAACCTCAACAAGCCCGTGAATACATTGCCCGGGCGCTGGAAAAAAGACCGGAGGACCCGGAACTTCTGGAGCACATGGGCGACGTGCTGGCCGCGCTGGGCCGCAAGGCGGAAGCGGTTCGATATTGGAAAAAAGCAATGCAACATGGCGGAGATTCCCGAAAACTGGCAGAGAAGATATCGCAGATTCATCCATAAGACCTTTCTGACGGCGGCGGCAATGGTGATGCTGGGCGGATGTCACCTTTTCCGGAAAGCCCCGCCGGCGCCCGAAGTATCGACCGAAGCTTTCTCGCCCCGCATGCTTGAGAACATGTCGCAACCGCGGGGGTGGTATGCCATTCGGGGATTGATGAAATACAGCGGCGACCAGAAGGTGGCCAGTCCCTTCTCTATGCGGATGAAGGCCGACTCGGTCATCTGGGTTTCATTCACGCCGGCGCTGGGGCTGGAAGCCCTTCGGGCCCGCATCACCCGGGATAAGGGCGAGGTGCTGAACCGCATCGAACGGCGGTATTACGTCAAGCAACGCGAGGAACTGGCCGCCGGCATGCTTCCCGCCGACCTGTTAGACCTTCAATCCTTTCAATATTTACTATGGGGCATTCCGGAGGTGTCGTCTGCGGATGCATATGAATGGACCGTCACCGATACGGTCATCATCGGCACCCGGGAAGGTGCAACATATTCGGAACGGCTTTTGGTGGATCCTTCGGTCCGGCGGTTGCGGCGGCGTATCATTGAGTATCGGCCCCGGCGCCAGACCATCGTGATTGACTACGGTCCCTATCATCACGACGCCCATGCCGGCGACTATCCGGCCTGGATCACCATCAACGTATATCCACAGGGGCACAAGACCGTCAAAGATTCATTGCTGATCCGTTTCAAAAAGCTTGCACGCGCCGACTCACTGGCCGTGCCCATGCGCATCCCGCCCGGATATGAGCAAGGTCCGTAATCTCTTCTGGGTGTTGTGGCTTGGGGGGTGGGTGTTGAGCATGTCTGCTGTGGGCTATGGTCAGAGCCGAAGCACGCTTGAACAGCGGCGCAAGCGGCTGCAAAGGAAAATTAAAGCTACGCAGCGACTGCTGAACAAAACCACCCGCGCCTATCGTCAGACGGCGGCCTACCTTCAACTGCTTGATCGGCAGATTCAAGACCGGCAGCGATTGATTCACACCCTCACCGATGAGATATATGCCCTTAACCGGCAAATTGAGGCTAAACAAAAGGTGATTGACGCCCTTGAGCAAGACCTTCGGTCGCTGAAATCGGAATATAAACGGCTGCTCATTGCAGTGTATCGCATCAAACGGCAGTATCTTCCGGTTACGTTTATTCTGGATGCGCCCCGTTTGGACGGAACGGTTAAAAAAGTGCGGCTGCTTCGATTTTATGAAGAACATCGTCGGCAACAGATCCGGCTCATCCAGCAAACGCAAGCCGTATTGAAGCGGGAGACCGAAGCGCTGAAAGCCCAGCACCAGGAACGGCAACAGTTGCTTCGGCGCATTCGTCGGGAAGAGGCGCAACTTCAGCAACGCCAGAAAGAGCGGCAGGTGCTGGTGCAACAGCTTCGGCGGAAGAAGCAGACGCTTTTGCGCCAGCTGGCGGAACAACGACAGGAAGCCCGTCGGCTGGATGAAGCCATTCGTGCGGCCATCCGCAAGGAGATGGCGGCCCGTAAACGCCGCCCGCTGAAAGGAAAAGAGAAAGCCCTGGCCGCCGCCTTCGCCCAAAAACGGGGACGGCTTCCCTGGCCGGTGAAGCGGGGTGTGCTTCTTCGGTCGTTTGGGATGCACCCGCATCCAGTTATTAAGAACGTGAAAGTTCAGAACAACGGCATTGATATCCGGACCTATCTGGACGAGCCGGTGCGGGCCGTGGCCGACGGGGTGGTGAGCCGGATCGTGATCTTGCCCACGGGGAGCCGGGCTGTGTTGGTCCGCCACGGCGGCTATTATACCGTCTATTCCAACCTTCGCAAGACCACCGTTAAGACGGGACAAAGCGTGTATGCGGGGGATGTGATGGGGTATGTGCGCAATGGGCGCCATTCTCAGGTGCCGGAGCTTCACTTTGAGGTGTGGAAGGGCGTCCAGCGGCAAAATCCGACCCGATGGCTTCGTCGGCGTTAGGTGGATGGGGGGCGGTGTTCCGCGGTGAGGCCCGTCGGTTTTGGCGCCGGCGCGGGCAACTGGGTGTGTATGCCTTTTATGCGGTGGTGCTGGCCTACCTGGTGCAACTGGTGGAGCCCGCGCCGGCGCCCCGTCAATACATTGCGCTGTTCTGGATTTCGGCTTTGTTCATCAACCTTCAACTGGGCGCGCAGGCCTACCATCAGGAGACGCGGGGGCATATGCTGTTCTATTACTGGGTGGTCCCGCCGGAGGTGATGTTCTGGGTGCGGGCGCTGGTCAACAGTCTCATGCAGGCGCTGGTGATGGGACTGCTGGCCGTTCTTTTTATGTTCTTTTCCGGTCCGCTTCCGGTGGGGCTTTGGGGTTGGTCCGGTCTGATAGGGCTGTCGTCACTGGGGTTCGGCTTTGCCTTTTCATTGGTCAGCGCCATTTCCCGGTTTGGGCGTCACCCGTTTGTGTTGATGAGCATCCTGGGGATTCCCACCATCATTCCGCTGTTTTATACGGTGATTCAACTTCATCTGGCATTGATCGGCGGATCGGCTCCCATGCGGATGTGGTTAACTTTGCCGGCCCTGTGGGGCATTGTGGCGGTGATGGGAACGATATTGATTCCTTACCTTCATCGGCACTAAAAAACACCTTCCGATGCAACGGCGGCTTTCATGGATACTATCCGGGACCGGCACCCTGCTGGTGCTTTACTCGATCATTGCCGGCGTGTGGACGCCTGTTCCCGACATTCCGATTCTTTACGAGAGCATTCGGAACTTTTTCTTTCACGTTCCGATGTGGTTTGCGATGTTGTTGATGTTTCTGATAGGGGTCATTCACAGCATGCGTTATCTTTCGTCGGGGCGTCTTGACGAGGACTTCAAGGCTTCTTCCTATTTACAAACGGGCGTGGTGTTCGGTATCCTGGGACTCATCACAGGGGCGGTGTGGGCCCGATATACGTGGGGCAGCTGGTGGAGCAACGATCCAAAGCAAAACGCTTCGGCGATTACGCTGATTATTTACGCGGCCTATTTTATCTTGCGGCGCGCCATTGCCGATCGGAGCGTGCGGGGACGCGTGGGCGCCGTGTACGCCGTATTTGCATTTGCCGTGGCGGTGCCGCTGCTGTTTATTCTGCCGCGCATGACCGACTCGCTTCACCCGGGCAGCGGCGGGAATCCGGCCTTTTCCTCCTATGACTTGGACTTCCGGATGCGCCCTATCTTTTACGCCGGCGTGGCAGGATGGACGCTAATCGGCAGTTGGTTGAGTCTGCTTTATGCGCGGGTGCAGCGAACCGCCCACGAAATTGTATTGTTAAAACATCGACTTCCATGACGTTTCTATTCGACCTATCCGCTTGCGGCAAATTCCCTGTGGTGACCGTGAGCCTTGCGATCATCGTGCTCGGCATCGCCCTATACGGGCACTGGATAAGCCGCCGCCTTCATCGGGTGGAGGAGGAACTGGCAAAACTTAATCGGCATCGGCAATGAAAAAGCTCCATCTTTTTCTGATTGTAGCCATGGCCGCGGCCGTGGGCCTGCTGGTGTATGCGCTCGGCGATGCCAGCAGTTATGTGTCGTTTGCGGAGGCGTCCCGACATCCCGATAAAGAATTTCATGTGGTGGGGCGGCTGGCCGAGGGGCATTCGGTCTATTACAATCCGAGCGAAGATCCCAACCGCACGGAATTTTTCCTTACCGATCACGAAGGCAAAACGGTGAAGGTAATCTATCCGCAGCCCAAGCCCGCCGACTTCGAGCGGGCCGAGGAGGTGGTCATCATCGGGCGAATGCAAGGCGACGGCGTCTTCCTTGCTTCCAAGGTGCTGACGAAATGTCCCTCGAAATACGTGGAAAAGGACTTGAACGCGGTGACGTCGCAGTCGGATGAGTGACATTCAATATATCGGCGAATGGTTGTGGGCGGCCTATGCGGGTAAGGGCGCCGTTGCGGCGGCGTTGGCCTTGGCGGTGCTGGGCGTGGCGGCGGGCTTGCGCGCCTATTTTTATCCGGACGACCGCTGGGCGCGCCCTATCCTGCGGGCGGCGGTGTGGGGTCATTTCCTGTCGGTGGCGGCCATCGGCGCCGTCCTCTACGTGTTAATCCTGAACCATCGGTTCGAGTTTCAATATGTCTGGCAACACAGCTCGCGGGCGTTGCCGCTGAAATACGTCATCTCATCGCTCTGGGAAGGGCAGGAAGGCAGTTTCTGGCTGTGGACGTTCTGGAACAGCGTGCTGCTGTTGTTTCTGGTGCGTCGGAACTATGCGGTTACGTGGGGAGCGGCCGTGGTGGTGTTTTTGGGCCAGGTGATGTTCCTGTCGATGTTGCTGGGCGTCAAAATCGGCGACATTACCATCGGCATCAATCCCTTTCTGTTGCTTCGGGAGACGATGGCCGCGCCCATCTTTTCCCGACCCGACTACGTGTCGTTGATTCAAGACGGGACGGGCCTGAATCCGCTGTTGCAGAGCTACTGGATGGTCATCCACCCGCCGGTGTTGTTTTTGGGGTTTGCATCCGCCGGCATTCCCTTTGCGCTGGTGGCGGCCATGCTGATGAAAAAGGGCGTTCCACACTGGCTGCCGTGGACGCAGCGCTGGGCGCTGGTGGGCGGTGCTTTTCTGGGATTGGGCATCTTGCTGGGTGCGCTCTGGGCCTATGAAGCGCTCAACTTCGGCGGCTACTGGGCCTGGGATCCGGTGGAAAACAGCTCGCTGGTGCCCTGGCTGGTATTGGTGGCCGGCATTCACATGTTGCTCATCTATCAGGCTCGGCGGGCGTATCTGCGGCTGACGTTGTTCTTTTTAATGGCCGTCTATTGGCTCCTGCTCTATTCGACGTTCCTGACCCGAAGCGGTGTGTTGGGAAATGCATCGGTTCACAGCTTCACGGATATGGGGCTGGGCGGTCAGCTGATTTTCTGGCTGGCTTTTTTCGTCCTCTTGGGCACCGGCCTGTATGTGCGACGCTGGAAAGATCTCCGCGGCAAAGACATTCAAGAGAGCTTATATAGTCGGGAGTTCTGGATGTATATCGGCGCGCTTATCGTCTTTCTTTCGTCCTTTCACATCATCGTGGTGACGTCGCTGCCGGTGATCAACAAAGTGCTGGGCACCCATCTGGCCCCACCTACGGATGCCATTCAGCACTACAATCGGGTGCAGCTGCCCTTTGCAGTGATCATCCTGCTTCTGACCGCCGCGGGCATGTTCTTGGAATATCGGCGGACGCCGTCCGGCGTCTTCCTTCGGCGGCTGGGGATGACGGTGCTGATGGGATTGCTGATCACCATCACCGCCGAATGGGCCTGGCAGCTGAACACATGGGCTTACCGGTTGCTGTCGTTTGCGGGATGGACGGCTGCGATCGGGAATGGATGGATTCTGTGGGGATATCTTCGAAAGAAACGTTTTCGGCTCATCGGCGGCGCACTCTCCCACACCGGCCTGGCGGTGATGGTGTTGGGCGTGCTGGTTTCCTCGGCCAAAAAAGAGGTGATCTCCCGCAACACCGCAGGGGTGGACTTCGGCGACAACTTCTCCGTGCAATCCAAGCTGGAAAACGTGTTGATTTATCGGGATTCCACGGCATTGGTGGGGCCCTATCAGGTCCGATTCTCGGGAACGCGATGGGAGGCGCCGCAGACCTACTATCGGGTGGACTTCGCCGACACCGCCGGCCGGGAGTCCTTTACCCTCTATCCGTCGGCGCAGATTTCAAAGAACATGGGTCTCGTGGCCAGTCCCGACATCCAGAAATGGTGGGATCATGACCTGTATGTGCACATCACGGCCATCCCCGACACTTCCGACCCTGCGTTTCATGCCCGCATTCTGGCGGCCGACACCTTGCTGATGGCGCCTATCGACACCTTTACGTGGCGGCATTATCAAGTGCGGACGGAAGGGCTGTTTCAACCGGAGGATGAATCACTTTCCGACACCGCCATCCGGACCCGCCTACTGATGGTGCTGGAAGACACGCTGAGGCAAAACCGGCTGATGCTGGCCCCGGAATGGCACCTTCAAGGACGATTGGTGATGACGGTGCCCGATATGGACAGCCATCAGACTGTGCAGGCCGAGCTGTTGCAAATTCTTCCCGAACAACAGCGGCTGCGCGTTGTGCTGGCTGCACTTCAACCACCGAGCCGCCCTTACATCATCCTGAAAGCCATTGCTTTCCCGTTCATCAACCTGTTGTGGTTGGGAGGTGTGCTGATGTTGCTTGGATTCGGCGCGGCCGCCTATGGTCGAAAGCTTCCGAAAGGGAAAGCTGCGTAATATTGCCGATGGTGGGACGTTACTTTTGTGACGCTGAAAAAGAGATAAAAATCAACGCATCATGAGACCTATTCGCTTCGTCGGCTTTGCCGTTGTCACCGGCGGCCTCCTCATCGCAGGCTGTCAGACCCTGCGTCAGATGGCGCATCCGGAAGTAAGATTCAAAGACCTGAAAGTCAAAAAGCTGGATTTCGAGGGGATTACGCTGGCCGCACATCTGGGCGTGAAGAATCCGCTTCCGGTGAACATTCCCGTGGCCAAGACCGAATATCAGTTTATGGTGGAAGGAAAACCTTTCATTCAAGGGACGGAAGACCGGCAAACCATCGTAGGAAGCGGGCAGGAATCGGTCATTGAGCTTCCGGTCCGCTTTCAATGGCGCACGCTTTACCGGACGGTCAAATCGCTTGCCAAGCAAGACAGCTTTGCTTATACCCTGAAAGGAAAGATGCACCTTCGCCTTGGCGAACAGCAATCGGTGGCGGTGCCTTTCGAGCGGGCGGGAAAATTGCCCGTGGTGCGCATGCCCAAACTGGAAATGCAAGACGCCCGCATCATGCATGCCGGCACCGACTTTGTGGAGATCGCCGCCCAGGTCGGCGTGCATAATCCGAATCCTTTCCCGCTGTTCATCACCGCTGTGAAAGGGGAAGCCATGGTGGGCGACATTCGTGGAATCCGCCTTCATTCGGGCGAGGAAATCGACATTCCCGGGAAGGAAGCCCGTCCGATCACCCTTCGGATGCGCATCGACCTGCGGGACCTGGGGCTGGCCGCCGTCCGCATGTTTATGGGCAATCAGCTTCCTTCTTTTCTTTTACAAGGTAAATTGATAGGACAACTGCCCATCAAGGAATTGTCGAACCCGACGGTGACCGTTCCTTTGAAGTTGGAGGGGAAACTTCGGAAATAAGCGACGGATGGGCATCAGGGTGGGGATTCTGAGTGACACACACGGCCATATCGACGAAGGGATCTTGCGACATCTGTCGGAATGTGATGAGATCTGGCACGCCGGCGACATCGACAGTCCGGTGGTATTGGATGCACTCGAAGGACTGGGGGGCACGGTGCGCGCCGTTCACGGCAATGTGGACGGGCCGGAAATCCGATCGCTGGCACCGCCTTATCAAGCATTCACCGTCGAGGGGCTCCGGATCTTTATCACCCACATCGCCGGCTACGGCGATCGCATGCCTGCCGAACTGCTGTCTTACTATCAAGAACACCCCTTTGACGTGTTGGTGTGTGGACATACGCACGTGCTGAAAGTGCAACGGATGACGCCGGGCAGCGTGCTTTACATCAACCCCGGGGCCTGCGGTTTTTTCGGTCCGCATCGGGTGCGGACGTTACTGGTGGGCACCCTTGAAAACCGTCGATTCACCGAGCTCTCAGCCATCGAGCTGGGACCACGCACTCCCCATGCGGATTGACGTTATCTGCCTTTTTCCTCACCTGCTAACGCCTTTTCTACAAGAAGGCGTCATCGGGAAGGCGCTGGCATCGGGAAAAGCCGCCGTGCACCTGCATAATCTATTCGACGACGCTTTGCCGGGCGGCCGACACAAGCGCCAGGTGGACGACTACCCTTACGGGGGCGGCGCAGGCATGATCTTACGGCCCGAGCCGCTGGCCGCCGTGCTCGACCGGCTGCTGGCCGCCCGCCGCTACGACGAAGTAATTTATCTCACCGCCGACGGCGAAGTGTTCACGCAGGGCCTCGCCAACGAACTGTCGCTCAGAAGAAACTTGATTCTCATCTGCGGGCGCTATAAAGGAATCGACCAGCGCATTCGCGACCTTTACGTGACCCGCGAGCTTTCGATCGGCGACTATGTGATCAGCGGCGGTGAACCGGCTGCGGCGGTGGTCATCGATGCGGTGGTGCGGCTGTTGCCGGGGGTGTTGGGGGATGAGACGGCGGCGCTTTCCGATTCCTTTCAGGATGGTCTGCTGGACCCGCCGTGGTACACCCGCCCGCCGGAATTTAAGGGGTTGCAAGTGCCGGACGTTTTGCTGTCAGGCAATCATCCGGCTATCGAGCAGTGGCGCCTCGAACAGGCCATGAAAAAAACCCGACAGCGGCGACCCGATCTATGGAAACGCTGGGAAACCTCGCACAAAGAGAGGAAAGAATAATCCTCAACCTTCGGGACGGCTTTCATATGCGGCCCATGCCCGGGCCAGGGCCCAATCTTGTTCGGTGGTAATCTTAAAGTTCAACCGGCTTCCCTCATACAGCGACACCGGATACATGGCGGCCTCGACCACGGCGGCGTCATCCGTGAAGTGGGGCTGATAGGGCTGCTGATAAGCTGCGTAGAGCCGGCCGTACCGGAAAAGCTGGGGCGTTTGCACCATACGGAGATGCGCTCGGGGAAAGGGTTTCCATTCTTGCAGCTGGTGGATGCGCATCGAGTCGTAGGGCGGAACGGCGGGGACGGCGGCGCCTGTCTTCATCACCTGTTGAAGGCCGCGCCGGATGAGGGGACGATCCACGAAAGGACGGGCGGCATCGTGGACGGCCACAATGTCGTCTTCTTTGGCGGTTTCGGCCAGCCGTTCAATGCCGCTTTTGACAGAGAAAAAACGTTCTTTTCCGGCAGGTGCCCAGTAGATTTTTTCAGTTGGAAAGAAACGGGCGCCGGCCTTGGTGATGCGGTCTTGATGGTCGGGATGGGTGACCACCACCAGGCGAAACCCTTCGGCAGCAAAAGGACCAGCCGCCCACACCCACACCGGCATGCCATTCAGGAGGCGGAATTGCTTGGGAACATTTCCCTTCATGCGGGCGCCCACACCGCCCGCCACGATAACGGCCCAGCGGGTCGGCATCAGAGGATCAGCATGGTGTCGCCGTATTCACCGAAGCGATAGCCCTCTTTGATGGCTTCTTGATAGGCTTTTTTGATCAGGGGTCGTCCGCCGAAGGTGGCCGCCATGATAAAGAACGGCGTCTTGGGGAAGTGGAAGTTGGTCACGAGCCCGGTGATGATAGGCGACTGGTAGGGCGGGAAGAAGAAGCGTTCGGTCCACCCTTCGTGTTCGCGCAGAAGGTTGTCGGCGGAGAGGCTGGCATCGACGGCCCGCCACGTCGAGATGCCCACGGCGATGATGCGGCGTTTGTTCAGCTTGGCCTCGTTGACGATGCGGGCGGTTTCGGCCGGCACGTGGAACCACTCAGCATCGAGGGTGTGCTTGACGAGGTTTTCGACCTCGATGCGCCGGTAGGCGCTGATGCCCATGTGGAGTGTGACTTCGGCGAAGTGAACGTCTTTGACGTGAAACCACTTCATCAACTCCCGACTGATGTGGAAGCCCGCCGAAGGCGGGACGATGGCGGCGGGATATTTGGCGAAGATGGTATGGAAATAAACTTCATCAATCTCGTTGGGTCGGCGCTGAATGTAATACGGCAGGGGAAGTTCGCCGACTTTGTCGATGAGGGCGTAAAACTCTTCGGGCGTGCGGTCGTAAAGGAATTTGATGGTTCGGCCGCGGGAGGTGGTGTTGTCGATGACTTCGGCTTCGAGGACAAGTTCGTCGGCGGCGGGATCGCCGAAGTAAAGCTTGTTTCCGGTTCGGATTTTTCGGGCGGGTTCGACGATGGTGTCCCAGATATACTCATCGGGGTCGATTTCCCGCATCAGGATGATGCTGACGTCGGCGTTGGTTTTTTCTTTTTTCCCGCGAAGGCGGGCTTTAAATACCTTGGAGTTGTTGGCGACGATGACGTCGCGGGGGGCCAGGTATTCGACGATGTGTTTGAATTTCCGGTGTTCGATTTTTCCGGAGTCTCGATGGACCACCATCATGCGGCATTCGTCCCGAAACTCTTCGGGGTCTTGGGCGATAAGTTCCAGCGGCAGATCGAACGAATAGAAAGAGAGCTTGGGCATACAACAGGCGCTTTGGCGAAATAAACGGGGCGAAAATACAAGATCGTTCCCATGGGCGGATAATCAGGCGGGAGATGGATAGGGATTCCGTAGGAGAGAAGGAAAGGCATGCCCGCCTCTGGACCGGATGCCGGGCGTCGTTTTTCAGGCAAAGGCCGTTACTTTGTCTGAAAAGAAAGGTGCAGATGGGGTGGCGCCAAAAGTTTCTGTCGTATCTGGCCCAGACCACCGATATGCCGATGTTGGTGGAGGTGTCGCATGCCGAAGGGAACTTCATTTACGGCCCGGATGGAAAAGCTTATCTGGACCTTATCTCGGGGATCGGGGTGTCGTCGGTGGGGCATCATCATCCTGCGGTGGTGAAGGCGGTTCAAGCGCAGGCGGCGTCGCATGCGCACGTGATGGTGTATGGTGAGTTTGTTCAGCCGGTCCAGATTCGGCTGGCGGAGCGGCTGCTTGAGAAGTTGGGGCCGCCTTTCGAGCAGGTTTATCTGGTCAATTCGGGCAGTGAAGCTGTGGAAGGGGCGCTTAAGCTGGCGCGGCGCTACACGGGTCGGCCGTGGATTGCGTTTTTCGACCATGCCTATCACGGGAGCACGGCGGGTGCGCTTTCAGTGGCGGGGGCGTCGTGGCTGGCGCGGGGCTATCGGCCCGTGACGCCGGGGACACGCCGCCTTCCCTTTAACGACATCGCAGCGCTGGAAACTATCGACAAACACACGGCGGCGGTCATTATTGAGCCCGTTCAGGGCGAGGCGGGCGCCCGGCCGGCCGATCCGGCCTTTTTGGCCGCGTTGCGGCGGCGGTGTGATGAGACCGGTGCCCTGCTCGTCTTCGACGAGGTGCAAACGGGAATGGGACGCACAGGCCGCTGGTTTGCCTTTCAAGCATACGATGTGGTTCCCGACATCATCGTGTTGGGGAAGGCCCTGGGCGGCGGCTACCCGCTGGCGGCCTTCGCCGCCCGCCGGTCGGTGATGGAAGTGCTGACGCACGACCCGATGCTCGGACACATCACCACGTTCGGCGGTCATCCGGTGTCGTGTGCGGCGGCGCTGGCCGCCATGGAGGTGATGGAAGCGGAAAAGCTGATGGAAGGCGTGGCGGAGAAAGAGCGGATTTTCCGTGAGGTGTTGCCGGATGTCCGCGGTCAGGGGCTGCTGTTGAGTGTTCCGACCGATTCGTTTGCCCACACCAAAGCTGCCATAGCCCGCCTGCTGGACGCCGGCGTTATCACCGACTGGTTCTTATTCGAACAGTGTCGGCTTCGGATAGCGCCCCCGCTGACACTGACGCCGGGGGAAGCCCGGGATGCCGCGCGGGTGCTTCGAGACGCCATCGAAGCCACGCGGGAAAGATGATGGAAGCGCCCATAGGAGCACGGCGTTACTGCGTCTTCCCGTAAATAACCCCTCCCGGCCGTCCCTTGAAAAGGGGAAGAGTATCTGGTTTGCGTGAGGGGACCGAAGGGCGCCGAGCGTAAGCGAAGGCGGCCCGACCCGAAGGCGCCCGACCGCGCTCGTCGCCTGAGCGAAGTCGAAGGCAACGGGCGAAAGGCGCCGAAGGGACACGCCCTATTCTATATTATCTTCTTCCTCCGACGATGCGGCGGACGGTTCGGTTCGTTGGGCTTTCAGCAGTTCGATGCGGCGTTCGTTGCCGCGCATGACTTCGAACTCATAGGGCGGGATGGTCACCTTCTCGCCGGGGCGCGGGATGCGGCCGGCCTCGTGCACGATGAGGCCGCCGAGGGTCTGATAGTCGCCTTCGGGGAGGCCCATGCCGTATTTTTCGTTGAGATAATCGACTTCGAGGCGGGCGCTGAGCTCGTAGGTGTCGTCGCCCACTTTGCGCTCTCGGAGGCGGCGCTGGTCGAACTCGTCTCGGATGTCGCCGACCACTTCTTCGAGGATGTCCTCGAGCGTGACGATACCGACGGGCGTGCCGTATTCATCGGTGACGACGGCCAGATTTTTATGTTCGGCGATCATCTTCCGGAGGGCCCGATCGGCCTTCATGGATTCGGGGAAGACGGGCGGCGTGATGAGGATGTCCCGAAGGTTGCGGGGCCGCGTGAACAGGCTGACGGCATGGACGTATCCGACGATGTTGGTGGGGTCGCCGTCATAGACGACGATGCGGCTGAGGCCGTGTTCCCGAAAGCGCTGTCGGAGGGCTTCTTCGCCGGCGTTGATGTCGATATTGACCACTTCATTGCGGGGCACGAGGCAATCCCGCAGCCGGATGTCGGGAAATTCGAGGGCCCGCCGCACCATCAAGGCCGACTCGGAACGCTTCCGGCCGCGGGGCACGACCAGCAGATACCAGTCGCGAAGCGAGAAGGAGGAGCCTTCGTTGAGGTCCAAGCCGACCAGACGGCCCACGCCCTGAATGACCACTTGCACCAGCCAGAAAATCGGGTAAATAAGCAGATACCAGGCCGCCAAAAAAGGAACCAGGCGCAACAGCAGGCGCTCGGGCATCCGATAGAAAAGGGCCTTGGGAAAATATTCACCGAACAACAAAACGATCAGGGTGGACAGCACGGTGGTCAGCCAAAAGTCAAGGGCGGGGCTCCATGCCGCGCCGTGGGCGACGGCCGCCGCCTGCACCACCCGGGCAAACAAAATGGAAAAAACAACCAGCACCAGGTTGTTGCTGATCAGAATCAGCAAGATAAATCGGGAGGGATGGCTGAGCACTTTGGAGAGGAAGCGTCCGATCCATCCCGTCCGTCGGGCTTTCACCAGCAGATAAAGGCGATGGGCGGCATAGAACGCTATTTCGGAGCCGGAGAACACGGCCGAAAGCACAAGGGCTATCAATGCCCCCAGCCCCGCGCCCCATATGGTCGCTAACGGAACGTCATCCATGACTTCCCTGCCGGTCTATGCAAAGCGCTTTATTCATTCTCCGAAAGAGATGAGCGGCTGGCCCTTTTCCACAGCCTGTCCGGGCGTCACGTGGATGGTTTTCACTACGCCGGGGCCTTCGGCTTTGATGATGTTTTCCATTTTCATGGCTTCGAGGACCAGCAACGGCGTGCCCTTTTCGACGGCCCGCCCTTCTTCCGCCATGACTTTGAGGACCAGCCCGGGCATAGCGGCTTTGAGGGTGGCCGATGCTGCTCGGCTTTTGCCTTTGGGGCGGAGGGTGTCGCGCAATTGGTCGAGGGGCGATCGGACGGTCACTTCGGCACTGAAAGGCCCCGATACCATTTCCCATCCGCCGTTCGATTTTCGGGCGGCCAGCAGCACCTGTCCTTCCTCATCGGTGATCTTCCAGCGCCCGTCGGGGAGGCGTTCGACCGTTCCTTTCCAGGGGCGGCCGTCCACCCGGAGCGTGCCGTTGCGCGCCTCGACGGCATGCGTCCTTCCCTCGATGTGAATTTGCCAGCTATGCCGCTCCATCCGTTTGCTTCAGAAAGTAAGGGTCCAGCACCTGTCGGATGCGTCCGAAGACTTCGTCGATGGTGCCCACACCGGGGATGTGTTGCAGTTTTCCCTGTTGGGCGTAATAATCCTGCACGGGAGCGGTTTTTCGCTGATATTCCTCGAACCGGCGCCGGATGACGGCTTCGTTGTCGTCGGCCCGTCCCTGTTGTCGGGCCCGTTGTAGAAGGCGCTTGACGAGCTCTTCCTGTGGGACGTCGAGCGCAATGACGACGTCCACCTTCTTTCCCATAGAGGCAAGCAGGCGGTCGAGGGCTTCGGCCTGCGCATTGGTTCGGGGGAATCCGTCAAAGAGGAATCCTGCTGCGGTGGGTTGTTGTTCCAGGGCCGAGCGCAACACTTCGACGGTCAGTTCGTCGGGCACCAGCCGGCCGCTTTCCACGAGGGCCTTAATCTGCTCGCCGAGGGAGCTGCCGCTGCGGATTTCCCGCCGAAAAATGTCGCCTGTGGCAATGTGTGTGATGCCGTATGCTTGGGCGATTTTCTGGGCCTGGGTGCCTTTCCCCGCGCCCGGCGGTCCGAAAATGACGATGTTGACCATGAAGGTTAGGATTTCAGTGCATAAATGCCGGGCAAATTTCGCCCCAATTGATTGTAGTCGAGCCCATATCCCAGTAAAAAGATATTGGGCACCTCAAACCCCACATAATCGATTTGCAGCGGAACTTTCAGGGCCTCCTTCTTGAACAGCAGTGCGGCTATTTTCACGGCCTGCGGTTGATATTCCTGCAATTTCTCCATCAAGTATTGCATGGTCAACCCCGAATCGACGATATCTTCGAGAATTACGATATAGCGGTCTCGCAACGATTCGTTGAGGCCGATGAGTTCTCGGATTTTCCCCACGGAATGCGTGCCCTGATAGGAAGCCAGTTTCACAAAAGATATTTCACTTAAAAAGTTAAGGTTGCGCAGCAGGTCGGCGGCAAAGAAGAACGACCCGTTCAGAACGGCCAGAAAAAGCGGGTTCTTATCGGCGAGTTCTTGATTCATCCGGTCGGCAATTTCTTTGACACGCCGAGCCACTTCCTCGCCGGAGATGAGCTCGCAGAACTCCTTATCGTGAACGGTCACACAGGGAGGAAACATACCGGCCGTTCGTTAGCGTAAGAGCATCACCCGACCTCTGTAATGATGGGGCACGCCCTTGATATCGGAAATTTTGATGCTATAAAAATACAACCCCTCCGGTGCCGGGCGCCCGTTGAGCATGCCGGACCACCCTTCCCGCACATCATGCGTCCGAAACACCTCTTTTCCCCATCGGTTATAGATGATGAACTCATATTGCCGATAGACGTCGGTGGTATGTGATCGGCCATAAAGAATAGACGGCTTGAAGATATCGTTGCGGTCATCTGCGTTTGGCGTAAAGGCGTTGGGGATGTATATCAGAAGTGCCAGATCGGGGCAGACCTTATTGGAATAGCTCTGGTCCACCGAGTCGGGGTTTGTGTTCCGTTCCGTAGCCAACACCTTATAGCATAGGATCGTATCGACCACTCGGGCGGGGTCAGTGGTGCTGTCAGTATAGGTAGTGGTTCCGCCGCCGAGCGTGGCCAACACCTCATAATCTCCATTCGCCTGCAATCGAAGGACTTTGTAGTGGTCCACGCCTTGCGGCCAATCGCCATAGGGCGTCCATTGAAGGGTGACGGTTTTATTAGGGTTCACGGTCGCCTGCAGCCATATGGTCTTTCCAAGGTTGCTCCATGGGCCGGGATAGCCGCAGTCATCCAGGGTGCGCACCCGATACCACTGCGAGGCCACCGTCGGGTCGGTCATCGTATCCAACCATTGCGTAGAAGAAGAGGCGGCGTAATCGTCGTGCCACGTCCCCGCCGTATCGCGCCATGAAATCTGATATCGAAGCAGATTTTTCTGCATGCCCGGCATCCATTCCATTGCTACATGATGGTTGGGCGTCACACTGACGTAATAGAGCTCGTAAGGCGCCGATTGATATTGATAAAAGGGCGTGTCGCAATCCATATTGCTCAGCGAGACAAATGCCTTGTTATCAGGATGAACGACTTCTACATAATAGCAATATTCTCGGTCACACAGGCCCGAATCGATATAGAAGGTGTCGGTGGTGGCTGCGATGAGAACGGCTGTCGAATCTTCGATGCGATATACTCTGTATGTAAGGGTGGTATCCCATCCCACGTAAGGGGTCCAGTCGAGCCGGAGGGTTCGTTGTCCTTGGGGGGTCACGGTAAGGAGCATCAGACAATGTGCATCGGCGGGTGACCCTTCCAGGCCGCAGATATCCCTGATTTTAAGGGTATAGCAATAGCGGGCGGTGTTGACATCAATGGGCGGGATCGAATCGATATATTGCGTATTGCCCATTCGATCTACAGAATCAATGATACCGCTGTTGCCGAAGTTATCCGAACGGACAATCAAATAACGGGCCACTTCAAAAGCATCGACCGAATCCCATCTTAGTTCACCATATTGAAAATTAAACGTGGACACATAATCCAGCGTGGGCGGTGCGGCGGGCACCGTATCCAACACGGTCACCACCTGCACCTGGATGGTGGTGTCAACACATCCGTGAATATCCTGAACGGCAAGCGTGATGGAAAAGATTCCATCCTTGCCGTAATAATACGGTGTTGGATTGGGCAGGTTGGAGGTGTCGGCGTCGGTGGTGATGTCACCGAACTCCCACCACCACCGCACCAGCGGGTAGTCGCCATACGAGAGGTCCTGCAAGCGCAAAGAGTCATCATAGCAAAGCAGCGAATCCAACACCTTGAAATCGGCCACCGGCAACGGATGGGCCACGATATAATCGGGTTTCAGTGCGGTATCGGAACATCCGAAATCGGAAAACGCCACCAGTTGCACCGAATAGGTGTCGGGTGCCAGGTAAGTAAAGGTTACGGTGTCACCGTTCTGGTCGATGGTGCCGTTATTATCCATATCCCATCGCCAGATGGCGGCTTTGTGGCTGCTTGCCTGAAAAGTGGTGGTTAAAGGGACGCACCCCTCCACGGGGGCGCCGCTAAAATCGACCCGCGGGCGGATATAGACCACGATGCTGTCTTGCTGCAACGACAGTTTGGGATATACAATGACGCATCCGGTTTCATCCGCCGCAAGCATACTGGGATAAAACACCTGATAGTCGAGGGTGGTGTCTTGCACCATATAGGTGTGAGCGGTCGGGAACGTGGTATCAAACGGCGAACCGTCGCCGAAGTCAAAGAACAACTGCCCCACGTTCTGACTGGAATCGACAAACATCACGGTGAGCGGTTCACACCCCAAGTTATTCAGCATCGTAAAACGCGGCTTAGGACCCACCACGGTAATATACTCGTCCTTCACCACCGTGTCCCGACACCCGTGTGCGCTTTCGCCGACGGCCTGGACGGTAAAGCCGCTGCCCTGCCCGCCCGAGTTTGTTTGATATACGTGAATGGCGGTAGAATAAGGCGTTGTAATCGGCGGGGAGCCGTCACCGAAGTCCCAATAAAACGTGGTGGCATGATTCACATTTACCGTCTGGAAGGTTACGAACACGGGTGCACAGGAATAAAGCGTGTCCGGGGAATAAAAGTCGAGGGTGACGCGCTCGACGTATATCGAGTCGTAAACAGTGTCTTTACATCCGGCACCGTTTTCTCCAATCAGCCGAATCGCATACCAACCGGAATCCGAGAACGCCACCTGTGGGTCGGACACCGTGTCGGCGGGCAAGATGGATGCCGTCCCCCCCGGAAACACATCCCACTTCAAGTGGATGACGTCTCCATTGGAAGCATTTTGAAGGGCAAGCGTGTCTCCAAAACACAAGAAAGACGCCCCCTTGGAGAAGCCGGCTGTGGTGCCCATCCGGACGGGCGTTGGGACCGTCACCGAGTCGTAACACCCTTCACCGTTGGTGACCACCAACACCACCTGAAAGGTGCTTTCATCGTTCGAAAAAAGCGTGGCGGTGGTGGAAGCATTGGTCGCCGAAGCGATGGACACCGAATCATCGGGGTCGGCCGGGAACACATACCACTGGTAAGTCATCGGCAGGGCGAATCCGGCGTTGATCACCGACTGCATGCTGAGGGTCATGGAAGGCGGACATCCCAGCGTGGGCGTCACGTTGGCCGTCACCGCCAGCTTTCGGACGGTAATGTAGTTGTTCTTGACGATGGTGTCGGTGCAGGTGCCGGCTCCGGCGATGAGGGTGACTTTATAGGTGCCCGGGACCGTGAGGTTCACTGTCGGCGCACCGCCCGATGCGGTCACCACCGTGCCCGAATCCACATTCAACAATTCCCATGAATAGGCATAGGGAAAGTCGGCGGGCGTGGCGACGGCCGTCAGATGAATGGGCGTGCCTACACATACAAAGGGGGTATCCACCGAAAAATCCACGGTGGGCACATGGGCACAAAAGAGGTCTTCCACCGTATCGACGCCGACGCATCCACTCGACGATTCGATGCGGTATATTGCATCATAGCACCCCGTATCGGGGGGATGAAAGGTAAAGGCAAATTCCGGCGTGTCCACGATCGAATCGAGGATGGTGGTTCCCGCCGTATCCAGCACATACCAGGTGTAAAAGAGCGTATCGTTTGGGTCGGAAGGCAGGCCCAGGCTGCCGCCGTCCACCAGAATAATGGAATCATACACACACACGGCGGAAGGCTGTGCGCCGGGCACCGGCTGGATGGAGTCGATAACGATAAAGTTCGCCTTTCGAATGGTGTCTATACACCCGTTGGCCTGGGTAATTTGTAAAAAGACATCATATTTCCCGAAGTCGTTGTAGGTCCAGGAGGGCACGTTGGATGTGGAAGTGCCCAATACGGTGGTGTTGTCTTTGTCATAAAACTTCCACAGATAGGTAACGGTGGATGAGGCCGAGGATGCATCTACAAAACCGGCGGTAAAGGGCGGCGAGCAGTCTCGGGTTTGGGCGGCGGAGAAGTCGGCATGATTGGCGGAGACATCGATCAGGCTCGAGTAGGTCCGGCTGTTGCTGCATCCGTTGTAGGAAAAAGCCACCGTAACGTCGTGGGTGCCCGGGATGTCATATTGGACCCGCACCGAGTCGGGCATGGAGTCGACGATGATGTTGCCGCCGGGCACAGTCCAGCTGAAGGTGCCGGGATAGGCGGTTGGATTATTCATCGTAAACAGGACCGACTCGCCCTGACAGAGGGATGTGCTGGAAGGTGTCATCGACAGGTCGGCTGTATCCCCCACCTGAATATAGTTCGATTGAGTCAGCGAATACATACATCCGCCCTGCGTGGTGACTGTCAGGATGACGTCGTATTTGCCCGGCGTATTATAAGTGATGTTGGGTGGGGTATTTCCCGAATAAGATGAAGGGCTTCCACCCGGGAAGTTCCACAGCACATTCGTGATAGATGCAGAACCTTTCACAACACTGCCGGTGAAGGATGTGAGCAGCGGACGGCATCCCACCCGAAACGGCGAGGAAAAAGACATCGAAGGGGGCGCAGCCACAAAGACCACCGAATCTTGGGTGACAATCGTATAGCATCCGGTCGAGTCAAACACCCGCAGGATCACGCTTTTCCATCCGGGGGTGTTGAAGGTATGGGTAATCGTCCGACCGGCGTTGAGATAGGTGACGCCGTCGATTACCCAGTCTCGGGTCGAATCCTGATAGTTGACGTCTGTGAATGTAACCGACTGTCCCACGTTACACAGCACCGTCGTATCCACCGTAAAGGTGGGGTTGGCGATGCCGCCGATATTGACGAAGTTGTTTTTAACCACCTCACAAGTATCGCTTCCGGTGATTACCCGCAGTTTCACCGTATAATGACCGGGCGAGAGATAGAATCGGTTCATCGAATCCAGCCCCGGCACAAAGCCGTTGCCCAGTCCAAAGTCCCAATAGATGGTAGCGTTATTCGGCACGTTCTGGGCCACAAACTCCACTTTCAGCGGCGGGCATCCGGTGGTGGTGTCGGCCACAAAGTCAAGGCCGGGCGGACACTGGGCATGGCCGCTCTGTGCTGCAAACAGCCACAGCAAGAGAGCCGCGGCGCCCCATCGTATAGACCGATATGGCATTAGATTCTTTTTACCCACGGCAATAATACAGGAAACGGGCTTTTCAGAGAAAGTTCTCGGAATGCCGGGCTTTCATCCGGCCGCCCTCGATTTCATATATCTTTCCAGGGAACTTCCGTATCAGGGGATAGTCGTGGGTGACGATCATCACCCCAATCTGGTCTTTGACACATTGCGTAAGGGCGGCCATCACTTCTTCGGACGTGACGGGGTCTAAATTTCCGGTGGGTTCATCAGCCAAAATCAACGGCGGTTGATTGAGCAGGGCCCGGGCGATGGCCACGCGTTGTTGCTCTCCACCCGAAAGCTGATAAGGATATTTTCCACGGTGGGCTTCCAGACCGACCTGCCGGAGCACCTCACCGATGCGCCGCTTCATCAGGCCCTGCTTTTTCCATCCCGTGGCTTTGAGCACAAAGGAGAGGTTCTCTTCGATCGTGCGATCGAAAAGCAATTGAAAATCCTGAAATACGATACCAAGGTTACGGCGCAATCGAGGGATGTCCGAACGACGAAGTCCAGAAAGCGATATGCCCGCCACCTCTACTTTTCCTCCCAACAAGGGAAGTTCTCCGTAAAGGGTTTTGAGCAGGGTGCTCTTGCCGGTGCCGGTGCGACCAATCAGATACACCAACTCGCCCCGCTGCACTTCCAACGTCACATCCCGAAGGAGCGGCACATGATCAATACCGAAGACAGCCCCTTCACAACGAAGCACCTGCTCGGTCATGAGGCGGCTTCCTTTTGCTCATAACATACGATACGGCCGTAGGGCGTCTGCTCCAGCAGTTCTTTCAATGCCCGCCGATCTTTCGGATGATGAATACCCAATTGCTGAAAAATCTTCTCTTCCCGGTCCAGACGAATGTAATACAGCAATGAGAACGACTCGTCCCGCACTTGCAAGTAGCTGGGAATCTTATTCGACGACTCGACCTTCAATAAGAAAAACCGCCGCACACCCATGGTCGGCTCACTTTCCAACAAAGGTAACATCCCACATTCATTCAGCCGGCACAGCCGAGGGAACAGGTCGGCGGTGATAAAACATCATGGTCAACCCAAGCACAAACACGAGCGCGCCGGTCATCTGATGAAGCACGCCCCAAAAACGGGGAACGTTCAGCATAATGACGACGATGCCGAAGATGATCTGCGTGCTGAGCAGAAGAAGCAAGGCCGCGCCCACCTTAAAGAGGGCCGACTTTCGGCAGCACCGCCACAACTGAAAATAGGCATACAAAAACACCGTCAACACCACAAAGGCCCACCACCGATGGATAAAATGGACGGTAATGGGGTTTTCCACCAGATTCACCCACATCGGCTTTAAGATGGACAACAGCCCGGAAGGCAACCATCGGCCGCCCATCAGCGGAAACGTATCCGACACATGACCGGCTTTCAGTCCCGCCATGAAAGCCCCGTAGATCATCTGCACAATAAGCAAGATCATGAACCAACGAAAGGTCCGCAAATAAGCAGCCGGCAACGGACCGTCAGACGGCGGCCGGACCGCCCGCCGCAGAAACTCGGTCCACGACAGCGCCAAGATCGTCAATGCCAGCAACAGATGCAACATCAGCCGATAATGACTGACCGACGGCCGATCTTGCAGGCCGCTTTTAACCATCAGCCATCCCATCACGCCCTGGCCCAAGAAAAGCACCACCAGCATGCCAAACTTGCGGACCTCTGCTTTGGTCAACCGCCGCCGAAGCCACCAGTATAAATAAGGCAACACCACCATCAGGCCCACCAACCGGCCCACCAGCCGGTGAAACCATTCAATGTAAAATATTTTCTTATATTCTTCCAGGGACATTCCCTGATTGATCTTCCGGTATTCCGGAGACTGCTGATATTTTTCAAACTCGGCCTGCCACTGCGCCGGCGTAGAAGGCGGGAAAACCCCCATGACCACATTCCATTCCACAATGGAAAGGCCGGCCCGGGAAAGGCGTACATATCCACCCAGACCAATCATAAACACCACCCAGAACGAGACCATCAACAACCACAGCGTTTTCGGCTCCCGCCACCATCCAGATCGCATCAGAGGACTCTTTGCATCATCAGAAGAAAAAGACAAAATAGACAATCAGCAACACCACCATGAGCATCGGCAATGAATAACGCATGATATATCCGAAAAAGGACGGCATGCGAATCCCGACCTGTTCGGCGATGGATTTCACCATGAAGTTGGGGCCGTTGCCGATGTAAGTCATAGCTCCGAAGAACACAGCCGCCACTGATATGGCCTCCAAATAATGCGGATGTTCATTCGCAAAAGCAACCACCTGTGCCGGGACGTTAATATCCAGCCCCACCTTGGCCATGGCGGCAGCCAGGAAGGTCAGATAGGTGGGCGCATTGTCCAGCACCGACGAGAATGCCCCCGTAGCCCAATAGAGCAAGTCCACCGTGATAAGCTTCTGCCCCTCGGGGCTGGATGCAAACTCGCCCACCAGGGCCAGCGCCGGAATCATTGTCCCGAAGATGCCGATGAACAGGAAAGCCACCTCTTTGATGGGTTCAAAGTCAAACTCATTACCGCGCAGACATTCCTTATCGGCGTATTTATAGGAGAAATACATCACCGCCAGCATGATCAACTCCCGAACGAACGACACCCGAATGCCCTCAATTTCCAGCGCCGGCACCCAGTCGAAAACGGCCGGATCGAGGAACACCGCCCCGATGACCACCCCCAGCCACAGGAAGTTTTTCTTGCCCTTAAACGCTATTTTGCCGGAACTTTCCGAGGGCTCTTCCTGCATGCCCAGCCACTTGACATAGTTCCGTCGATCGATAAAATAGAAAAAGAGCGCCAGCAAAACGAGCGCAAACAGCCAGATAAACCACACTTTCTTCAAGACCCAAAAGAAGGGCACGCCTTTGAGGTAGCCCAGAAACAGCGGTGGGTCGCCGATAGGGGTGAGCGCTCCGCCCACATTGCTAATCATGAAGATGAAGAAGATGATATGATAGGGCTGAATGCGCTTCCGGTTCATCCGGATGAAGGGGCGGATGAGCAACATGGAAGCGCCTGTGGTTCCGATAATATTGGAAACGACAGAGCCAATCAACAGCATCCCCACATTCTGCAGCGGCGTGCCCGCTTTATCCACCTTAATCAGGATACCGCCGGAGGCCACATACAACGATCCCAACAGGGCGATAAACGACACATACTCGGCCAGAGTGTGGACAGGCCGGTGGTAGTCATGAAAATAAAAAAGATAGGTAAAAATCATCAGTGCTCCTAACACCACAGCTATCACCGGATAACGACGATGCCAGAAGTGCGGGTAGAAAATGGGCCCGGTGGCAATCATCAACAACAACACCACAAAAGGAATCACCAGAAAGGGCGGTGTATGCTCGGCATGATGGGCTTGCTGAACGGCATGTTCGGCGCCGGCCGGCGCACTGGCGGCGGCAAAGGCTTGATGACCGCCCCACGCAAACACCGTCAGAAGAAGCGCCATCCACAGCCATCGAGGGAATCGCAGCAGGTTCATGATAGAAGAAAACAACCGTTTAAGCGGCGCAAAAGTAACAGCTTGGCCGCCGGAAACGGGGCGGATGTGACTTATCCCGCCCGTTCACGCCGCAACGCCGCCAACAGTGAGGGCAACAACAACAAGTTGGCGATATAGGCCATCAACATTGCCAGGGCCACGAGCTGGCCGAGGATTTTAATTCCGCCGAAAGAAGAAAACATAAAAATCGAGAAACCGATGATGAGCACGAGGGAGGTGTAGGTCATGCTTCGCGCCGTTTCAGCGAATGCCACCCTGACCAGCCCCGGCGCCGCCATGCGGCGGTAGCGCATCTCGTGCCGATAACGGGCCAGAAAGTGAAGGGCGTCGTCCACACCAATTCCCAGCGAAATACTGAACACCACAATCGAAGAGGCATTCAAGGGAATTCCAAACAGCCCCATCATGCCGGCCACCCACAACAACGGCAACAGGTTGGCCGTCAACACCACCGCAATAATGCGCCGGTTCCGAAACAACCACCCCAGCAGCAGCGCAATCAACACCACCGCCAGGACCACGCTGGTACCCAGACTGTTCAACAGATAACGGGTGTTTCGCTGAAACAGCACGCTGAGTCCGCTGAACGAAATGTCCTTAAAGGCAGCCCGCAACGACGGCGTGATCGCCCGGTCCAGCTGACGAATCAGCATCTTAATATGACGGCTGCCGATGTCCGGAATCCAGCCGAGAATACGCACCATCGTGGCGCCCGACGAGATGAGCGGAAAGGTTTGCAGCGAGTCGCGGCTGTGCAAACTCCGCTGCAGATAACCCACCAGAAAGGGCCATTCCCGTCCTGTGGGCAGCGAATAGCGCGCCGGATTGCCGTTGTAATAGACCTGCCGGAGATATTTCACCAGGTTGGCCGGCGAGAAAGCCCGCCTAATCTCCGGGCGTTGCGCCATCACCTGCTGGATGGAATCCACCTTGCGCCACGTCTCCAATCGCCGAAGCTGCGAGTTGTCTTTCAGCCGCACCAACACGTCAAAAGAAAACACCCCACCGATGCGCTGCTCGATGTGTTGAAAGTCATGATACACATCACTGGCATGGGGCACATTGTCCATAAAACGGCTGACCACCTTCATCCGGCTCACCCCATAAATTGATAACAACGTCATTACCCCTACGCCTCCCCACAGCAGGTGCCGGCGGGCGAAGATGAGTACCTGAAACCGGTGCAACACCCACCGCATCACCGGATTGTCCAGATACTGCGTCTTCCGCTCGGAAGGCGCCGGAAAGATCATAAAGAAAATCGGCAACAACACCAACGACACCACATACAGTAAAAAGATGTCGATGGCGGCCACCCGGCCGAACTCCCGCAGGATAGGGCTGTCCACCAATCCCAGCACGCCGAACCCCACCGCCGTGGTCAGATTGGTCATCAACATCACCGGCCCGATCTTCTCGACCGTGCGCACCAGCGCCTGCCGCTTGCTGCGGAATTTGCGAAACTCCAGGTGATAACGGTTCAGAAAATAAATGAAGTTGGGTACGGCTATCACCGACACCACCGGCGGCACCAGGCTGATCAGCAACGTAATTCGATAGTCCATGATCACCAGCGTGGCCGCCATAAAGACCACCATCACTCCCATGACCACCAGCGGTATCACCACGTTGTAAAAACTGCGGAAAAAGGCCGTCAGCACGATAACCGTCACCAACAGAGAAAGAAAGAGAAAAAGGAAAAGGTCATTGCGGATGGTCTGGGCCATCACCGTCCGGATGTAGGGCGTGCCCGACAGATAGATAGCCGATCCCGTATGCACCTCGAACCAAGCGGCCTTCTCCCGAATCGCCCGAATCAACGACTCGCGGGCCTTGCTGTAAATCACCGATGAGTCTAACCGCAACACGTAAATGAAAGCCGCCAGATCGGGCGTGTAAAAAACGCTTTGATACAGCGGGAGCTTCAAAAGCGAGCGGGCGAACCGGGCCGAATCGTAACCGGCGGGCCCGCTCCACAACGGAACCACCCGAAACCGCCGACGAAGGGCGTCTTTCTTTAAGACCTTCAACGAAAACACCGACACCACCCCCGCCACTCCGGAAATGCGCTCCAACTGCTGATGAAGCCGGTGCCACTGGGTAATCCTCTCCGCCGACAGAAAGCCCGAATCCTCCACCACCAAGACCATGTCGGTCTCTTCCTGACCGAAAGAGTCCCGAAGCGCCAGATACTCCCGATAGACCGAATCGGTGGGCGGCACCACCTGCGGGAAGCTATATGAAAGCGCCACGTGGCGGCCCACCCACGCCGCCGCCAGCGTCAACACCACAACAGCCCCCAATAAAAGCCGGCGATAGTCAAGAATAAACGCCCCCAGCCGCCGCCACATGCCCGCTGCGTTATCGATTAAGCCGGCTGTCCCGCCGATTATCGCCGCCCGGGCGCGCTACTCTTCCGAAGCCGCGTCTTCCGACTCGCCGGCGGAATCCGACGCTTCATCGGAAGATTCCGGCGTATCATCCCCCGCATCGGCGGACGGTTCGGCGTCGGCTTGCAACAGCTTTTTAAGGTCGTCCAGATCGTCCAGTTCTTCCGCAACCATCGATTTGCGGCTTTTCTTCCGCATCTTCTTCAACGTTTCCTGGACCTCTTTCTCCTGTTGCTTCGATTGCGCATCGGCCATCTCCCGGTCCTGTTTGCGCTTCGAGCGCCACACCGCCGAGTGAGAGATGAAAATGCGACGATCTTCCGAATTGACGTCTTCCACCATAAAGGGAAGCACCTCCCCTTCCTTCGGATAGGTGCGATCTTCCTTCATCAGCCGATTACGCGGGCAGAACACCTGAAGGCCGTGCGGAAGCTCCACAATCGCCCCCTCATCCTTAAAGCGCAAAATCTTGCCCTCGTGAATGCTGCCTTCTTCAAACTCGGCTTCGATCTGATTCCACGAATCGTCTTCAAGCTGCTTATGACCCAAGCGGATTTGATGTTTTTCCGGATTGACTTCCAGCACCACCACTTCCACCTCATCGCCCGGCTTGGCAAACTCCCGCGGATGGGCGTAATACTTAAAGTAAGAAAAGTCTGACACGTGCAGATACCCTTCGATGCCGTCTTCCAGCTCGATGATCAGCCCGTAAGGCGTAATCCGCCGCACCACGCCTTTATGCCGCGAGCCCACCGGATAGCGTTCTTCGATGTGTTCCCAGGGATTTTCCAGCAACGGCTTGCGAGAAAGTTTCAGCCGCCGGTTTTCTTTGTCAAATTCGATCACCTGCACCTCCACCTCATCGCCCACCTTGACGTATTCATGCGCCGGCCGCGGCGTCGATGACCACGACATATCGTTCACGTGCAGCAACCCCTGCACCCCCGGCAACACTTCCACATAAGCACCGTAGTCTTCCACCCGCACGACTTTGCCTTTCACCACCGTGCCGACGCCGAAGTCCTCCGGCAGCCGTTCCCACGGCGGCGTTTCCAGTTGCTTCCGGCCCAGCGACACCCGATTTTTGTCCAGATCATAATCCAACACCACCACCCTAATCTTATCCCCCTCTTTGAGGCCCGACTCCGAAGGATGCGTGATGTTTTCCCACGTCAGATCGCCGATGTGAATCATACCGCTGATGCCGCCCAGGTCCACAAACACGCCGAAGGAGGTGATATTTTTCACCTCCCCTTCCAGCACCTCGCCCACTTTCAGATGGCTCAGCAGCTCCCGCTTCCGTTTTTCAAGTTCTTCTTCGATGATGGCCTTGTGCGACACCACGATGTTGCGGTAAGCCGGATTGAGCTTCACCACTTTCAGGTCCATCGTCTGCCCCACAAAGGCGTCGTAGTCTTTGATGGGCTTGACGTCAAGCTGCGACCCCGGCAAGAAAGCATACAGCCCGCCGATGTTCACGGCCATGCCGCCTTTGGTGCGGCTCTCTACGTGTCCCTGAATGATTTTGCCCGTCTCGTAAGCTTCCACAATCTCTTCCCACGCCTTCTCCTTGCGGGCTTTCTTATAGGAGAGCTGAAGCTGCCCTTTGTTATCTTCCAGCGACTCGATATAGACATACACCTCGTCGCCCGGCTTCAAGTCTTTGATGTCCTTAAATTCATTCAACGGAATGATGCCGTTGGCCTTATAGCCGATGTCCAGCACCACGTCCTTTTCGGTGATGGTAATCACCTTCCCCTTCACGATTTGCCCTTTTTCCAGCAGGTTAATGTTCTGGTCGTAAAGGGCGCTCAGTCCTTTGCGTTGTTCTTCGGGATATTCGGTTTCGTCTTCGTTATATCCCTCCCAGTCAAAGTCATCGGTGGGCTCGGCCCGTCGGATTTCCATTCCGCCCTCGGCGTCTTCCACCACGGCCGCCACCGGTTCGGCCTGCGCAGCCGCTTCGCCGGCTTCCTGCGATGCTTCCGGCGCCGTCGGTTCCTGCGGCTGAAGGTTTTCCTTTTCCTCGACCATATGCCTGAATTAAAGTTGCTTTTTGAGGGCGGCAAACTTACCTAAAAATTTATTAGCACAGGCCGCTGATGAATGAATGTTTTTGGGCGTGTCCCTTCGGGCTCGCTGTTCGCTCGGCCCGCCCACCATCCCACCCCACACCCTGCGCCACCCGCGCGGCTTCGACTCCGCTCAGCCAGCGGGTGTTTCCCACGGGCGGCGGTCCCTGAGCTTGTCGAAGGGCGGTCCGCCTCGCCGACACGGCTCGGCGCCCTCCGGGCCCCTCACGCGTTCGACCCGCCGCCCCACGCCCGGATGACCGCCCGATCGTCGAAGGGATGGCGCACGCCCGCCACTTCCTGATAGGTCTCGTGCCCCTTCCCCGCCACCAGGATGATGTCATCCGGTGCCGCCAATGCCAGCGCCATATGGATGGCTTCCCGCCGGTCGGGCTGCACGATCACCCGCCGGCGCTGGTCCGCCGACACACCCGCCAGCATCTGCTGAATGATGTGCATCGGATCTTCGCTGCGCGGGTTATCCGACGTCAGGATGACCCGATCGGCGCCCCGCACCGCCGCCTGTGCCATCATCGGGCGCTTGCCGGGATCCCGATCGCCGCCGGCGCCCACCACCACCCACAGCTTCCCCCGCTTCAACGGCGCCAGCGCCGCCAGCGCCTTCGTCAGTGCGTCCGGCGTGTGGGCATAATCAACCACCGCCAGCGGCTGAAAGCGCACCATCTCCATCCGCCCGGGCGCTCCCCGCGCCGCCGACAACGCCGCCAGCGCCGCATCCGCCTCCACGCCCAACAACCGCAACACCCCATAAGCCGCCATCACATTCGACGCATTATACGCCCCAATCAGCGGAAAATGCACCTCCCGCCCCTCCACCATCATCAACAGCCCCTCCATCGTCTGCGCCAGCAGCCGCCCCCGAAAATCCGCCGCCGCATGCAACCCGTAGGTGTGCACCTTTGCCCGCGTATTCTGCGCCATCACCGACCAGCGCCGGTCATCCGCATTCAACAGGGCAAAAGCCGAGGATGCCAGACTGTCGAAGAGGCGCTTTTTGGTAAAGATATAGTCCCGCATCGAGGGATGATAGTCCAGATGGTCGCGGCTGATGTTGGTAAACACCGCCCCCCGAAAGCCGATGCCCGCTGTGCGGGCCTGGTCGAGGGCGTGCGAACTCACCTCCATAAACACATACCGCACGCCCGCATCCGCCATCCGGCGCAACGCCCCGAACAGGGTCACGGGGTCGGGGGTGGTGGTGATGGTGGGCTCGTGACGACCGCCCCACTGGATGCCCAGCGTCCCGATGGAACCCGCCGCCGTGCCCATCTGCTCAGCGGCCTGCCGCAACAGCGTGGCCACGGTCGTCTTGCCGTTGGTCCCCGTAATGCCGACCACCGACAGCTCTTCGTCGGGTGCGTCAAAAAATCGGCGCACCACCTGTGCCGCCGTTTCCCGCCCGCCTGACATCACCGCCAGCGGCACCTCCGCCGGCACCTCCGCCGGCACCCTTTCCACCAGCAGCGCCGCCGCTCCCCGCTGCAACGCATCCCCAATGTAGCGGTGCCCATCCGAGACCGTCCCCTTCATGGCAATAAACAGGCCGCCGGGCGCCGTTTGCCGGCTGTCAATCGCCACCGAAGTAATCGGGGTCGCCCCTTCTCCTTGCGTGATCTTCACGCCCGCCACACCTTCGAGCAAGGCTTCAAACGTCCAGTTCATTCGGTCCATAAGACTATCTTCCGGCGTGGTCGGACGGGCGTTCCCGGGGGCAACGACTGCGCCGTCACCCGCATGCCGGTGCCGCGGATTTCCGTTTTCAGGCCCAGCCCTTCCACCATATACACCGCATCGGCCACCGGCAGTCCCTTCACGTTGGGCACATCCCGCCGAAGCAAGCGCACCGGCGAGAGGTGCACGGTGTCGTCACTCACCGCCCGCGTAAAGATCCACTCAGGGGCGGTCGATTCCGGCTCCTCATAGACCAGCCCCCAGCGGCGGGCCCACGTCTCAAACGCCGTCATCGGCAGCTTTTTCCGATCGACCCAACGAGCGGGACGATGTGGCGGAACCGACCGACGGGACGGCACTTCAAATATCATCTGCAAATACATCTTTTCGGCAATCTCCCGCAAAATGGGCGCCGCCACCGATCCGCCCGAATGAAAGCCGTTTTGCGGGTCGTTGATCACCACAATGGCCGTATATTTAGGCGCTTCCGCAGGGAAAAAGCCCACAAAAGACGCCCGAAACCGATCACGCTGATAGCGGCCTTCTTTATACAACCATACCGTGCCTGTTTTTCCCCCGATGGGGACTTTTCCCCGCCGAATGCCCCGGGCGGTGCCATGCCGGACCACCTCCTCCATCAACGTCTTGATCGTGTCGATCAACGCCCGAGACGCCATCTTCGCCACGCGCGTCTGCGGTTCTATTTCCGTGCGGTCGCCGTCGGGTTCGATGATCGCCTCGACAAAGCGCGGCTTGACCATCCGACCGCCATTTACCACACCGTTGTAGAGGGTAAGAATCTGAAGCGGTGTGAGCTTTAACCCGTAGCCAAATGCCAGCCAGGGCAGTGTGGTGCCGCTCCAGCGCTTGTCTTCAGGCGTAGGGATAAACGGGCGGGCTTCGCCCGGGACGGCCGCGCCCAGCGGCTCGTGCAATTTCAGGGCCCGCAGTTGTTGGAGAAAACGCTCCGGGTTCTCACCGTAGAGTTCATAAGCCCAACGCCCAAAAGCGACGTTCGACGAGTAAATAAAGGCTTCCCGCAGGGAAATGTATCCGTGCGGCACCTGAGCACCGTCCCGAATGGTGCGGTCATATATTCGAAAGCGCCCGCCGTCCACGTCAATCGAGTCGGAGGGCCGCAGGTCTTTATCTTTCATCAGCACCAGCAGCGTGGCCAGCTTAATGGTCGAGCCGGGTTCGACGGCTTCGCCGATGGCGTAGTTGCGGTCGTCCCAGTATTGATCGGAGGGTTTGCGGGTCAGGTTGGCCAGCGCCCGCACCGCTCCCGTGGCGGTTTCCATGACCACCACCGACCCCCATTCCGCCCGGTGACGAATCATGCCGCGCAGCAGCGCCTGTTCGGCAATCCGCTGAATCCGATAATCAAGGGTGCTCTGGACCGTAGCCCCCATCATGGGTTCCACCACATAGCCGCCGTCCACCGGCACCCACACGCCGCCGTAGGTTTTTTTCATCCGCTGCGTCCCATGACTGCCGGCCAGATAGGCATCGTAGCCGCCTTCGATACCCACCTTCACGTCATTGCGCACATATCCAATCACCCGATCGGCGATGCCGTACACGTTCAATCGGCGATAGCGGGGCACCCGAATCAGCCCGACAATGTAGTTGCGGGTTTGGTGCCGGAACAGCGGAAACGTGCGCACCACCTGCCAATCCCGATAAGAGATGCCCTTTTTAATCGGGAAGTAGCGATGCCGCTGGCGATACCCCTTTTCCAACAACCGTTTGTATTCACCCGCTGTTCGATCCTCAAAATAATTGGAGAGCGCTCGGGCAAGCGCATCAACCTCTGAACGAAAGATACGGTTGGTCAGGCCTTCCGCGCCGAAGTCAAAGTAAATGTCATAGATGGGCACCGATGTGACCAACAGCCGCCCGTTGCAATCGAGAATATCACCTCTGACAGCTTCCACAGGCCGTTCCTGCACCGTATAAGCCTTTGCATAACGGGCGGCCTTGGAATGAAAAAATTGGATAGACAGCACCCGAACCACCGTCAACGAAAACAACAACAATATGATAAGGGCGACCAAGATTCGTCTCCACGCCGACCGAATCAAGGCTCCCGGAGACTTCGAAGACGGTTCTACATTCGTCATCACTCGCGCCCTTTGGCTTTTTTAATACGCACCGGCGGCTCGTCAGGTTTGACCAGTCCCAGATTCATTTTCCGGGCCTGATTCTGAATCTCCTGTTCGGAAGTAGCTTTCAAAAATTCCGAGCGCAGGATGAGATACTCGGCCCGGCGCTCTTCCACTTTTTTGCGCAGCAACAACACCTGTCGGGCCGTCCGTTCTGCATAAGCCAGATACAACACATACGCCACCAACACCAACACGACGAGGGCCAGACGCCTCGGATGAAGAAGCGCCCGGCGCACCATTCCGCCGGCCCATTGCCGGAAAGCCGTCCAGACCGACGTCCCTTTCTTTTCATTCATGGGCGCTTACTTTTTCCAACACCCGCATTCGGGCGCTGCGCGCCCGGGCATTCCGCCGCCGCTCCTCCCACGAAGGACGCACCACGTTTTTCGTTCGCAACCGAATGCCATGCCGACGGGCTGTGTCGGAACGCACAAACGCCTTGACCACCCGATCTTCCTGCCCCTGAAAGGTGATGAGCACCATGCGGCCGCCCTCGGCCAGCAAAGGCGCCATCCCATCAAGAAAACGGCGCAGGCTGCCTATCTCATCGTTGACTTCCACCCGCAACGCCTGAAACAGCTGCGAAAGGAACCGAAAAGATTTCATGCTGCGGGGCTTCAACGGCAAGGCCACGTCGGCCAGTTGTTGCGTGGTGAGGATGGGACGGCCGCGCCGGGCTTCCACGATCCGGGCCGCCACAGCCGCTGCGCGGGGCAGTTCGCCCCACGTCTCCAATATGCGCGTGAGGGCTTCTTCCGAATACCGGTTGACCACCTCCGCCGCCGTCAGCGATTGTTGCCGGTCCATCCGCATATCCAGCTCGGCGTCAAAACGGTAGGAAAATCCGCGACTGCCTTCATCCAACTGATGCGAAGATACGCCCAGGTCCAGCAGCACCCCATGCACCGGCACAAAATCAAGAAATCGGGCAAACTGGGGTGCATATGCAAAGTTGTGATGAATCAGCACCAGCCGCGGGTCGTCAATGGGATTGTGTGCGACGGCATCGGCATCTCGGTCGAAGGCCAGCAGGCGGCCTTCGGGCGAGAGCCTTTCGAGCAGCATGCGGCTGTGTCCGCCGCCGCCGAAGGTGCCGTCGATGTAACGGCCCGATGGCTCGGTCAGCCACCAGTTCAGCGCCGCTTCCGCCAGAATCGGAATGTGATATGTCCCGGCTGTTTTGGGCATGCCATTTTCCTAAAATCCTTGTTCATAATACGGCGCCCACTGCTCGACGGTTCCCCACGATTGGCCGTTGATGCGGATGCCCCCCTCGGTTACCACCCCCAACATCCGCCACGGGATGCTATGGCGTTCCCAGTGTGCTTCCATATGTTCGGCCTTTTCCGGGGAGACGCTGATGACGACGCGTCCGGCCGCCTCGCCAAAGAGCCACCCATCGGGGCGGCCTTCCGGCGGCAGATGCACGTCAAAGCCCAGTCCGTTCGGCAGGGCCGATTCCAGCAGCGCCACCCACAGGCCGCCTTCCGAAATGTCATGCACCGAAACCACCGGCCGCTTGTCCTCGGGCTGTTGCAACAGCTCACGCAACGCGGCCAGGAACTTCACCTCCGCCCCAAGGTCAAAGGGCGGCGGCGGCGAAAACCGCTGACCATGGTAGTGCCACACATAGTGCGACCCTTCGATGGCATCCGACAGGCGGCCCACTTCATAAATTCGATCGCCGGCCGCACGGAAAGCCAGACCAATATGCCACTGCGGGTCATCCAGCACGCCCAGCATCCCGATGACGGGCGTGGGCAGAATGGGCTCGCCGTTTTCCGACTGATTGTAAAAACTGACGTTGCCACCTGTGACCGGCGTTTTCAGGGCTTCGCAAGCATCTTTCATGCCCAATACGGCCTCCTTAAATTGCCAGAACACGTCGGGATAAAGCGGATTGCCGAAGTTCAGGCAGTTGGTCACAGCCACGGGCGTTCCGCCGCTGCATACGATATTTCGGGCGGCTTCCGCCACGGCCATGGCCGTGCCCTTGCGCGGGTCGGCATAGACGTAATAGGGATTGCAGTCGGTGGTCAGCGCCAGCGCCTTGCCGGTGTTTTTATCCAGCACCACGGCGGCATCCGAGGGCAGTGCCTCGCTCATCGTCTGGGTGCCCACTTCCCGGTCGTATTGCTCGGCAATCCATCGCTTGCTTCGAATCGACGGATGCGACGCCAGAAAACGGGCCACCTCCTGCAAGTCTTGCGGGACAGGCACGGCCTCCGCTGAAAAAGCGGCTATTCGCTTTCGATAATCGGGCTCGCGGGCCGGCCGCTCATAGACGGGCGCATCGCCGCCCAACACCAACGCCCGCGGCGGCACCGCCGCCACCACCTCCCCCTTCCAATAATATATATTGTCAGGGGCCTTCCGCACCTGTCCGATTTCGGCGCAAGGCACGTCCCATTTTTCGCAGATGGCTTTTAGTTGAGCTTCTTTCCCCGGCCGGGCTACGATCAGCATACGCTCCTGCGACTCCGACAGCAGAATCTCGAACGGCGTCATGTCCGGCTGGCGCAACGGCACCCGATCCAGGTGGATTTCCATGCCGCAACCGCCTTTTTCGGCCATTTCGAGCGTAGAACAGCTGATGCCCGCCGCCCCCATGTCCTGCATGCCGTCGATACACCCTGCTTCGTTGGCTTCCAGCACGGCCTCCAACAGCTTTTTCCCCATGAAAGGATCGCCCACCTGCACCGCCGGAAGGTCTTCCTGGGCGTCTTCTTTGAGGTCACCGCTGGCAAAAGAAGCCCCATGAATGCCGTCTTTTCCGGTGTGTGATCCGACGATAAAGACGGCGGCCCCGGGCGTATGGGCCGACGCCGAGACGATGCGGTCTTTGGGCACCACCCCCACCGACATGGCATTGACGATAGGGTTGGCGGCATAGGAAGGGTCGAACCAGCATTCCCCGCCCACGGTGGGCACCCCGAAACAGTTGCCATAGCCGCCGATGCCCTCCACCACACCTTCGAGGTGCCAATGGCAGCGCGGCTCGTCGGGCGGGCCGAAGTGCAACGAGTTCAAGGCGGCTATCGGACGCGCCCCCGTAGTGAAAATATCCCGATGGATGCCGCCCACACCCGTGGCCGCTCCCTGATAGGGTGCGATGGCCGAAGGATGATTGTGCGACTCGATCTTAAAAGCCACCGCCCACCCGCCGATATCGACCAGTCCGGCGTTCTCCTCGCCGGCTTCCGCCAACAGATGGGGGCCCGACCGCGGCAGCTTTTTCAGCCATACGATCGAACTCTTATAACAACAATGTTCCGACCACATCACCGAAAACATGGCCAGTTCGGTCGGATTCGGATGCCGACCTAACAACGCTACAATGCGCGCATATTCTTCCGCTGTGAGCCCCAGCTCCACCGCCTTTTCCAGAAGCACCTCCGTCATAAAAGAACAAGCAATAGGGATGGCGGCAAAGTTAGCACCTGCACGTAAGGAAGCACCGGACGGGAAAATCTCGGCATCTCCCTGAATGAAAGTCCGGAGGGCTATGGATGCAGGAGGCCCCGAACGTCACCGGTGCAGTGGGTATTGCCGAGAAAATGGAACATCACGCGGCCACCGTCTTTCACGGCTGTGGGCCTCGACGCAAGCCGCTTTTCCCTGCCGCCGCCGGCCGAAAATCGGCCCGCCCGGCTATCCGATCTAAATAGTCATCCATATTTTTCCGTGATATAAATATGGTCAAATCTCCCATTAAACAGGATTCTCCGCTATAATTTTATGCCCACAAAACAACCCTTTTTCTAAAAAACAGGCTTATGGATACGCATCGTCATGGACAACGGCGGGAAACATATTACGAGGCCATCTTGAAGATGGGCTATACCCGCCGAGACTTTTTAAAGTTCGCCACCTACATGGCGGCCTATTTGGGGCTGAAGACTTCCGCCATCGGTCAGATTGCGGAAGCCCTCGAAACCAAGCCGCGCCTGCCCGTCATATGGGAGCACTATCAGGAATGCACCTGCTGCAGCGAGTCTTTCATCCGTTCCGATCATCCCATCGTAGCCGATATTATTCTCGACAAAATATCACTTGATTATACCGAAACCCTGATGGCCGCCGCCGGTGAACAGGCGGAAGCGGCCAAGCATGCCACCATGGAAAAATATCACGGGGAATATATCCTCTGTGTGGAAGGGTCGGTGCCGCTGAAAGATGACGGCCAATATTGCTGCATTGCGGGAAAAACGGCGCTTCAACAACTTAAAGAAGCCGCCGCGGGGGCCAAGGCCATCATAGCGTGGGGCAGTTGCGCCTCCAACGGCTGTGTGCAGTCGGCCTATCCCAACCCGACGGGGGCCACGCCCATCCATAAGATCATCACTGACAAGCCCATTGTGAAGGTGCCGGGGTGTCCGCCCATCGGCGAGGTGATGGCCGGGGTGATTGTCCACGTGGTCACGTTCGGCACGCTGCCGGAGCTGGACCGCATCGGTCGCCCGAAAGCCTTCTATGCGAAGCGGGTGCATGACAGCTGTTACCGCCGGCCCTATTACGATGCCGGATTGTTTGCCGAAAGTTTCGACGACGAAAACGCCAAGAAAGGCTACTGCCTCTACAAGGTGGGATGCCGCGGCCCGATGACCTACAATGCCTGCGGGTCGATGCGGTGGAACGGCGGCGTGAGCTATCCCATCCAATCAGGGCATGGATGCATTGGATGCAGCGAGGAGAACTTCTGGGACAACGGACCTTTCTACGAAAGGCTGACGAACCTCCACGGCTTCGGCATTGAATCGACGGCCGACAAGATCGGCATTGCCGTGGGAAGCGCCGTAGCCGCCGGCATCGGCATTCACGCCGTGGCCGCAGCCGTGGCGAAACGAAAAGCCCGCAAAGCCCAGATGGAAGCAGGACAAGAGAACGCCGACTAAACAGCAAGCATCACATACACACACTTAAAAAGTCAGAAACATGGCAGAACGAATCGTCGTTGATCCGATTACACGAATCGAAGGTCACCTGCGCCTCGAAGCCGAGGTCAAGGACGGCCGCATCGCAGATGCCTGGATCTCGAGCACCATGGTCCGAGGCATCGAAAATATCGTCAAAGGGCGCGACCCGCGGGACGTGTGGGCGTTTGTGCAGCGCACCTGCGGAGTGTGCACGACGGTGCACGCCCTGGCTTCGGTGCGGGCCGTGGAAGATGCGCTTGACATCGTGATTCCGCCCAATGCCGAGATGGTGCGTAATATCATGGCGGCGGCGCTTTACATGCACGACCACGTGGTGCATTTTTACCATCTTCATGCGCTCGACTGGGTGGACGTGGTCAGCGCCCTGAAAGCCGATCCGGAAGAAACTTCTCGGGTTGCCCGAAGCATCTCGCCGTGGCCGAAGAGCTCGCCGGGATATTTCGCCGACCTGAAAAAACGCCTGACCAAATTCGTCGAAAGCGGCCAGCTGGGCATCTTCGCCAACGGCTACTGGGGTCATCCGGCCATGAAATTGCCGCCGGAAGTCAACCTCCTTGCCGTGGCCCACTATCTCGAAGCCCTCGAATGGCAAAAAGAAATCGTAAAGGTGCACACCATCTTCGGCGGGAAGAACCCCCATCCCAACTATCTGGTGGGCGGCATGGCATGCGCCATCAACCTCAACAGCCCGGGCGGCATCAACGCCGAACGGCTGGCCTTTGTGCGGCGCCTGCTCGAAGAAGGAAAACAATTCGTCGAACAGGTCTATTTCCGGGATCTCCTGGCGATTGCCTCGTTCTACAAAGATTGGGGCGCCATCGGAAGGGGCTTTGGCAACTATATGAGCTACGGCGAATATCCGATGAACGGATTCCGAGACATCAGCAGCTTCAAATTCAAACAAGGCGTCATTCTTAATCGGGACCTGAGCAAAGTCCATGAGATAGACCATCGTGACCCGGAAGAGATTCAGGAATACGTCAACAACTCGTGGTATGACTATTCCGGCGATCCCAACGGCGGGAAGCATCCGTGGGACGGCGAGACCAACATCCATTACACGGGGCCGAAACCGCCCTATAAGCACCTCAACATCAACGAGAAATACAGCTTTATCAAAACGCCGCGGTGGCACGGACATCCGATGGAAGTGGGGCCGCTGGCGCGGGTGCTGGTTAACTATGCCCACGGCGACAAGGAAACCATTGAGGAGGTCAACGGCGTGTTGAAATATCTTGACGTGCCTGTGGATGCGCTGTTTTCCACGCTGGGTCGAACGGCCGCCCGCGCCATCTGCGCAAAGCTGTCGGCCCGATGGGCGCTGGAATTTTACGACCAGCTCATCGCCAACATCAAAGCAGGCGACACCCGTATGGCCAACATGGAAAAATGGGAGCCCGAAACGTGGCCCAAAGAAGCCAAAGGCGTGGGTTACATGGAAGCGCCGCGGGGCTCGCTGGCCCACTGGATACGCATCAAAGACGGCAAAGTGGAAAACT